>JAEEGL011582051.1_pt1 | contig 30151 bp, 22 predicted proteins | sample 9134231 | NCBI WGS metagenome assembly JAEEGL01 (sample SAMN16246548, study PRJNA631951) | gut metagenome | biome: gut microbiome; feature: rumen; material: fiber-attached | host: Bos | place: Iran: Karaj | collected 2018-10 | reverse complement strand
GATCGTCCATCCCGAAACCACGGATGTAAATCAAGTCGTAGTCAGCGGATGGTTCCTGATCATCCTCGGCATCCTCGCCACCGCAGTCGGCTTCTTCATCAGAAAATAGTGCATGCGAGGCATATAGCACGCGCAAAGTGCATGAGAGGCAAAATGGTCCTGCGGACCATTTTGGACCTCCGAGAAGCGGATGCTTCTCGGAAGGGTCGAACCTCTCATACACATTAAAAATGGGCCATCCTTTTGGATGACCCATTTTTTAACCCGTGCATGAGAGGATTCGAACCCCCGACACCTTGGTCCGTAGCCAAGTGCTCTATCCAGCTGAGCTACATGCACACATCGCCTTTTGCGGCAACGAACTTATGTTACACATAATCACGGGAATTGTCAAGGGCTAAGTAAACTCTGACAATTCCCGTTTCATACTCATATAATAAGCTGTCCCGGCATATCCGGATCACTCCCTGACATCTCCCATGAAAGCAATGACTACAAGGCTTGCACCGGTATGCGTTCCGATCATGGGACCTGCATTGCTGATCATTACATTATTATAGCCCTGTTCCTTAACCAATTCCTCAACGTATGCTGCATCTTCAGGTACATTGCCATGACAGATCATGACTACATTTTCCTTATTCTCTTCCTTATGTGAGCCCTCATGCTCCTGCATGTACTCCACAAGGTATGCGAGGCTCTTCTTACGTCCTCTTAACTTCTTGGTGACCTGAAGCTTACCTTCATCATCTACTATTATGAAAGGCTTGACTGATGCAAGCGTACCGAGCACCGCACTGCTCTTGGATACTCTTCCGCCTCTCCACAGATCGAAAAGATTATCTACAGTGATAGCAAGGAGTACATTCCCTGCATTCTCATGACACCACTTAGCGGTCTCCTCAAATGACTTGCCTTCATCACGCATCTTGATCGCATACCAGACGAGCAGGCCTGTTCCCAGAGAACCTGACAGGCTGTCCACAACCTCGATCTTCTTAGAAGGATACTTCTCCATTATATCAGTGGCACCGATCTTAACGCTTCCGACCGTTCCCGAGAGTCCTGATGAAAGACCTATATACAGGAATTCATCTGTTTCATTTATATGCTCTTCGAAGTATTCCTTGGCATCCTCAGGATTGATCTGAGAAGTTGAAGGCTTAGCCCCGTTGCTGAGCATCTTATAGAACTCTTCGGCCGGCAGCTGTCTGCTCTTGCCGTTTATAACCTCTCCATCCAGTATGGTGCTTAAGTACATACAATCCACGTTCTTTTCCTGCATAAAGCTCACAGGAAGATCAGAACCGTTATCCGTAACAATCTTAAACATTGCTTTCTCCTCTTGCACTACTTTCCCTACAAGTATATTTATATCATAACATGACGCATAACAACAATAATTATACTATCGACTTTCCGATTTGTAAACAAAAACCGTCAAAAGAACTATTATATGTAGTATTGATTACTATGTGCATCCCTTCCTTATCGCAAAAAACAACCCTGCCACATAACGTACGCAGGGTTGTGATACCGATCTTAACTTAGTCCAAAGAGCTTAGCTCATAACTGCCTGTACTCTTGCAGGCTCAGGCTCATTGATGCCGAGAGCCGCTTCCATAACGGCACCGTTACCGTTATCAACCGCAGCTACCAGTGCTTCACTCGCAGCAGTTACTGCCTCTCCGGCAAGGGTCTGCTGAACCATAGCCGCATTCTCCTGCCCTGCAGCTGCAGCATTTTCAGCCTGTTCTTCTCTGGCTTCCATATTCTGCTGATACTCATAGCGGGAGATCCTCCCGTCCCTGTATAACTGCTCAACCTGCTGCTTGGACATGCCTGAGAGATTGTCCACCTGCTCCTTGGCAGTCTCCACAACGGAATTGCCCTCTCTGGTGGCTTCTTCAATTATGAGATCCTTCCTGGCTTCGGCATCCTCATTGTCCGCATCTCTGAGTTCGTTGCGCTCGGCAGCCCTCTCGGCATTAGCCTCTGCAGTCTCTCTCATCTTTTCCATTGCCTTGGCCTGATTCTCTCTTGTCTCTTCTATCTGAGCTCGCATGGACTCCATGGCATCTTCATTGGCTTCGATGCTCACCTTGTTCTGCTCAGCCACCAGGCCGTCTTCATCATTATTCAGAACCGTTCCGCCTACTCTGGCAGACTCTGCGCCGTTCTTAGTCACATTAAGTCTGTCACCCTGCTCGGAAACTTCACTTATGGCAGTCTCATGCTCCTCAGCCTTCGCAATATCATCCGACTTAAGCTCAACCTTCTCCTTGGCTGTAACATCGCCCATTGCCTCAACGGCCTTCTTGGCTGCATCCGAAACTGCATCCGTTACACCGGGCTTATTCTGTATGCCGGGATTGGTATTGACATTAAGATTATTCACATTAATATCCATTGCCATGAACTCCACACTCCTTTCTGATAAGTCCCTTTATCATTCTCTCCCACCGTAAGTTCAATATATCACATTTTGCGTATCAAAACAACACTTTCGTACTGCTGCACCCTATCCTGTCACAGCCTGCATCGATATAGGCTTCCATATCTTCCTTGGTCCTTATCCCGCCTGCTGCCTTGATCTTCACTCCGGGGCCTATATGTTCCTTAAAGAGCTTCACATCTTCAAGAGCAGCACCCGCAGTTCCGAATCCCGTTGATGTCTTGATATAGTCCGCTCCGGCATCGGTCACTGCCTTACACATGGCGATCTTCTCATCCTCCGTCAGGTAACAGGTCTCCACGATGACCTTAAGGATATGATCCCCGCACAGCTTTTTCATCTCACTGATCTCACTCTTAACGGCATCGGTATCACCGTTCTTGACATCGGTTATATTGATGACCATATCTATCTCATCAGCCCCGTCATTAAGAGCGACCCTGCACTCGTTAAGCTTCGCTTCCGTAGCTTCGTATCCCAGTGGGAAACCTATGACTGTAGCAATCTTGAGCCCGTCTCCGTACTTATCCTTTATCCGGCTTATATAGTTAGGCGGGACGCAGACACTGGCAGTCTTATACTCAACTGCTTCCCTGCACAGTTCATCGATCTGCTCCCATGTTGCCACGGGCTTAAGAAGCGTGTGGTCTATATAATGTGCTATCTCTCTGTTGGTCATTTTTAACATCCTTCCTTATATGTATATTTCGGATCTACATCCTCTTAATCCCGTCCTTGGATACAAGGGCATAGACTAAAGGATTGCGCTCCTTCCTTGTTTCACCTATGGTGATGGCATCTAAGAATCTCTTTTCCGATCCCGCAAACAGGCCCTCATCGTCCGCATAGAGGGTAGCGAGCACTTCGCCTACCCTGACCTGATCGCCCGTTTTTTTCCGCAGTATGATGCCTGCTGCATAATCTATCTCGCTCTCAAGTGTCTCCCTGCCTGCTCCGAGCATGGATGAAGCGATACCGCATCCGGCAGCATCCATGGATATGACATAACCGTCAGCAGGACATACGACATCATGAGTGAACTTGGCCTTGGTAAAATTGTCCGTATCCAATATGACAGATGTGTCACCTCCCTGGGCACCCACCATGGCGACCAGTCTCTCCAGTGCACTTCCGTCATCTATAACCTTATGCGCCAGTTCCTCGCAGTGCTTCTCATCACCGAGTCCGGCTAACACCATCATATTGGCTGCAAGTCCTATGCACTCATGGGTAAGATCCTCAGGTCCCTTACCCTTAAGCGTATCGACTGCCTCTATTACCTCAAGACTGTTGCCGATCGCAAATCCTAAAGGGGTATCCATATCCGTGATCATGGCTCTGGTTCTTCGTCCCGCATTCTCACCGAGTGCGACCATGACCTCAGCCAGCTTAACCGCATCATCCACTTCCTTCATAAATGCGCCGCTGCCAACCTTCACATCCAGGAGGATGCAGTCACTTCCCGCAGCGATCTTCTTACTCATTATCGAAGAAGCGATAAGAGGGATACTGTCGACAGTCGCCGTAACATCCCTTAAGGCATACATCTTCTTATCTGCCGGAGTCAGGTTGCCGGACTGGCCTATGACACTGATACCGGTCTTTCGAACCACATCAAAGAACTCCTGCTCATTTAAGTCCGTCCTGTATCCCGGGATGGACTCAAGCTTATCCACCGTTCCGCCCGTATGGCCCAGGCCTCTTCCGCTCATCTTGGCTACCTTGACTCCGTTAGCCGCAACGATCGGTGCGACTATCAGTGTGGTCTTATCGCCGACACCGCCTGTGGAATGCTTGTCCACCTTAACACCTTCTATCGGAGATAAGTCGACCATATCTCCCGACTCGGCCATGGCAGTTGTGAGATACAGTATCTCTTCATCGCTCATACCCTTGTAGAATACGGCCATCAAAAATGCGCTCATCTGGTAATCGGGGATCTCTCCGCCCACAAAACCGTCCACTATGAAGCGTATCTCTTCATTCGACATCTCATATCCGTCACGCTTTTTCATTATAAGGTCATACATTCTCATAGTCATTCTCCCGGTATCCGTCGCTTATATGTCTCTGCGATCACTTACGCTCATTAAGATTATCAAAGGAATAAGGCATCATATCCCGAAGCGGATAGATGCGCTCCTCCGTTCCGTTGCACAGCACTATCTTGAACCTGTCCATATCACAGAACTCCGTCATGACCTGTCTGCACATCCCGCACGGAGGACAGAACTCTATATCTTCACCTGCCGGCGCTCCGACTATGGCTATGGCTTCAAAGTCACCTTCGCCTTCGCTCACAGCCTTGAATATGGCAGTCCTCTCGGCACATATGGTCGCCCCGTAGGATGCATTCTCGATATTGCAGCCCGTGTAGATCTTACCGTTTTTGCACAGAAGCGCTGCACCTACCGTAAACTCGGAATAGGGCGCATATGCCCTGTCTCTTGCTTCCTTAGCCTTTGCGATCAGTTCCCCGTAATACATATTGACCTCCCAATACTCTGACCGGACGCCCCACGCATCCGTCTGCCTGTATATTACATCCGCTGCTTCGATCAGCGGATCTCATCCCAGAAGCTTATGCCCTCGGTGACTTTGTCCACCCCGAATATATCCAGTATGGTCGCTGCCACATCGGCATAGGATGTCCTCGTCCCCAGATCAACGCCCTGCTTAATATCCTTGCCGTAAACCAGAAGCGGTACCATCTCACGCGTATGGTCCGTGCCCCTGTATCCCGGGTCGCAGCCGTGATCCGCAGTGATCATAAGTATATCACTATCCCGCATATTGGCGGTAAATGTCTTAAGCGCCGCATCCACCTCAGATACAGCATTGGCGTACCCGTCGATATCACGCCTGTGGCCGAATATCATATCCGTATCCACGAGATTCACGAAGCAGAGCCCCGCAAAATCCTCCTTCTGCCAGTTAAGGGTCTTCTCCATCCCGTCCGCATTATTCTCGGTACGGACCGTATTCTGTATGCCCTTACCGGCGAAGATGTCATATATCTTGCCCACTCCGTAGGTCGAATAACCGGCCTCTATGAGCGCGTCCATCATGGTCGTCTCAGGAGGCACAAGGGAAAAATCATGGCGTCTGGGTGTACGGGTAAAGCTGCCGGGTTCGCCGATAAAGGGGCGGGCAATAACTCTGCCCACACCGTGCTTGCCCTTAAGCATGCCTCTTGCGATCTCACAATATCTGTAGAGCTCCTCCACAGGCACCACATCCTCATGAGCCGCGATCTGGAACACACTGTCTGCAGATGTATATACTATGAGCTTGCCTGTCCTTATGTGCTCCTCTCCGTAGTCCTTGATGACTTCCGTGCCGGAGTACGGCTTGTTGCACAGCACTCCTCTGCCGGAGAGACGTTCAAACTCCTCAATGACCTCAGCCGGAAAGCCGTCCGGATATGTGGGAAGCGGACTGTCGGATACGATACCCGCGATCTCCCAATGACCGATCGTGGTATCCTTACCCATGGACTTCTCAGTCATCCTGCCGTAACATCCTGTCGGTGAAGGCACTCCCTCTGCATAATCGGTCCCTTCCATATTGAACAGTCCCATCTGCTTCATCACGGGTACGTTAAACTTCTCCGAGCCCGCTATGCTCCTTAAGGTATCTGCACCCTTATCATTAAAAGCCTCAGCATCCGGCGCATTACCGCAGCCGCAGCTGTCTATCACTATCACGAACACTCTTCTGTCTTCCACTTAAACCTCCCGTCCGGATACCGGCTTATGCACCGGTCATCCTGCTGTAGATCCAGCAGGCAAGTATGCCTTGCATTATGATAAGTATAACATATATAATCTTGTTATGACTAAATATTCGTATGGCAGAGAGAATTGGCCGGACTATGATACCGGCAGTAATATAGAGTGGTGCCTGACCAACGGACTGGGCTCCTACTGCAGCGGTTCCCTGATAGGTTCCATGAACAGGACTCATCAGGGTTATCTTGTTGCCTCTCTCTATCCTCCGACCCACCGCTACGTGACTCTTGAGCGTATCAAGGAGTATGTGGCAGTCGGTGAGCGCGAATATGATCTTGACAGTTCAAGGATCTTCAAGAAAGGTTCCTATACGGATCACAGGGGTTTCGACTACTTAAGTGAAGTGACATATGATGACGCAAGTGTCACATTTAAGTATGAATGTGATGATGCCCTGACCATAGAGAAGACCCTTTCAATGAAGCGTGATTCAAACGCTACTGCCATCGCATATGACATCTTCAATCACAGTGATAAGGAAGCGTCTCTTATTCTGACTCCGATGCTTAATTACAGAGAGCACGGTGAGCTCACATACAGAGCCGTGCCCAAGTTCAATATGCTTCGAACGGGCAATACTCTTTCCCTGGTTCCCAGGATCGACCAGTTTGTAAGGATCGACCTGGCATTCAGCGGCGGCGGATATACTCCGAGGAAGCTGCAGTATGAGTCCGGGACTGCTCTTGTCACACAGATAGACTTAGAGGAAGAAGGTCTTACGAGCCACTTTACTCCCTGCGAGATCAGTGTGAGCATTCCTCCCCACAGTGATATTTCCTATTCCGTTCTCTGTCATGTGGTATGTTCCGAATCGCTTCAGGGATATGCCCTGTTACAGGATGCGGGAGATTATTTCCTTGAGACAAGGGATGCACATAAGATATTCAGAGAGACCAGAAAGTATTATGAAGGCCTTGCTGACAGGGCCGCTGACAGAGTATACAGGACCGGTATGAGTTCGGGAAGTGTCGCTCCGTTATCTTCGGATGATGTATTCTTAAGACTAGCTTTAAGTGCCGATCACTTCTTATGCAAGCGCAATTCTACCGGCACAAGGACTATTCTTGCAGGTTTCCCCTGGTTCACGGACTGGGGCAGGGATACGATGATAGCCTTCACGGGTCTTACTCTGTGTACCAGAAGATATGAGGAAGCCGGACAGATACTCTTTACGTTTGCTCATTACGCGCGCAACGGTCTGATCCCTAATATGTTCCCGGATGACGGTACGGAGCCGCTGTATAATACTGCCGATGCGTCACTGTGGTTCTTTATTGCCGTATACAGATATATAAAGTACTTAAAAGACGACCCGAAGGTCGGCGATAACTATCTTAAGGATGTTATGGGATTTGTGAGGAAGGATCTCTTCCCCACTCTCATAGATATAACGGAACGCTATATAACAGGTACGGATTACTCGATCTATATGGAAGATAACGGCCTCATTCATGCCGGAAGCGATCTCGATCAGGTCACATGGATGGATGTGAGGGTCGGTGACAAGGTCATGACTCCCAGGCACGGATGTCCCGTAGAGATCAATGCCTTATGGTATAACGCTGTTTGTATAATGGAATATCTCTGTAAGATATACGGATATGACGGATCCCGCTATGCCTCACTGGCAGGTAAGATCAGGTCTTCTTTTACCAAGGCATTCTGGAATGACAACAGGCACTGTCTGTATGATGTGGTTGTATATGATCCTTCCATCGATGATTATTCGTTCAAGGATCCTTCGATAAGACCCAATCAGGTGATCGCGATAGCCCTGCCGTTCTCTGTTCTGACAAGGACCATGGAGAAATCCGTTCTGGATATGGCCGAGCGCAAGTTATATACGGGTGTGGGACTCCGTTCCCTGTCTGCCGACAGTGCTGACTATCATGGTCAGTACAGAGGTGCTCTGACCAAGAGGGATGAAGCATATCATCAGGGAACTGCATGGTCATATCTCCTGGGCTCATATATAACCGCTTACAGAAAGGTCAACGGCCCCGGCAGAGACTGCACTTCCAAGATCTTGAGTCTCATGGAACCCATCCTGACACACATGTCATCTGAGGGTGACATCGGTGGCATATCAGAAGTATTCGACGGCGATGCGCCCTTCAGAGCCGGTGGCTGCTACAACCAGGCCTGGAGTGTAGGAGAGATCCTTCGCGCCTATGTGGAAGACGTACTTCCGTATAAGTAATCCGCGTCGGATCTCCTGAATGTAACGATCCGTTTCTCCGGATCATTCAATATATATCTATCTTCTGTATCTGAAGGCCAGTTCTCTGAGTCTTTCCTTACGTTCTTCACTCAGCTTATGAGTACCCACTCTCCACTGCCAGTTGCCGAATACCGTAGACGGTGCGTTCATTCTGGCTTCGTTGCCAAGTCCCAGTATGTCCTGTATGGGGATGATGGCCAGCTTGGCACTTGAAGCATAGGCAAGCCTTATATTGCCCTCAGCCAGTATGGCCTCAGACTCAGCTGACAGTGCTGTCAATTCCTTTATCTGGGACAGTTCGCCCTTAGGGGTGATGTCGAGATATCGACTCATGTAGTCAATTGCTCCTGTTTTTCCCGTGGACATATGTGTATCGATAAAGCCTGTCAGAGTCTCGGTATCATGTGTGGTCGTATAGACTGCGATGTCCGAATCCGGATAGTTATGAGGGAGATTGTCATTATCCGAACCCTTATCCCATCCGTATACAAGGATGCGGGAACGGGTAAGCTCCCACTTGTCTATAAGCTTGTTGACTCCGGGAACCAGCTGCCTGGGACCCGCGTCATCAACTATAAGAGGCGTATCCTTAAGCGTCTTCATAACGGCATCCATAAAACGTCTGCTCGGGCCCTTATACCAGCGGCCGGAATCACTCTTTCCTGATGAAGAGCCTACTGCATAATACTTGACTACTCCTATGAAATGATCAAGCCTCACAGCATCGAACATATCCGCAGCCTTAGCAAATCTCTGACGCCACCATACAAATTCGTCACTGTCCATCTTCTCCCAGTCATACACAGGGCTGCCCCATATCTGACCCTTGGGGAAGAATTCATCCGAAGGCATGGCTGAGACTAAGCGCGGCTCTCCCGAAGGGGTCAGGGCAAAGATCTCTCTGTTCGCCCAGACATCGGCACTGTCATGTGCAACATATAATGAGATGTCACCGATTATCTTAATACCCTTGGACCTCGCATAAGCTCTCAAGGCCGACCACTGGGTATGGAATATATACTGGCAGAAGCAGTAGAAGTCGATCTCATTCCTGTTGCTCTCCCTGAATGCGGCCAGCACGCTCTCATCTCTGTCCTTAAGACCGGGCTCCCATTTGGTCCACTCGACTCCGTCGTGAGCTTCCTTGATGGTGCTGTAGAGTGCAAAATCTATAAGCCATCCGGCATTGTCGTTAACAAATGCCTCATATCTGCCATCCTTCTTATTGAATCTCTCATAAGCCTTCTTAAGGATCAGTATGCGGTTGTTGTACATTGTCGCATAATCTATCTCATCCGTATTGCTGCCCCAGTCGTAAGCCCTGATCTCATCAGGCTTGAGCAGTCCCATAGCGGCAAGCTCGTCAAGATCTATCAGATAACTGTTGCCTGCAAATGCGGAAATGGGCTGGTACGGACTGTCTCCGATACCTGTAGGTCCCATCGGAAGCACCTGCCAGTATCGCATCTTGATATCCGCCAGCATATCTATAAATGTACGGGCTGCACTTCCCATCGTTCCGATACCGTAATCTGACGGGAGGCTGTTGACAGCCATAAGTATTCCTGCACCTCTGCTAAGTTCTGCGGGATTCTTCACACTCTTCTCCATTCCAAGATAACCGCATTTTATAAGGCCTGCGGCTCTTTATAAATAACAAAAAAACTACTGTATTTTAGTAAAGTTTCGTGATATACTTAAAATAATATAACACAAGGAGGAGACTATGGCAACAATAAAGGATATAGCAAATAAGCTCGGGATTTCCGTCAGTGCTGTTTCCAAGAGTCTCAACGGTGCCAGTGACATAAGCGAAGAACTCAGGCAGCTGGTGTTGGATACGGCGGTCGAACTAGGATATTCCACCAAGCGTTCGCGTACGATCGAACATCGTAAACTTGCTCTGTTCATCGAGAATATGAAATATGAATCCTCCGAAGACTTCGGCTATGACATAGTCTTAGGTTTTAAGCAGAGTGCCTATAAGAGCAACTGGGATGTGGATGTGATACCCGTCACTCCCGACTTCCAGCTTGAGAACAAATATGACACTTACCTTCTTAAGTACGGCTACAGCGGAGCCTTCATCGTGGGATTCGCGCTTCAGGATGAGTGGATGACGCAGTTTGCGACCACCACTATGCCTACGGTACTGTTCGATAACTCCATCAGGCATAATCCCAATACCTGCTATATAGGAACGGATAATTACGAAGGAATAGACGAGGCCATCGAGCACTTAAGCAAGCTCGGACATACGAAGATAGCATTCCTTAACGGCTCGCTTCATTCCATGGTATCCGAGCAGAGACAGGATGCTTTCATTCAGGGCATGAAGAACCACGGACTCAAGGCAGACAAGAATCTTCTGGCATACGGCTACTATGTCGCAGACAGCGCCAGATATCACGTGCCCACATTCCTTGAAAACGGTGCAACTGCCATTATGTGCGGCAACGATCTGATCGCATCCGGCGTTGTGGAAGAATGTAAGTTAAAGGGGCTTAAGGTTCCCGAAGATATAAGCGTGATAGGCTTTGATGATATACCTATTGCCACAGAAATGACCCCTAAGCTCACAACAGTCAATCAGAACAGACTGGAACTTGGTAAGGGCGGATATACGGTCCTCACATCCCTAATATCGGGGATAGCGATAAGCAAGTCGCTTATGAGGCCCAAGCTCATCGTAAGGGAATCAACGGCAGAAGCCAAGGCAGCAAAAGGCAGCACTAAGAAAAAGTCATGAGTGAAAATATATGAGAAAGTGAGAAATGAGCAGACGCGATATCACGTCTGCTCATTTTTGATCTTCTCTATCTCAGCCTTAAGTTCTTCCATCTTCTTAAGGGCCTCATCAAGTTTTGCTTCCCTGTCAAGCTCATCTGCCGGTTCTGACGGCTCTGCTTCACCGGAGAGTTCTCCGTCTGTCCAAGGCTCGTCCTCCGCTTTACCAATTGGCTCAGGTGCATCAGGATCGGCCATGATCGGTGCCGGTGCATCGGGATCATCCGTCATGGGCGCGGAGGCATCTGCATCATCAACTATATCATCCAATTTTGGAAGTACTCCTGTCTTTTCGAAGTAACTGGGATCTATATCGATCCTGTAATCATCCGGATTATTGCTCATATACTTTACCGGATCGGCGCCTTCCCTTATCGCACGGGCAGCCTTCTCCCTTGCCATTTCCTCCGGATATAAGTCTACCTTCTTAACTCTTCGGTGTTCCTCATACTCCTCCGGATACACATCCTTCTCATAAGGATCCTCTCCGTATTCATCATCCGGATAGTCCTCCTCATAATCGTCTTCGGCCTCGTATCCGTCTTCATACTCCTCTTCGTATCCGTCTTCGTATCCGTCTTCGTATCCGTCTTCGTATTCGTCCTCGTACTCATCTTCGTATTCGTCATAGTCATCCTCTGACATATTCCGGATACTCTTCACAGTGGCAAAGATGATAATAACAAGCAAGAGGATTATGGCACCTATGATCATTGCAAAAGAAGGATCGAATTCACTCTTCTCTCCGGATCCGTCTTCTTCATCCGCTGAATCCGTTTCCTTATCTTTATCACCGTCATCTGAGTCGGCCTCATCCGAGCCGTCATCTGCAACAGCTCCGTCTCCCTCTATGATCTCCACATATTTGGATGCTACATAGCCCACTTCTTCATCATATTCTATACGGTACCAGTCACCGTCAACTCCGGTGATATCCACGGTATCGCCGTCTTCCAGCTGCCCGAGCACATCATCTGATGTACTGGGTCCGGTACGGACATTGAGCTTATCATTTGTAACCTTACCCGTAGCGGTCATCTCTTCAGCGGCATAGACTGCAGAAGGGATACATCCAGCGCTTCCGATATCCGTTATACCGTGACGGCCTGCTATGATCATCACACATGCAAATGTGATCACTGCATACTTTATGAACTTTGAACCGTTATGTAATAGTCTGTTCATTTCTTTCTCGAATTCATTATATCCTTAAGCGACTCGGTATAAGGCGCTCTTGCTATCCCATATTCAGTGACAATGGCCGTTATAAGATCATTGTCCGTTATATCGAATGCCGGATTATAAACCTTGACCCCTTTGGGAGCCATCGGCTCATTATACCACATGTCCGTCACCTCTGATGCCGGACGTTCTTCTATATGTATATCATTGCCTGAAGCCGTATCCATATCGATCGTTGACGTGGGCGCACATACATAGAAAGGCACGTTATAGCGCTTAGCCAGTGTGGCGACCATGCTCGTTCCTATCTTGTTGGCCACATCACCGTTGGCCGCAACCCTGTCACAGCCAACGAATATCGCATTTACCCAGCCGTTACGCATCACTGTTCCGGACATGTTGTCACAGATCAGTGTCACATCCACACCTGCACTCATAAGTTCATATGATGTAAGACGGGCACCCTGCAGCAGCGGTCTTGTTTCATCTGCAAAGACCTTAAAGCTGTAGCCTCTCTCATGTCCCAGATAGATCGGAGCCGTGGCTGTGCCGTACTTACATACCGCAAGCTTGCCGGCATTGCAGTGGGTAAGTATACCGTCTCCCGGCTTAACAAGAGTCAGCCCGTTCTCACCAATCTGCTTGCATACCCATATATCCTCAGCCTTGATATCCAGAGCCTCCTGCTTCAGCGCATCGAGGATCTTGGCAACAGGCTCACCGTCCATTGAGCGGACGAGCTTATCCATACGGTTGAGAGCCCAGTGAAGGTTCACTGCCGTAGGTCTGGCAGAATCCAGATAATCCCTTATACGGGCAAACTCCTTATAGAATGCCTCATACTGACCAGAAGCGCCCTCATCGACGGATATGCGCCTGGCACATACATATATACCCATGGCCGCCGCAACTCCTATGGCCGGAGCACCTCTGACCTTAAGGAGATTGATGGCCTCCCAGATATCTTCCGCCTTGCTGAGTCTTAATATCTCAGTCCTGTTGGGGAGGAGCGTCTGATCTATGATAACAAGTTCGTCTGTCCTTATGTCCAGATCGACTGTCTCTATATCAAGTATGTTTGCTTTTCTCTCATCACTCATATTAATCGCTTTGTCCTGTCCTGCCGGTCGGATGGATGCTTTGATATCTTACACCGGCTTATCACTCAATGATCAGGATGGTAGTTTCCTTTCCATCTCTGACACGGACAACGTTGCAGTCTGAATCCTGAACAGATGCGCCGTCACCCTGCGCTATTCCCTCGGCAACAACTTCAAAGTCGGAATTGATAAGGTCATAGTTCCTGCCATCCTGCGTTACAAGGGCGAAGCCGCTGGCTGTAAAGTATGATGCATCCTTATACATCGCTATCTCATTGAAATCCTCGTCGGCAAATCCCCATTGGGTCTTGTCCTTGTTAGCCACAAAGTATCCCGACACATTCTCGCCGATGAGCTTCTCACAATATCCGAACCTGTCCTTATCATAATCGTCGACATATGTGAGATTTAACAGTGCATGCTCCTCAGTATCGGCATCTACAAGCTTAAGCTCCTTCATATCAAGATACCATACGGGCTTCTCATCAAATGATCTTACTTCAGCGAGATACCTTGAATCCTCACAGGTCCTTGCTGAGATATATCCTTCATCCAGGTAATAATATGTATCGATAGCCCCCAGTTTGTTTCCTCTCGTATCAAAGACTTCCAGAAGTCCATTATCATTATAATCAAAAGAGAACACCTGGAATCCGACCTTGTTACCTTCCGGCAATGTCATCGGCATGGTATAGCCCCATGACCAGTAATTCTTTATAAACGGAACTTCAATAGTATTAAGTTCATTACCGTCAAGATCATAGAATCCGGCCACAACGCTGTCGCCTTCCTTCGATGCGCATACCATGGAATCATTGTAGAAGTGAACGTTTTCCCAGTTCCTTCCCGTGCGTTCCTTAAGAGTATACTGTGTCACCTTGATCGGATCTCCCTCTGTTGCTCCACAGTTAGCACAGGTCTTGGGAGCATCCAGAGTTGCACTTATCCATTCGTGAGGAAGGGGATCTCCCTCTGTTTTCTTACATCTCTTACATGTCTTCGGTGCTTCACAGGTTGCTTCCTCCCACTCGTGTCCGAGAGGCTTACCCTTAGTCTCACCGCATCTTTCACAGGTCTTGGGCTCTTCACATGTTGCCTTCTCCCACTCATGTCCGAGCTCTTCTCCTTCAGTCTTGCCGCATTTGACACACGTCTTGGGCTCCTCACAGGTCGCTTCTTCCCATTCATGCTTAAGGCAGCATCCTGACAGAAGAACCATCGCAAACATCATCATTAAGATACATGTCAGTATTCTGTTGAGATTCATTTTTCTGTTCCTCTTCATTTCTCTCTTCCGGCCCGAAGGCCTTCCTCCTCATATTTTTTATAACTGTATCGATCCGTATATGATAATTGACCGTTCATCATAAAACAGATTAATTATATAACCAATCTCTCTATCTGTCATCCTTACTTGTTTTACAGCCGTGTCATGTGATAATGTAAATTATGGAACAGTCGTACGCAGTGGCCCACGGAGGGCAATAGGATAAGTATGAGCAAAGAAAATGACAATGTGAACGTATCTGCACAGGAGATCGACGATATAGTAAAAATGCTGGACGGATTCATAGATAAGGATGTGTCCAGATTCAAGATCACAACATCCGATGAGATAGAAGAAGGTGAGACAAAAGAAGTCTACCACCACGGACGTTGTGATGTCGGCAGCCCCTGGGCAAAGGGGTGCTCATTTGATGTTCTGGAGTAGCTGGACCTTGTCCTCAGGCAGGAATCTCTTCACTGTCTGCTCAAGGACTGTCGAATCTATAGGCTTGGTCAGATAGTCAGCAAAGCCTGCTTCCATATACAGCTGCCTGCTGCCGGCCATCGCATTGGCAGTAAGTATGAGCGCAGGTGTGTCTGCATTCAGAGAACCTGCATCTTCTCTTATCATCTTAAGTGTCTCTAAACCGTCCGGCTCGGGCATCATATGATCCAGGAGTATCAGATCATACTCAGTCTCCTTGCATTTTTCCAAAGCAACATTACCGTTGCTGCAGAGATCAGGCTCAATACCAACGCGCTTAAGGAAGAACTTGACGATCATCAGATTGGTCTCATTGTCATCCACAGCGAGCACCCGTGCATCCGGTGCCGTATAGTCCGCTTCTTTCTTCTCTTCGTCCATGGCGTCAGTTGTACTGAGATTCTTATTGACACTCTTTTTATCCGTTACCGTAACAGGGATCATAACGGAAAAGACTGAGCCCTTCCCATATTCGCTCTCCACACTGATCTCACCTTCCATGCTGTCCACTATACTCTTGACGATCGCAAGGCCCAGACCTGTTCCCTCTATATTACGGTTCTTCCTCATATCGACCCTTGAAAAGGCATTGAAGAGCGCATCCTTATCCTCATCACGTATTCCACGGCCCGTATCGATCACGGCGAATCTTAAGTTATATCTGTCATCAGACACATACTCTCCGCCGATCTTAAGCTTTACTTCACCTTCATCCGTATACTTTATGGCATTGCTTATGAGATTGAGAAGGACCTGCTTGATCCTGAACTCATCCGAATACTGGCCGTCCGGAACATCATCTTCTATGATATTCTCATAATCAAGTCTCTTGGCTGATGCTCTCTCGGTGATGATGGGCATGATGTCAAGAATAACTCTTGTAAGGCTGTAATCCGCAGGATTGATATCGAGTCCGCCCGCTTCGATCTTGGAGAAATCAAGGACATCATTGACAAGGGTAAGAAGCATCTTACCTGAAGACCTTACGCTCTTTGCATATCCGTCAATGGTGGGATCCTTGCTCTCACTTAAGATCATCTCATTCATGCCTAAGATCGAATTGATGGGAGTCCTTATCTCATGAGACATTCCGGCAAGGAATCTCGTCTTGGCATCCGACAGTTCCACAGCCTTCTTTTTCTCTTCATTCATCTGACGAAGATCATGGATCTGCTGCAGGATAACGCAGGTAAGCAGTGCGCCAAGTCCGAAAAGCATCGGGACACCGTCATGCTTGGTCTCGACAAACAGGAGGACTATGACTTCCGTAACACCCATTGTTATAAAAATCAGAAATCCTATGGCCGTGTATCTGTATTCCGAGAAGTGTCCTCTCTTGAGATCTATAAACAGTGTCACAAATACACATACCATTATAAATGAAAGGATCAGGTCTATGTAGAGAAGCGCTCTGTCATACGGGAACACCCGCGTAAAATGCAGACCTGTCCATACGAGCGCACTGGTGACATTAAGGACCATCAACGCAGTAAGACACTTCGTATATCTGTTCTTCTGTATCGAATCAAGATAGAGCAGAAAGCCCATGGGGAGCATCAGGCAGGAGAGATAATTGACTGTCCCGTCTATATGATAATGTCCCAGAATGAACGGACACATATATGAATTGGTCACGATCCACGCCGATGTGGTAAGGGTTCCGAGCGCCGCATAGAGCATATCTATACGTCTTCTGTAGACAATATTCATCACAATGCCCGCTATCGTAACTATCAGTGAGATCAGCAGCATCATAAGAGCAAAGAAGAATGTGGCCCCATACTCCCCGAGCAGGAACGCATACACACCGCTCATTGTTGACACAAAGGTTACAGGCGCGATCTCCGGATGTCTGTTCGTCCTTCCGCGGTACATCCTTATATCCCCGCCGGCATCGGTCTTATGCAAAGGCACAGTCATATAGAATCCCTTTACCGAGCCTCCCGGAACTCCTACATCGCGGTTACGGATGAACTCCTTTCGCACCACACCGTTAACATATACGATAGTATTGGTCCTGGCCGTAAAGCACAGATAAGAGTTATCCTCCACATCAGACGGCAAAGTGGCCTCTATTATAAAATCCTCGCTATACGCTCTGTCATCCACATAGGAACGGCCGACCTCAAACTTATTACCCTTAGAATCCGTAACGGTCCAATTCTCGATAAATACAGGCTCATCGATATCGATCACACCTGTCTTGTCTTTTGAACTGTAGTAAAAAAGAAATATAATACTCGACAGTAAAAAAGCATAAAAAATATATTTGACTATTTTACGGATCAGTTTACTCATCAATTATTACCCACTTAATCTCATATTATGTCGAACCATGTAGTACCATAATTATAGAGAATAGCGCGGAGAGTTGCAACCGAATTGGACGAAACAGAGCCGTGGCTGTATAATCCATATTATAAGCAGGATTAAGGAGCAGTTACGGATGACTGAAATACTCTCTGTTAAGAATATGCGTGAAAGTGATGCCAGCACGATCAACGACGGCACTCCCGGAGCGGAGCTGATGATGCGTGCCGCCAAGGGGATCTTTGAAAACGTGACATGGAAGGAACCCGTGGCCATCGTCTGCGGAAGCGGCAATAATGCGGGGGACGGATATGCCCTTGCCCTTTTACTCAAAAAAGCGCGGACCAGTGTGACCGTGATATGCTTAAGCGAGCGCACCTCCGGAGACGGACACCTCTATCTTAACGAGTGTATCAGCGAAGGGATCGATGTAGAAAAATGGAATGCGGATACCGATCTTACTGCATACTCAACTATTGTTGACTGTATCCTGGGTACGGGCTTTAACGGAAAGGTACGGGAAGATATCGCCGATGTAATAAAGAAGATAAATGAAAGCGGTGCTTATGTCGTATCGGCAGATATCAACAGCGGCCTTAACGGTGACAGCGGGATGGCTGATACCTGCGTCATTTCCGATCTGACAGTATCGATAGGCTCCTATAAGCCCGGACATTTCCTTAATATGGCCAAGGATGTCATGAAGTCGAAGGTCAATGTCGATATAGGCATCACTCCGGTCTTAAAGGACGAGGTCTATGGACTTATAACTGAAGAAGATATACGTGCTGCAATCCCTGCAAGACAGAATCTCTCCAATAAGGGAACCTACGGCTATACCGCCCTTATCGGAGGCTCCGTCCGTTACAGCGGTGCCATAAGACTTGCATCCATGGCATCTGCAGCAATGAGAAGCGGTGCCGGAGTTGTGAAGATCGGACTTCCCGGGTCACTTATTCATGATGTCATCCCTCATATACTGGAAAGCACAATATTCCCGATGTCGGATAATGACGGAGAATTCATATATAACGAAGGTGAGCTTAGGGAACTCACTAAGAACGTCAAGGCGGTCGCCTTCGGAATGGGGATCGGTGTGAGCGGTGATACGGAAAAGATGCTTGCATTTTTACTGCGTGAATATACCGGAAGACTGATCATAGATGCGGACGGACTTACGATACTTGCCAAAACTGACAGATCTCTGATCGAAGATGCCAGGTGTGATATCGTACTCACGCCGCATATAAAAGAGTTCTCAAGGCTTACGGGGCTGACTTCAGATGAGATATTAGGCGCACCCATAACTTCCGCTGTTGACTATGCCAGGGAGATCTCTGAAGGACGAAGTGCAGATACCGTTCTGCTGATTAAAGGACCGTCAACCATAATAACCGACGGGACCCATACATATATAACCGATGCGGGCTGTCCCGGGATGGCTACCGCAGGAAGCGGCGATGTGCTCTCAGGTATCCTCTCAGCCACATGCTCATATATAGAAGATCTTGATAAAGCAGTCTGTGCCGGCGCATTCATCAACGGCAGGGCCGGAGAAGCCGCACAGGATAAAAAAGGTGCCGTCAGCATGACAGCCGGCGACACCGTATCTCACATAGCAGAGGTTATAAAAGAACTCACATCTTAAAGGTTAATCACTTAACAGACTGAGTATGACATCAGCATATCCCTCTCCCATGGGCTTCTTATCCTGCGGATGAAGGTCAAAGCCCTCACCAAGCCCAGCGGGATCGACCACATACACACCCGGCAGGGCACCGAGCCTGTCCTGCGTATCCTGAATGGTCTTCCATCCGAGAGTCTTCAGATATTCATAATCATCATCACCCTGTTCGACGGCAACAACATTTCCATCCTTCTGACTTAAGTCAAAATCTCCGCCGCCTTCGTACTTGTTAAGATCATATCTGGGTAGCTTTGCCAGGATATACGGAAGCTCATCATCCCCCGTCTCCTGTCTCAGACCCTCTATCTGCCTGACAGTCAGGTCATAGTACTGATCTCTGCTGTTATCCGTGTTGCTCTCTCCCTGATACCACATAAAGGCACCGACAGGATATCTTAAGCACGGAGCCAGGACACCGTTATACAGAGCCGTCGGATCCCAGCAGAAGAAATGATATCCTGCGATCTCATCCGCTGTCGCACCAACCCTGTAAAACCATCTGCCGCCAAGATCGATGAATGGATGTTCCTCACCGTCGCGCCATCTTACATGCTCATCATCATTGTCATCTATATATCTTACAGTCTCTCCTTCAAAGATCGCGAGCATCTTATGAGGTGTGAAACGTCCCCAGCCATGCTCAACCGCCAGACGGACTGTCAGATCATTGATACCCTCGTGCAGAGTCCCTGCAGGGATTGTATATCTTCTGGGCGGATAGCTGTACTCGGTCCTGCCTGCTTCCGTGCCGTTTAAATATGTGATGTCGGCATCGGTCATCGTTCCAAGCCACAGATGAGCGTCTTCTGATATCAGTTCCGTACTCTCACTGAATGCCACATCCTGCTCAGACAAGCCCGATGACTTAAGATACTCATCATAGCCGCTCCTGTCACCTATGTAGACAAGCTTCTTAAACCATATGCTTCCTATGGTATGTCCTATCTCCGTATCCCATAAGAAAGCAGGAAGGTCAACGGGCTTCCATTCGGATGAAATGACATCCTTCTCCCAGTTGTTTATGACACCCGTGTCATTTTTATAAAGAGCTTCGCGCCATTCAGTTCCCTCAGTCGCATTTGCTTTTTCGATCTCATCCACAAGCGAATCATCACAATATCTCTCAGCCGTCTCAAGCCTGTCAGGATAGTCCTTAAGCCACTGCCTGCTCATCCATGCTTCGATCGGTGAACCTCCCTGGGTGGCATCTATGATCCCTACCGGGCATCCGGTCTGTGCGCTTATCTTCTTAGCCGCAAAATAACCCACTGCGCACCAGGGATCTATGGTGTCAGCTGTCACAGGCTTCCACTGTCCTGTCAGTACATCCTTCTCCGGTCCCTTAAATGCATAGTGCTCCTCTATCTTGAATGTCCTGATAAGTTCATTAACGGGTTCATCCCATTCTTCGGGATAGGTATCCCTTACCCTGCACATCGGAAAGCCCGCATTAGACTGACCGCACATTATATATGTAAGACCCACTGTCACATCATCGACATTGATCGCTGAAAGACCTGTGGTATCTTCTGTCATATCATCCGTATCAGGTCCTTCCGAATACTGTCTTACAAAGAGTTCGTATCCTGTACCTGCTGCCGGCGGATCTATTGTCAGTTCAAAGGTCCCGTCGGGACGTACTTCAGTCGCTGAGTGCTCCGTCACGGGAACACCGCCCTTACTCATACCGGCTTCTATACCGGCTCCGGGCGTGCCCCATCCCCATACCTTAAAGGGCTTATCCTTATGTATGACCATTCCGTCACTTATCAGTCTTGAAAGTCGCATTATCTTACTCTCCTGTATGTTTCATTCGGTCCGAGATAACTCCCCGCCGGACGTTCATCTTTCTTATATATCACTATCTTCTGCAATACAAATCCGGGATCGCAGGCATAGATCCTGAGTGTATTGAGCCCCGCTGCAAACTCATGCAGAGACGGGCTTATTCGGATGTTATCAAGCACACCCTGCTTCCACTCATCATTGTCATCGCCTACAGCAAATCCTGATCCAACGGTGTTTATATACTGAATATTCGCACCTTTATATGGTAAATTATCCGTAAGAACCTGTACACCGTATCTTAGCAGATTGTTCTTATATACCGGATTGGCCGGTGTGACATAGACATCAACCTCATATTCGCCCTCATCTTCCATCCAGATGTTATAGTCCACAAACGGCGCATCTTCACCCGGAGCATAACTGTTCGTAACAGGGAATACCTTGATGGCCGATAACGTACGTCCGTAATCCTTTATCTCAAGGAATCTGTCATCCCCTGCAGCATGACTGTCCGTAAAATGAGCTGCCTCTATCGAGATATATCCCATCGGAAGACATCTCTCGTCGGTGATCACGCTGTAATGAGGACTGCTCTGTCCCTTCTTATCTATTCCGCACCATATAAATGTACCCTCAGATAATCCCGAATAATCCCTGGTGTTAACGGGTACTCGAATCTCGGTCTCAAGCCTTATCGACTTATCCTGGTCATGACCTGCAGGCGAATTGATATGGAGGACATAGTCTTTACATCCTTCATCACCCGTCCTGATGTCACTCCTTAACCTTATCTCTATGTCCTTATACTCTCCGCACTTAAGTTCACCCTTAAGGGATGAGATCTCAAATGCATCCGTATCGCCTTCTATGATGTATTCCATGGACCCGCTGCCTGTCGAATACAGCCTTATCCTTCCCGACTCTGCATCGGGTCTTAAGAATGTATCAAGAACAAGGTTACTCTTGGTCCAGAAGTTACCTTCCGTATGTCTGTCGGTTCCGGGAATGCAAGTCAGTATCCTTGGCTTATCCGGACGTCTTGTGCTGTAGAGAACGGGATAGGCACACTCTTCCTCACACCAGTACTTAAACCCGATATGCTTGGACATCCCCATTCCGTACCACATACCGTCATGGATACCGTGAAGTTCATCGACTATCCTCTCATCTTCTCTTAAGCATGCCTCCACTTTCTCCGCATATTCAGAAGCCGCATCTGCAGCAGAGATCTCTGCCATGCAGTGATTAAGCCCCGTATAGAGCCACATCTTCTGTACATTAAGGTTTGCCATGAGCGGATAATATACAAGCTCATAGAAGGGATAGTCATTCGTTTCCTTATAAAGCCTGCCAGCCGTCTCCATATATCCGTCACACTTCTTAAGGAGTTCCTCAGTCTCTCCATACCAGACAGGATCATATACATCCACATTCATCGCCTCAGGACGCCTGTTGGATGCGATCTTTGTGTAGCCCTCGAGAAGCTCGATAACGGTCTCCTGACTGTGAGCATCAAACCCCGGGAACTGTGTTCGCACGAAGGCCTTCGTATACTCCGAAGGGGCATCAAGGTTAGTTGCACCCCATTTTTCATAGTCATATGCAAGATCAAGGAAGAATGAGAGCGGATATTCATTGGTAAAGATATCGCCGACATTCACGATCCAGAGCTCGCGGATACCGAACTCATAGGCGGCCGTCATCTGCTCCCAGATCTTGGGCAGGTAATTAGAATTGACCCACTCATGGGAGATCGGCCAGCCGTGATAATCCATATGATAGTACATACCCCAGCCGCCGTTATGATCGCGCTCATCAACGGGCGGAACTGTGCGGAGGTTGCCGAAATTGTCATCACAGAGCATCAGGGTCACGCCGTCCAGCTCTGGCTCGCCCTGAAGGCCCTTATACTTATCGTCACCGTAGTAGAATGCCTCGACCTCCTTATAGAGAGCGATCATCCTCGGAACCTTTGTAAGGTCCTCATTCACATACTTACGGATCAGTTCATTCTGAGTCTTTAATACATCGCGGATAAGTTCTATGTTGTCACCGAGAGTCGCTTCCTTGCCAAGGACCGTCGAGTCAAACTCTCCGCGCATGCCGACTGTGATCACGTTCTCGAGATGGCCGCCTCTCTTAAGGCCGTCCTCCCAGAACCTCGTGATACCTTCCTTGTTCTTTCTGAAGTCCCATGCATCACCATAGATTGACTCCGGACCTCTCAGATACTTGTACTCTTCGCCCTGTCTGAGGCACGGTTCATGATGCGACATTCCCATCACGACACCCAGCTTATCTGCAAGCTCTGCACTTGCAAGTCCGGGACCGTCATCTGGGAAGATCGAAGACCACATGGCAGGCCACATATAATTGCCCTTAAGACGAAGCAGAAGTTCAAATACATGCGCATAACACTCTGCATTGAAGCCGCCGAAGCGCTTGTTGCACCAGTTACCGAATGCCGGCCACTCGTCGTTTATAAAGAAGCCTCTGTATCTGACTGAGGGCTCCTTTGAGATCATATTGTCTGCTTCGGTTATTGTCACAGAATCCTTAATAAGAGGGCGTATGTCCATCCAGTCTGACAGAGGCGAAACTCCTAACAGTTCTGACAGTCTGAGCATTCCGTATATGGTGCCCCTCTTGTCGGATCCTATGATGGCAAGTGCCGCTGCCTTGTCTGTGCGGGTGTCTGCTCCATCTGCTCCGTCTGCTCCGTCTGAAGCTCCGGATGCCGGCAGTTCGACCACCCTGAATATAAAGCACTCACGCTTTCCTTCTATCACAGTCGTGTCAATACCTGCAGATGCGGCAAGGCTCTGAGCCAGTTTGCCTTTATCAAGAGATACACAGATGACGGGAAGCGACCCGCCGAGTTCTTCTGTCAGCCTCTCTGCAGCTTCAGAGATCACGGGCTTTATTCCGAACACTGCCTCCATATCCCTTGCAAGCCACCCGGCCACGAGCTTAACTCCTTCATGACCGCCTGCTTCGACACAGATCACATTCATTTTATTTGTAAGATTATCTTTACTGAGTCTGTACTCCATTTCTCTTTCCCTCTTTTTCTTTTAACATTTTAACACATATACAATGCTGCTGCAGACATAAGCCCGCAGCAGCATATTGGAAGGACAAAAGTGTCTCAATTATTCTTATCGATAGCTTCCCACAAGCCGTTTAAGTAAGTCGCTCCGAGTGCACGGTCATACAGGCCGTAACCGGGCATCGCTACTTCTTCCCAGATCATTCGTCCGTGATCGGGCCGGATCGGACCGTCGAATCCGGAATCGTAAAGCGCCTTCATTATCTCATACATATCGAAGTCTCCGTCAGAAGACAGATGAGCTGCTTCCTCGAAGTCATCAGGCGAATTGAACTTAAGGTTCCTTATATGTCCGAAATGAATGCGGCCCTTAAGTGCCCATATCGTCGCAACCAGATCATTTGCAATGCTCGATCCGTACGAACCTGTACAGAAGGTGATCCCGTTGTGGACATTATCCACGAGCTTCGTGATCCGCACGAGATTGTCCTGACTCACGGCAATACGCGGAAGCCCGAACACGCTCCACGCAGGATCATCCGGATGGATCGCCATATTGATATCATACTTATCACAGACCGGCATTATCTTCTCAAGGAAGTAACGGAGATTCTCAAACAGGTCCTCCTCTGTCACATCCTTATACTGCTCAAAGAGTTCCTTAACATGTGCCAGTCTCTCAGGCTCCCAGCCCGGCATCACCGCGCCGTTCATATCCCCTGAGATCGAATCAAACATCTTCTCAGGCACCATGGCATCCACAGCCTTCTGATTGTATGCCATCACCGTCGAACCGTCGGGACGCACCCTTGCAAGCTCCGTTCTCGTCCAGTCGAAGACCGGCATGAAATTGTAGCATACCATATGGATGTCTTCCTGACCCAGTGCCTCGAGTGTCTTTATATAATTATCTATATACTTATCTCTGTCTCCGGAACCCGTCTTGATATCATCATGGATATTGACACTCTCTATACCCGCGATATGAAGTCCCGCAAGTTCCACTTCCTTCTTAAGTGCTGCGATCTCATCCCTCGTCCAGAGCTCTCCCGGCATCTTGTCATACAGAGTCGTGATCACACCGGTCACTCCCGGGATCTGTCTGATCTGCTTAAGTGTAACTGTGTCATGGCCCGTTCCGAACCACCTGAAGGTCATCTCCATATAGGTCCCTCTCTTCACAATATTGCAAAATAACCAACTTTATCCACATTGTCCGTCCCGTGATCTCCTGACCGCTCCGGAGCGGACACCATAGTCAAAAGCGCATTTTTTCACTGAATAACCACTATGGATTGATTATAACGAGTGCCATAATGCTCTTACAATTCCACTTCTTGTGTTATACTTGTGAAAAGTTGTTGTATTTGGCATAAATTGTTTTCTTTTTGCAATCTATACTATATTATTGAAATATGAGAGAAGAATTAAGAACAGCTTTTTCACCAAGACAATACATGCTTTCTAAGGATTTCGAGATCTACTATTACAGCGATATCCATATGAATGCGACCGGAAGTCACACTCATGACTACTATGAGTTCTACTTCTTTGTAAACGGTGATGTGTCCATGGTGATCGCCGACAAGGAATATCCCCTTGCCCCGGGCGACCTGGTGCTCATTCCGCCCTTCGTCCCCCATTATGCGGTCATACATAATACTGACATCTACTACCAGCGATTCGTCTTCTGGATCAGCAAGGATTACTGCAACCAGCTGCTTCGCATCTCTCCCGCATACGGTTACATCATGCAGCAGGCGAGCGTCAACAAGCAGTATGTATATCACTTCGACCGCATCGCATTCAACGCGATCCAGTCCAAGATCTTCAACCTCATTCAGGAGATACATCAGGACAGGTATGGGAAAACAGCGAAGATCCAGAACTATGTCAGCGATCTTGTGCTCGACCTGAACAGGGCGACCTATGAAGCCGAGCATCCGATAGAGTTTAAGGAGAACGCGAGCCTGTATCAGAATCTGATAACCTATATCAACGCACACCTTACGGATGATATAAGTCTTGATTCCATTGCGGCACAGTTCTACTTAAGCAAGTATCATATCTCTCATGTGTTCAAGGATAATCTCGGGATATCGATCAAGCAGTATATAATCAAGCAGCGTCTTAATCTGTTCAAGGATTATATGCGCCAGAACGGTGAGATCGGCAAGGCCTATCTTCAGTGCGGCTTTGCCAACTATTCAAGCTTCTATCGTGACTTTAAGAATGAATTCGGTATATCACCCAATGAATACAAGCAGCAGATCGAAAAAGAGAGCAGCGAGCTTGTGACGGTGAGGGAGTAACTATTTTGTCCACTTATATAACTGCGCATATACGCCGTCCTTGGCCATGAGTTCGTCATGAGTTCCGGACTCTTCTATGCCGTTCTCCGTAAGGACCAAGATACGCTCGGCATTCCTGATGGTAGAGAGCCTGTGAGCGATGACAAGCGTCGTCCTGCCCTTAGCCAGTTTCTCAAGTGATTCCTTGACTATATTCTCACTCTCATTATCAAGAGCACTCGTGGCTTCGTCGAATATAAGGATCGGAGGGTTCTTAAGGAATACTCTTGCGATCGAGAGTCTCTGCTTCTGACCTCCCGATAACTTGATGCCTCTCTGGCCTATATCCGTATCATAACCGTTGGGGAGTTCCATGATAAAATCATGAGCATTGGCAAGCTTTGCCGCCTCGATGACTTCCTCCCTCGCAGCATCCGGTCTTCCATATCTTATGTTCTCATATACGGTTCCCGCGAACAGATAAACATCCTGCTGCACTATGCCTATGTTGTTACGAAGGCTTTTAAGCGTCACGTCCCTTATGTCCTTACCGTCTATGCTTATGCTTCCCTTTGTGACTTCATAGAACCTTGGGATAAGGGAACAGAGCGTGGTCTTGCCGCCGCCGGATGAGCCGACAAGTGCGACATACGAGCCCGCCGGTATATCAAGGCTTATATGCTTAAGCACCCTGTGCGCCGTATCATTATACTTAAATGATACATCATCAAATACAATATCGCCCTTTACATCCGTAAGCGGAACTGCTCCCGGTCTGTCCTGAATATCAGGCTCTATCGCAAGGATCTCTAAGAACCTCTCGTATCCCGAGTATCCGTTCTGGAACTGCTCGGTAAAGTCTATGAGTGTTCGTATCGGGTCGGTGAAGATGTTGATATAGAGTAAGAACGCCACAAAATCGGCCATTTTTACCAGGCCCTTCGTCATGAGTATCCCGCCTGTCATGATGACAACCACGTTTATGAACATGGTGAATGCGGTCATGCCCGAGTGGAAGAAGCCCATGAACAGATAACTGTTGCGCTTGGCCTTAAGAAAGCCGTCGTTGCCTGTCTTAAACTTCTCCTTCTCTATCTCTTCATTGGCGAATGACTTGACGACTCTGATGCCCGATAAGTTGTCCTCGATCTGTGAATTAATCTCTGCGATCTTGACCCTGTTTTCCTTAAATGCCTTCTTCATCTTCTTATTGAGGATAAAGGCATAGATGAACATAAAGGGCAGAAGGATAAAAGCCGCAACGGTCAGATATCCGCTTATGCGCGACAGTACGATGAATGCACCGGCGATCTTGATAAGCGATATCGCGATATTCTCTGGGCCGTGATGAAGCAATTCCGATATGTCGAATAAGTCGCTCGTGATGCGGCTCATAAGCTTGCCGACCTTCTGATCGTCATAGAAGGAGAACGAGAGCTTCTGATAGTGCGCAAAGATCTCGGCCCTCATGTCATACTCTATCCTGGCGCCCATCATATGGCCGACATAGGTAATGTAGTAGTTTGACGCAAACTGAACAAGCGCCAGCACCGCAAGCACTGACCCGATAAAAATGATGCGGCTTAAAGCCTCATCCGTCCTCATATTCAGGATCTCTGATGTTATGTATCTGACAGCAAGCGGTATCACAAGGCTTATGATCGATGCAAGGAAAGCAAAGAACATATCCAGCATGAACACGCCCATATACGGCTTGTAGTAGCCTGTCAGTTTCTTAAGATTCTCTTTCATGATACTTTAGAACTGCTCCTTCGCCTGCTCGAGCACTTCTATGACCTTGTCACACCAGGCATCGAACTCGGGATCTTCCTTCTGACATTCATCCGGATGTGCCAATACATAGTCAAGCGCATTTACAAGCCTCTTTACTATGGCCGTACTGATCGTCCCCGTTCCGCCTATGAACAACGCACTTTTCTTCATATGTATACCCCGCTTTCATCTGTGACATACATAAACAAACATATATATTGATATAATATGACAAACCCAGCATATTCATCAAGCCATAAATAAGGTCGATCATTTAACAAAACGGGCAGGTGAGTCACCTGCCCGTTGATATCGCTTATATAATACAACTGTTCACACCGCTTAACCGGTCTGCTCCAATGCGCGGTAATCGACCTTGCCACGTGAAGTCCTGGGAAGATCATCTACAAATTCTATCTCCTCCGGGATCATATATGTGGGCAGTTCACGCTTACAGATTTCCATGATCTCTTGCTTTGTTTTCTTCTCATCAGAATCGGATTTAAGAACAACAAAAGCCTTGGGATAATTGATGCGCTCCTTATCCTCTATACCGATCACACAGCACAACTCGACCGTTTGACACGTATATATTACATCCTCTACCCTATCAGGAAACATCTTAGTAGGATTCCCGTCACTCCCTCTGGTCATAACAATTCTTTTGATCCTGCCTGTAACAAAAACAGCGCCGTCCTCATTGATCCTACCCAGGTCGCCGGTATGCAACCAGCGTCTTCCATCCGCATGGACTTTGATTATCCGATCAGTTTCCTCGTCTTTTTGATAATAACCTATCATCAAAGAAGGACCCGACATACAGATCTCACCAATCTCATTATACGGTTTCTCCTCGTTTGTTTCCGGATCAACGATCTTGCACAGATTATTAACCAGTGGAATACCGGAACTGTCAGGCAGATTGATCTCCTCATATGTTACTGTAACGGCACTCGTCATCTCTGTAGAACCAAGTCCCTTGGCAAGCGGAAATCTGGCACCTCTATTCATGAGGAATTCATTTACCGCTTTTTCTGTTTCAGCATTCATCTTCTCTCCGCCATAGTACAAGTGTCCAAGACATGACAGATCCATTTCAGCCAGTTTCTTATTGTTTGGCAAGGGCTCGTAATATGCCGGTATTGAAGCCATCAGGTGATTGAAGGAATACTTCTTAACATATTCATCAAATTTATCCGGTTCATATTTTGGAACAAGAACCAATTGAAATCCAAATGCCAAAGGAGCCAACATTCCATCAACCAGGCTGTAATTCACGAAAGGGGGTAAAACAGCCATATTGATCTCCTGTCGATCATATTCAAGGTCATTGCCGATCATACTGATCACGGCGTTTGTATTGTAATCAGACAGCATGCATCCTTTCGGTTCGCCTGTAGTCCCGCCTGTATGGGATATGATCGCCATCTCATGGCAATCCTTATTAACAAGATCGATCTCCGTGCCTCGACCGCTTTGTATAAAGGTTTTCCAATTAACGAACTTCCTGCCCAGCTGAGGTTTCTTTACCTTTAGGTTATATGCGATCTTAAGTGCCAGGGGGAGAGAATCTGACGGCGATGCTACTATGACCTGCTCAACAGATGTCTTATCTATATCATCTGCGACAGTCGCATAGGCTCCGTCAAAAATGACTGCGATCCTGCTACCGACTTCATTAAAGTAATTGAGAGTTTCTTCTTTGCCGGCCAACGGATGGATCATGTTTGCTACGGCTCCGATCTTATTCAAAGCATAGACGCAATATATTGCCTCCGGAATGCTTGGAAGAGCTACCGTAACTATCTCTTTTTCTTTAACTCCTGCCTTTATAAATGCCGCAGCAGTCTTATCTATATTTTCGAATAATTCTTTATATGTGATCTTTTTGCCCAGATATAAAATGGCGATATCAGATGGATAATCCTGATTGTTTTGAACCAGATACTCATAGATAGAGCATTCGG
>JAEEGL010635431.1_pt1 | contig 30152 bp, 20 predicted proteins | sample 9134231 | NCBI WGS metagenome assembly JAEEGL01 (sample SAMN16246548, study PRJNA631951) | gut metagenome | biome: gut microbiome; feature: rumen; material: fiber-attached | host: Bos | place: Iran: Karaj | collected 2018-10 | reverse complement strand
CATGGCGTTCTCTTTGTTCTTGGGCTGGTCGCGCGTTTCTGTGTTCTCAATGAGAATCTCCTCTTCAACACCCGTGTACGGGTCTTTGTACTGGTAGCGCAGGCGCACGCCCGACTCCACCTTGTTGACGTTCTGTCCACCTGCACCGCCGCTACGGAAAGTGTCCCAACTAAGGCGCGACATATCTACCACCACCTCGATTGAGTCGTCGACCAGCGGGGTGACACTGACACTCGTGAACGATGTCATGCGCTTGCCCTGAGCGTTGAAGGGACTTACGCGAACCAAGCGGTGCACGCCGGTCTCGCTCTTGAGGTAGCCGTAGGCAAAGTCACCCTCTATCTGCAGCGTGCAGCTCTTGATACCTGCGCCGTCGCCGTCGAGCGAGTTGCTTACCACCACCTTGTAACCATGCGTCTCGGCATAGCGTATGTACATGCGCATCAGCATCTCGGCCCAGTCCTGAGCCTCCACTCCGCCGGCACCGGCGTTGATGCTCAACACAGCATCCAGGCGGTCGCTATCGTTGCGCAGCATATTCTTGAACTCCAAGTCTTCGACCTTCTTCTGCGTCACCGCTATCTGTGCGACGAGTTCCTCTTCGGTGGCGTCGCCTGCATCGAAGAACTCGCCCATCACCTCGAGGTCGCCGCACGAGGTGTCAACATCCTTGAATGCCGTCACCCACGTCTTCTTGGCATTGATGCCCTTCACCACCTTCTGCGCCTCCTTGGGGTCATTCCAGAAGTCGGCAGCTTCGGTCTTCTTCTCCTCTTCGGCAATCCACGCCTGCGTCTTCTCGATGTCGAGGAATTTCTTCAGCGCATCCTTGCGCGCAACGAGGTCTTTTATCTGTTCTTGGTTCGTCATACTTTCAATTAAAAAGGGCAAGCTGTTTATATCGCGCCGCTACAACCAAACACCCTTGCTGTATTCCTACCCTGGGGGATTCAATGGGAGCTGGCCGTATAAGACTTGCCCAACCCTATGATATACAGGTCTATGCCTGCAACCCTTTTCTCTCTTTCGGACTGCAAAGATACAACTATTTTCCGAAACGGCAAAATAAATATTAATATGGATCGACGTCGAAGTGCACGGAGACGCGGGCCCAGCCTTCTTGCTTGACGAGGGTGTCGGCAAGTTGCATCATGAGTTGTTTGGCGTCGGCGATGTTTTCGGCGCGCTCGAAGCGAACGGTGATGGCTTTGAGATATAGGGCACGGACGCGGCTGACAAGCGGATATTCGGGACCCATGACGCGGTTGCCAAAGAGGCCACGCATCTGCGCCGCCAGCCAGTCGGCAGCCTGGTTGAGTACGTCGCTCTCGCGGTGCTTGAGGGTTACCTCAATGAGTCGATAGTAAGGCGGATAGCGGAAGACACGCCGCTCGTTGTCCTGGTCGGAATACAGTCCACGGTAGTCGTTGTCCTCGACCTTCTGCAGTATCTGGTGTGTAGGGTTGTAGGTCTGAATGATGACTCGGCCAGCATCGCCATGACGACCTGCACGACCGCTGACCTGCGTGAGTTGCTGGAAAGCACGCTCGTAGGAGCGGAAGTTGGGATAGTTGATGAGGTTGTCGGCATTGACGACACCAACCACGCTGACATGCTCGAAGTCGAGGCCTTTGGTGACCATCTGCGTGCCCACGAGAATGTCGATGCGCCGTTCGGCGAAGTCGTTGAGTAGCTCCATGTACTGGTTCTTCTGTAACGTGCTGTCGAGGTCCATACGCGCTATGCGTGCCTCGGGGAAATGTATCTGCAGGTCTTCCTCGATACGCTCGGTTCCCACACCTACCATGCGCAGATGCGTCGAGTGACAGGCTGGGCATTCGGCAGGCACTGGGATGGAATAGCCGCAGTAGTGGCAGCGTAGCGAGTTGCTGGCCTTGTGGTAAACCAGCGATACGTCACAGTGCACACACTGTGGAATCTGGTGGCAGTCGTCGCATTCGAGCCGCAAGGCGAAACCTCTGCGGTTCTGGTAAAGTATCACCTGCTGTCGTTTGGACAGAGCCTCTCGAATTGCATCAAGTAGTGTGTCGCTGAAGTGGCCGCGAACATGGCCTTCCCTACCCTCTTTCTTCATATCGACACACACCACCTCTGGTAGGCTGAATCCCCCATAGCGCTGTGTCATCTCGGCGAGGCCGTACTTACCAGTGACGGCGTTGTGGTAGCTCTCCACACTTGGTGTGGCACTGCCAAGGACGGTACGAGCACCCCATAGGCGTGCCAAGTATACGGCGGCATCACGTGCCTGGTAGCGCGGTGCGGGGTCCTGCTGCTTGTAGGAGGGGTCGTGTTCTTCGTCAACGATAACCAGCGAGAGGTCGTTGAAGGGTAGGAATAACGCACTACGTGCACCGAGGAGCACCTGGTAGCGGCCCTCGCTGGTGGTCATAGTACGTCTCCACACTTCTACTCTCTGGGAGGCAGAGAAACGCGAATGGTAGACGCCAACCTTGTCGCCAAAATAGCGGCGGAGACGATTGATAATCTGTGAGGTGAGGGCAATCTCTGGCAACAGGAAGAGTACCTGATGGCCGGCACGCACCTGCTCGTCGATGAGTTTTATATAGACCTCGGTCTTGCCGCTGGAAGTAACGCCATGCAGAAGACTGACGGCCTTTTGATTGCTTGAGTGGAGTTGGTCGAAGGCTTGCTGCTGTTCGTCGTTGAGGACGATGGAGGAAACTGGCGTGAGGTCGCTGTCGGAGTAGTCTTTGAGGCGGCTCTCTATACGTTCCTCGGCCACGAGGATGCCGTTCTTGAGGAGTGTCTGCATAGCGCTGCCGGCAGGAAGGGTGCGCTTGGCCACCAGCTCTTTGCCGAAGTGCGACATTTGCAGGTACTGCATGAGAAGTTCGACCTGCTTGGTGCGGCGTTTGCGTTCGAGGTCGTCGAAGAGTGCCCGCTGGGCTTCGTCGGACGAGTATTCGTCGGCCAGCCGCACATAGACCGACTTACGTGGCACAAAGCGTTCGCGCAGTTCCTCGTCCATCACCACAATCTCGCGTTCTATCATGGTGCGGATGAGCGGCATTATCTTCTGCACACCGATGGCACGACTAATGTCAATCACCCGCATCACCGGATGTTCGGTGAGGATGTTGACGATCTGGAGTTCGTATTTGGTGAGCCTCGTTAGTTCGCCGTCGAAGTCAGGATGTATAGAGATGGAACTCTCGCTGGCGAGTTTCATGCCGGCAGGCATTGCCACAGCCATCACATCGCCTGGGTAGCACATGTAGTAGTGCGCCATCCATTCCCAGAATTCCATCTGTCGGAGGGTGACAACGGACTCTTCGTCGAGCACCGAGAGGATATACTTCGACTTCCATTGGGGCGCTGTTGTGTGTATGCGGCGCACGAGGGCCGAGTACATCTTGTCGCTCTTGGCGCCGAACTGCACCACAACGCGCTTGCCTACCGCCACCTCGTCGTTCAGTTCGCGGGGTACACGATAAGTATAGCATGCCGGCAGGTGCAACGGCAGCAGCACATCGACGTAGTATACCGTCATGTCTACTCAATGGCTTCGGCCATCACCACGCTGCCGCGGTAGGCGGGGCAGGTGTGGTGGGTGCAGCTGGCTGCAAAGGCGGCGAGCATGAGCACCAAAGCCATGAGGGCTAATGTTTTCTTTTTCATATTAAAGTCCAATCTTCTCGTTGACTATCTTAAGTATCTCTGCTTCCTGTTTTATTGCTTCGTCCTCGATTTTTTGAGCACGGGCTAAGATGTCGGCCTTGAAGGCTTCATCTTTGAGCGAGGAGGCGTTGATCTTGACGTTGAGGTGTGCACCCATTACGCCGGCACGTGCTGCGAGGGCTCCCACGCCGCCGTCGGTGACGCTGTTGGGGTTGCCCCACTCGACCATAGCGCGGCAGACCTCAAAGGCTTCGAGCGAACGCTGCATGGTGCGGAATGGCACTTCGGTGGCGAACTTGGTTGCTTCCTGGATGGCGGCGCTGCGGGTAGCCTTCTCTTCGTCGGTCTTCTTGGGGAGGCCGAAAGCGTCCATAATCTTGTTGAAGGCTGCAGTGTCCTCGTCGACGAGGTGCAGGAGCTCGTCCTTCAAGGCCTGACCCTTGACGGCCACATCACTGAAGCGCTCCCACTCATCGTCGTAGGCAGCTTTGCCGCCGGTGAGGTTGGCAACCATGGTGCCGAGGGATGCTGCGAGGGCACCCATATAAGCGCTGACGGAGCCGCCGCCGGGGGCGGGACTCTCGGAGGCAGTCTCGTTGCAGAAGCCGGTGCAGGTAAGGTCGACGAGTTTCTTCTTGCTGTGGTCCTCGATGAGGAACTCTATAACTTTTTCCTTGGGGTCGAAGGGCTTGAGGTCGTCGAGCCCCATGCTCTTGATAGCCACTTTCATTATCTCGTCCTCGCTGACGCCGAGGCTGCGCTGCTGTTTGGCCAGGTAGTATTTACCAGCGTCAATGAGCACGCTTTTGGGAATGAGGCCTACGATTTCGCAGCCGGTGACGCGGAGGCCGCGGTTCTGTGCGCAGCGGCACACCTCGTCGAAGCAGAGGTGCACGGGGGCCACCTTGATGGAAGTGATGTTCATCGAGACCTGGGCGATGCCGTAGTCCTCGATATACCAACCGATGGCCTTGGTGCCCTTGAGGGTACCGGGAATCATGACGGTCTTGCCGTTCTCGTCCTTGATGGGCTTGCCGCTAGGTTTTCCACCTTCGCGCATAGGACGGCCTTTCTCGCGCACGTCGAAGGCAATGGCGTTGGCACGGCGGGTGCTGGTTGTGTTGAGGTTGTAGTTGATGGCCACAAGGAAGTCGCGGGCGCCCACTTGAGTGGCGCCGGTGCGGGCGGTGTGGTCGTTCCAGGCGTTGGGACCGAAGTCGGGCTTCCACTGCTCGGTGCCGAGACGGGAGCTGAGGCTCTCGTACTCGCCGGTGCGGCAGTATGCCAAATTGCGACGTTCGGGGACGAAGGCAGCATTCTCGTAACAATAGATGGGTATCTGCAGCTCGTCGCCGAGACGCTTGCCTAGCTTGTGGGCGTATTCGACCACCTCGTCCATTGTGATGTTGGAGACGGGGATGAGAGGGCAGACATCGGTGGCACCCTGACGCGGGTGTGCGCCGTGGTGCTGGGTCATGTCGATAAGCTCAGCGGCTTTCTTGACCACTTGGTAAGCTGCTTCTAACACGGGCTCGGGTTCACCAACGAAGGTGATGACTGTGCGGTTTGTGGTCTGGCCGGGGTCAACGTCGAGCAGCTTAACGCCATCGACTTTCTCAATCTCGGCAGTCACCTGATTGATGATATCCATGTTGCGGCCTTCACTGATATTCGGCACGCATTCAATGAGTTGTTTCATGTGTGTAGTATTTTATTATTCTGCAAATATACACATAAAAATGAAAATTGAGAGGTTTTTCGCTTGATTTTTTTATTTTTTAAGTTGCTCAAGTCCTGTAAACAGGCAGAAAAGTTTAGATTATTTATTTGAAAAGAAATTATATCGTGCGCGATATCGTTTTGGGTGTGCTAGAGATATAATCTGGCCAGAATATTTAGATAGAGGATTATACCAGAATATCTAGGGAGAGGATTATAATACTTTTTTTTATAGAAAATTAAAAATAAATATTGTTTGTATCGTGCACAATGTTAATTTGAAATCATCTAGTAAAACTTTTTTATGCCAAATAAAATTTTTATTATATCTTTGCATATTTAATTATGCGCACAGGAAAATATATATATGCGTTTATCTTGCTGATAGCAGGGCTTTTGTCTTTTGAATTGAAAGGGCAGCAGATTGTGAGTGTTGACATCGACACGCAGTCGTGCATGAGTGATTCCGTGAGGGTCAGCATAGGGTATAATACCGAGTGTGAGGTTGTGGTAAGAAATCTGGTGAGCCGGCTGTCGGTGGGCGAAAGGGCTTTCCTGCCTGATGGAGAACCATGCAACGGGACGTGCTTCTACCGCTCGACAGTAACTTTCGAAGGGTTTCCCGATTCGCTGCATGTGAGGACTGTGCAGGATATTAACTTTGTGAGGTTGAACATAGAGCACAGCTACATAGGTGATATTTACATGGGCATCATGTGCCCGAGCGGCCAGAGGGCGTCGTTGATGAACTGGAAGGGAACGGGATCGTCGGCGTGCACGCAGTCTGTGCCAGCGAATTATCGTTCGTGGAACTCCGGGAGCAATGTGTCGTCGGGTACGTTCCTCGGTAATGCGTATGACTATACAAGCTATTTAGACGACTGCGACTCAACGGCGAGCGGCAACGAGCCTGGTGTTGGATGGAACTATTGTTGGAGTAACAATACCGTGAACGGCTACAGCTATGCGTCGGGCGACGGCATTATCTACCGGAGCGACCACGCGCATAACGGAAGAGTGGACAGCAGTAATGTTGCTGCACACACTAATTTCTACAAGCCTAATCAGAATTTCAGCGCCTTGGTGGGTTGCCCCGTGAACGGCAACTGGAGTATCGAGGTGGTTGACGCTTACGGCGGCGACAACGGATATATTTTCAGTTGGGAGATTTCACTAAACAATGAGTTGCTACCTGCCGGTGGTATCGTCAGCGGGCGTCAAGTGGTGGGAAGCAATGTGGTGCAGGAGGACGACTCAACGTACTGGCTGCACGGGCCAGAGGGAGTGACAGGAGACACAACAGTGGGCTATATCGTGCGAGTAATCGGTTCCAACGGCGATACGATTGACAGCACGTTTGCGGTGCATTGGTTCTCAGCTAGGTATACGAATATAAACGATACGTTGTGTACAGGTGACACAGCGCGGTGGGGCGAGGAAGTGTTTGTCACCGACACGATGTTTACTGAACACAGCACCACCGTCGACGGCTGCGACAGTGTTGTAGAGGTTAGATATACTTTCCTGCCTACATACGATACTGTGGACACGCTTATGTACTGCCGATGGAGCGAGTTCCTTTATGAAGGTATCGACTTTGGTGGGCCGATAGATTTCGACAGTCCGCACCTGACAGCAATGGGTTGCGACAGTATGGTTCATGTGAGCCTGCGGATGATAGACAGTGCTTTCATTCCAAGGTTACAAATGAGGGACAACGACAGTGAGTGGAATACAGACACTACGCTACTGGGTTGCGAGCCTTATACAGTTTTCTTGCGCGATACTACTCCGCTAACCGTTGAATGGGAGTGGCTGCTCGGGGACGGGCTTAATGTGCACGATACATTCCCGGCGACTGAGTCGAACTTTGAACACCTATACGACAGCGTAGGCGTTTATACCATTACGCTGATAGCGAAGAGTGAGAATGGCTGCGTTGACACGGTGGTGGCAAAAGATGCTGTGTGGGTGTTTGAGAACCCGAAGGCTGCATTTGACTGGCATATCAAGGTGCCTGCCATTCACGATGCAGGAACACGTTTCATAAACCACAGCGAGCCCGAGGGGCTGAATTATCTGTGGACGATAGACATGTACGGCGGCGGACAGGACACGACATCGGAGGCTGAGCCATACTACCGGTGGGGCGAGCCTAATGAAAACACGGCTGGCGGATATGGGGTGCAGTTAGAGGCTTTCTGGCTGCACCATGGACCAGACTCGCTGGTGAAGATATGCGTAGACACTGCGTGGGACACGGTGACGATAGTGAACGACTTCCTGGAATTCCCGAACTTAGTGACGCCGAACGGCGACGGGCAGAACGACCGGTGGGTGGTGGTGAACCTAGTGGAGATGGGCTTGTATTCGGTGAACGAATTGTGGATATATAACGAGTGGGGTGTGAGAGTATTTCATGCTAGGGATATACGCAAGGTGGAAGATTTTTGGGACCCGAACGCGACAAATAGTCCCGACGGGACCTACTATTACCGCTTTGCGGCTATGAACGAGTACGGTGTGGTGAAGAGAAACGGTATGATAGAGGTGGTGAGAGGTGAATGACAGACGGTGAAAGTATTTAGGTACATATTGGGATTGTTTGTGGCGATGCTATGGATGACGGCGTCGGGACAGAGTTATGTGTCGATTAACATGCCCAATCACCTGTGTGCCGGAGCGGAGAGGACCATCACCTTCGGACACCAGCCCGGCAACAACGCGCAAATCTACCAACCGCACACAACAATGAGCCAGGCCGGACGGGCTTTTCTGCCCGACGGCATACCATGCGGCACGATGGGCTGCTCGTACCGTTCGACGGTAACCTTCACGGACTTCGACGCCAATAGTAGTATTACTTCGGTGCAGGACATCAAGTATGTGAGGCTCAACATCGAGCACAGCTGGATAGGTGACATATACATAGGTATCACATGCCCAAACCAGCAGACGGCGTCGTTGATGAACTACGGCGGTAGCGGGTCGGCTTCGTGCCTGAGCAGTATTCCGTCGAGCCACCGTGGATGGTCAACGACGGCGACCAATGTGTCGACGAGCACCTATTTGGGCAATCCGATTGACCAGGAGAATTCTACCTATAAATGTGACAGTACAGCCACGGGCAACCAGCCTGGAACGGGGTGGAACTACTGCTGGAGCAACAATACGACGAGTGGGTTCAGCTATGCGTCGGGCGACGGTATCATCTACCGTAGCGGGCATTCGCACAACGGTAGGATAGACAGCAGCAATGTGGCGGCGCATACCAACTTCTACAAACCCAACCAGAACTTCAGTTCACTGATAGGGTGTCCGCTGAACGGCCAGTGGTACATAGAAGTTATGGATGGCTGGAGCGGCGACAACGGATACATTTTCGGCTGGGAGCTGGCGCTGGACCCTGCACTGATTCCGCAGCCATGTCACCTGATAGGGCGCGATATACTGGGCAACGGTATTACAAAGATCAACGACTCAACCTACCGACTGAACGTGCCGGAGAACATAGAGAGCGACAGCACTATGGAGTTTTTGCTGAGGATGGTGAACGACTGTGGCGACACGATAGATAGCCTGATGAGTATAGCGGTGCATCCGCATGTTGACACCGCCGTGAACGACACGGCCTGCGACCGTTACGCATGGGGCAATGGATATATCACCGACAGCCGGATGCTCGTAAACAATCTCCACACACGCTACCAATGCGACAGCACGGTAAACATAGCCCTCACTGTGCTGCAGTCCACTGCCGACACACTGGTAGACACGGTGGTGGAAAACCAACTACCTTACAGCATCTGCGGCGTGCAGGTGAACCATTCGGTAAGCGATACCGTCTTTCAATTCACCAATGCCGTGGGGTGCGACAGCCTGTACCATTTCACGCTGACAGTGTGGCCAAATGTCGACACAATCCTCGACAGCGTCGTATGTGCCCATCAGTTGCCGATTATATGGGGAGCGCTGACCTTCGACAGTGCCAGCATAAAACACGACACCCTGCTGAACATCCATGGAGCCGACAGCGTGCTGGTGATGCGGCTGGGGGTGAAGCCCGACGACACAGTGTATGTTGTCGACACGTTGGTCGAGAATAGCCTACCCTACCATATAGCCGGCACGATGGTGGATGGAGCATGTGTGGACACGACATTCCTGCTTACCAGTCAGAATGGGTGCGACAGCCTGATACATCTGGCGCTACATGTTTGGCCAAACGTAGACACGGTACTCGACACCGTCGTATGCCGACACCAGTTGCCTATAACATGGGAAGGTCTGGTTGTCTATGATATAGATACTGTTAGCGTGCTGCTGGCCACCGCCAATGGTGCCGACAGCACGGTATACATGCAGGTGGCGGTGCTTGCCGACGATACGGTTTACCGGAACGATACGATTGTAGAAAACACTCTCCCCTACTCTATTGAGGGCGGCTTTGTCTTCGGCTCGGATGCCGACACCGCACTGCTGCTGGAGAATAGCGAGGGATGCGACAGTACGGTGCACTACAAGTTGAAAGTGTGGCGTAATGTCGAAACGAGCTACGATACCACGGTGTGCGACAATGTGTGGCCACTCGACTGGCGCGGATACCACTTCCTTGGTGGCGGTCAGGCAAGAGTCAACACATATACGATGCACGGTGCCGATAGCACTGTAACGCTCTATGTCGCCATTAATCCCGTTTACGATACAATCCTTACGCCCGAGATATGCGACAACGGCAGCTATAACCTCGGTCCGCTGACACTAAACCACTCTGGTCACTACGAGCACACCTTCGCCAGCGTGGACGGATGTGACAGTCTGGTTCAAGTAAATCTTACGGTGTGGCCCACCTATAAGATAGACCACTATGACACCGCATGTCTCTCGGAAGGTATCGATGTAGGCGGCGTACGCTACTATGAGTCAGGTGTATTGCCCCACATGTACACCACCGTGCAAGGGTGCGACAGCCTTGTGACGCATTTCCTCACTATCAAAGGTCTCTACCTGCAGGCTCGCGCCCATGTATCGCCAGAGATAGTAACACCAGGCAACCTTGATGTAAGCCTCGCAGATATCAGTCGCGCGGCCATCGACCGTCTGTGGCTTATCGGCGACGACTTCCAATCTACCGAGGAAGAGTTTGTATACACCTATCCTGACGAACATGATACAGTACCGCTGTATCTTATTGTCTACAGCGACGACGGCTGTACGGATACCGTACATAGAATATTGCAGATAGACCGCACTGCCATCTATGTCCCCAACGTGTTCACCCCCTCGCTCGAGAGCAACAGTCGATGGTTTATCTATGCACAGGATCTGACCGATATGGAAGTATGGATATATAACCGACAGGGGAACCTGGTGTACCACTACCTGGGTGCCGACGGTTACTGGGATGGAACCTCCGACGGCAAGGACTGCCCGCAAGGTGCCTATGTCTTCAAGGCCGAATATCATTCACGAGTATATCCTGACCGCCAGCAATCCATCACTGGCACAATACTTCTACTGCGATGAAACAACTGATAGAACAAGCATGGGACAAACGTGAATTGCTCAACGACCACGCCACCCATCAGGCCGTTGAGGAAGCCCTATCACTGCTCAACTGCGGAAAGCTGAGAGTGGCAGAACAGATAGAGAATGGCGAGTGGAAAGTTAATGAGTGGGTCAAGAAAGCAGTCCTGTTATATTTCCCCATCTGCGGCATGCAGACGCTGGAGGCAGGCCCCATGGAATACCGCGACAAGATACCCCTGAAACGAGACTTCGAAGAGGCTGGAGTACGTGTGGTGCCGCCGGCAGTTGCCCGCTACGGATGCTATTTGGCTCCCGGGGTGGTCATGATGCCGTCGTATGTCAACATAGGCGCATACGTCGACTCAGGCACCATGGTCGACACTTGGGCCACAGTGGGCAGCTGTGCGCAGATAGGCAAGAACGTGCACCTGAGCGGCGGAGTAGGTATCGGCGGCGTGTTGGAGCCTGTACAGGCAGCCCCCGTAATCATTGAAGACAACTGCTTTATTGGTTCGCGCTGCATCGTCGTCGAAGGTGCCCATATAGAACACGAGGCAGTCCTCGGCGCCGGCACCGTCATCACCGCCAGCACAAAGATAATAGACGTCACAGGCCAGGAGCCAGTCACATATATAGGCCGTGTGCCTGCCCGCAGCGTCGTCATTCCGGGGAGCTATACCAAACACTTCCCTGCCGGCGACTACAGTGTAGGCTGTGCCCTAATCATCGGACAACGAAAAGAATCAACCGACAAAAAGACATCCCTCAATGAAGCATTGCGGTTATTTTAAGTTCATCATTCATCGTTCATCATTCATCATTGCTGCAGCTATGCTGCTGCTCATCTCATGCGTGAAGCACGACGAGGTGGAGTTCTCCGGCACCGTCGTCGACGTACGTTCCTGTTCGGCCCTTGACATCTCAATGGATCGGAACCCCGCCTACATCATCGTCCTCGACTACCCGGCTTCCATTGGGGGGCACTACTACGATGACACCAACGTTGTGGCCCTCTACGAGCCCACGTGCCGCATTATGGTCGACGACCACGTACATGGCACCTTCTATCTCGACGACAAATACTCCAAGACTACCTGCGACTGGCACAACACCGACTACGAAATACCCGAGGGTGTCTTCACAAAAACCATTGTTGATTAACTGTGGATAAATTATCCACCGCACCTCCTGCCGTTCGCCATTTTGTTCGTATTTTTGCAAAACAATACGAATAGAAAATAAAACACTAATAACATGAAATTCATAGTCAACAGTCAGCAACTGCTCAAACAGTTGCAGTCACTTAGCGGTGTGCTTACGAGCAACAACACCATGCCCATCATCAACTGCTTCCATTTCCATCTGGAAGAGAACGCCCTGACCATCAAGACCACCGACCTCTCCACCACTCTCGTGGCCCGTATGGAGGTCGAGACCGGCCGCATGGAGAAGGCCGAAGAGGTGGCTATCCCCTCGAAGATGTTGCTCGAAATCCTCAAGAGTTTCGACGATGTGCCCATGACCTTCAGCGTCGACCAGTCGAGCTACGCCATCGAACTTTCGAGTGGCGAAGGTGAATACCACCTTGCCGGCATGGACGCTGAGACCTACCCCACCATGCCCACCGCCGAAGGCACCAGCACCGTGGTGATGAGCTGCTCGGCCCTCGTTTCGGCTATCAACAAAACCTATTTTGCAACCTCCAACGACGAGATGCATCAGCAGATGAGCGGCATCTTCTGCGAGATGAAGCCGGAAGGCGTCACCTTCGTAGCCACCGACGCCCACAAGCTCGTCCGCTACCGCCGCAAAGACATCTCCTCTCCTGAAACCACTAGCTTCATTCTGCCCAAGAAGCCCATCACCATCGTCAAGAACATACTGGCTGCCCGCAAGGACGACGGAGATATCACCATAGAGTACAACAACACCAACCTTTTCATTACCTTCGACAACTTCTACATCGTCTGCCGCTTGGTCGACGGCCGCTACCCCAACTATGAGGCCGCTATTCCCAAGGACAACCCCAACAAACTCATCCTCGACCGCCAGTCGTTCCTCAACACCCTTCGCCGCGTTAGCATCTTCGCCAGCGAAGCCACCCGTCAGGTGCGCCTCTCCATCTCAGCCAACAAGGTCGACATCTCGGCCGAAGACCTCGAGTTCTCCAACAAAGCCCACGAGACCATCCCCTGCCAGTACGAAGGCAGCCCCATGGACATCGGCTTCAATGCCAAGTTCCTCACTGAGATGATCTCCAACCTCGACACCGAACAGGTGCTCATCGAACTCTCGCACCCCTCACGCGCGGGTATCATATTCCCTTATGGTGAGGAAACCGAAGGCAAGCAGGACGACATTCTGATGCTTGTAATGCCCGTAATGCTGGCAAACTAAGGGTTTAATGCTTAAGGTTTAACGTTTAAGGATTAACGTTTCAAGTTGAAGAACAAAGTAAATCTCTGGGGAACACATGGCGCCACTGTGCTCGGCATCACCCTCGTGCTGCTGATGCTCGGGCTGCTGCTGGCCATCGAGTACCACTCCTACCGCCTCACCCACGACGCACAGGAGCGTATCACCTATAAGGTAGACCTCTCACCCGACGTCACCGACTCGCTAGCCCTCGCCAACCTCAACACCGTGGCGGCAATGCCCTACGTCAAGCACGTCGACTATATCTCCAAGGCCAAGGCCGCCGAGATATTCACCGAGGATCTCGGCGAGGACTTCGTGGGCTTCATAGGCTACAATCCCCTCTACCCCTCGCTGATGGTCAACTTCAACGTCAGCCTCCTGCCCGACAACTCGACGCAGGTGCTCGACAACTTCTGTGCCGAGGTCGGTGCCCTCGAAGGCGTCACCGGCGTGGCATATCAGGAGAATGTCGTCAGCGAACTCCGCGAAGTGTTCTACAAACTCTCGTGGTTCCTCATTGTCTTTGTGGTATTGCTGCTTATCATCACCATAGTGCTCATCGGCAGCCTCATCCGCATAGCCATCTACGCCCGCCGCGACACCATCCACACCATGCGCCTTGTTGGTGCCACTGCAGGCTTCATCTCACGCCCCTTCCTCTGGCGTGCCGTCCTCTACGGCGCCCTCGGCGGCTTCTTCGCCTCGTTGCTCACTGTGGCAGCCCTCTGGGTGGCCTCCAACGAACTCGCCGTCGATCTTATGGCAACTGTCCACTGGCCCTGGTACGGCGCAATAGCCGCAGCCTTGGTGCTCGTTGGCATCATCATCACCTACCTCGCCACAGCCATCACCGTACATCGTTACATAGCAAACAAATAACAACCATACTATGGACAAGTTAGAAAGCAAACAGGAAAACAAAGGCCTCGAACTCTCCTTCGGCCTCATCAACTACATACTCATGGGCGCAGGCCTGCTGCTGCTGGCCCTTGGCTACATCTTCCTCGCCGGCGGCGGCAGCGACGACCCTAATGTATTCAACCCCGCCATGTTCGACGCCCGCCGCCTCTATGTGGCCCCCATCCTCATCGTGCTGGGCTTCGTAGTGGAGATTGTGGCGATAATGTACAAGAAGAAGTAAGCTATGGAATGGTTTGAAGCACTGATTCTTGGCATCATCCAAGGACTCACCGAGTATCTGCCCGTCTCTTCTTCTGGCCACCTGGCCATCGGACAGGCCCTCTTCGGTCTCAACAGCGGCGAGGACAACCTCGCATTCACCGTGCTGCTCCACATAGCCACCGTCCTCAGCACCATCGTCATCCTGTGGCGCGAGATAGTGTGGCTCTTCACCGACCTCTTCAAGTTCAAGTGGAACGAAGGCACCAAGTATATCGTCAACATCATCATCTCGATGATTCCCGTCGGCATCGTGGGTCTCTTCTTCAAGGATAAAGTCGAAGAGGTCTTCGGCAGCGGCCTGCTCGTCGTGGGCATCTGTCTGATGGTCACCGCCTCCCTGCTGGCCTTCAGCTACTGGGCCAAGCCGCGCCAGCGCGAGCATATCTCGCCGTGGCACGCCTTCATAATCGGTATTGCTCAGGCCCTCGCCGTGCTCCCCGGCCTCTCGCGCTCAGGCAGCACCATAGCCACAGGCCTGCTACTGGGCAACAAGAAGGAGAAACTCGCCCAGTTCTCGTTCCTCATGGTCATACCGCCCATCCTCGGTGAGGCACTGCTCGATGCCAAGGATATGGTCGAAGTGGGTGTCGCCGCCTCCCTCGGCGGAATCAGTCCCTTGGCGGCCCTCATAGGTTTCCTTGCAGCCTTCATCGTAGGCTGTCTGGCATGCAAGTGGATGGTCGACATCGTGAAGCGCGGCAAGCTTATTTGGTTCGCCCTCTACTGCGCCGTGGTTGGCCTCGCCACCATCATCATCCCTCTCATCTGATGCTCACCCTCGAACAGCTGCAGGCCGGCGTCGTCATCCCCGTCGACAAGCCCCGCCAGTGGACCTCGTTCCAGGCTGTCAATAAAATTAAGGCCGTAGTGCGTAACGCCTACGGCCTTAAAAAATTTAAGATTGGTCACGCCGGCACCCTCGACCCTCTTGCCACAGGCCTGCTGCTTGTATGCGTCGGCAAGGCCACCAAGACCATCCCCCAGCTGCAAGACGGCGACAAAGTCTATACCGGCACCATGGTTTTCGGCGCCACCACACCCTGCTACGATCTCGAGCGCCCCGTCGACCGCTACTATCCCTACGAGCATATTACCCGCAAACTCGTGGAAGAGACCGCGCGCCGCTTCACAGGCACCATCCTCCAAGTGCCGCCCATGTTCAGCGCCGTCAAGGTCGCCGGACAAAGGGCCTACGAATATGCACGCACCGACGACCCGTCGGTCACCATCCAGCCCAAGCCCGTCAAAGTCTATAGCTTCGAAATAACAGCCTTCCACGAAGCTCAACCAGAACTGATAAAAACTCAATCAGAACCATCAAAGCAAAAAGAAACTTCAGATAGTTTTGACAGCAAAGCCCCAGCCCTCTACAAGAACCCCCTTGGCATAGTGCCACCGCATCTGCCGCAAGCCGATTTCCGCATCCATTGCGGCAAAGGTACTTATATACGTTCCTTGGCTCGCGACCTTGGCGAGGCTCTGGGCTCAGGAGCTTTCCTTTCGTCGCTTCGCCGCGAGCAGGTCGGCACCTACAGCGTCGCCGACGCCATCGCCCCCGACCAAGCCGAGGCCTACCTCCGCGCCCTCTGACGGCTCAACAGCCTCCGCGGGCTCTGTCTCAACGCTATCCCCACTATTAACGCAGCCAGCATAAATGGTCTCGCTCCACTCGCCGTCCTCGCTCACCACCATGCCGTAGAGGTGCACGTCGTGGCCGGCGAAACAGTTTGGCACGGCGGCACTTATCCTCTTAGTTCGGCGGTACACAGGCGCCGCCAGGAAGCCGTCCTCCATGTCGGGGCAGTAGGCGTAGAGGTACACGCTGTCGTAGCTGTCGGCGCGCAGCCCCGACCCGTCGCCGTCGAACCGCACCGTCACCACGTCGTCCTCCTCCCACACCGGAGTGCCAAAGGCCACCCCTGCACGCGGGCCGCTGCTCAGCCGCAACGCACTGTAGTCCACGGTGAAGACATTGTCCACCAGACTGAAAGCGTGTTGATTTAGATGCACGAACATATTGTACGGCGTCATGCCGTTGTCGTACGAAAGCTCGCGGAAGCCAAGGTTCACCGCCCAGCTCATATACGATGCCAGCTGCACCTCGCGCTTGAACATCTCGCGGTGTTGCGTCTGCGCCTCGGTCCGCGGGTTGCGCGGATAGGGGTTGTACGACCGCACGCACCACTTGCCGCGCCACATGTAACCCACTGCAGGCCCGAGCCTTCCGTGGAATCCTCCCATAAATCCTGCCGTCTGTTTAGCCATGATTCGGTATATTTAAGTTGTATTTTGGTTATATCAACGTTATATTAGGCTTATTATTGCCTACTAAAGTAATTTTATGTAATGGGTATATAAACGGTATAGTAGGAGTATAGTAAGAGAGGGTGGCTGTTCATCCCTGGTTTGACGGCAGTTAGCCCCCTACCGAAAAGGCGGTTTTCGGAGATTTCTTTCTTTTTTTAACGGCGAATTGAGAGCCCCCCGCCAGGGGTGATGAGCTCCGCTGAATTAAAATAAATCTTGCGAATAATTAAACGAATGGCTACGCAGGCTGGTTGCGGGCTAATTGCTCGAATGGGCGGGTACGCGCATTGAAGCCCCGTAGGGGCGACAGAATTTAGCCGTTGGTGTCAGCCCACGGACAGGACGCCCCACCGCCACCCGAGCCCCTTAGGGGCGGCAGGGCAAATGTTAAACATTCATAAATAATGTTAACGGATGTCACATTTTTGCCCTTTTTTGCAACTATATTATATGAAGTATTTTTTTCGGGGATAACTGTGCATTGAGAAAAAAAACGTATGTTTGCAAATGAAACCAATATTAACACAAAGCATAATACCATGAAAAAGAACACCTTAACCTTGATTGCCATTGCAGTAACGGCAATTGTTGCCCATGCCCAAAGTTCTGTTCCGTTGGAAATCACATATGATGCCGCAGGGAATAGAACAGTCAGAAAGGTATTGCAGCTATCTTTTGCAACTGGCGTTAACAATAACAGCGACACATCATATTATGTGGATCAATTGCAAACCATGCAGCTGAAAGTTTATCCCAACCCCACAAAAGGGGAAATATCTGTCAAAATAAACGGTCTGGAGGATAGAACAGAAAGAAACATACGGATTTTTGACTTTCAAGGCAGGATACTCTATGAAAAGAGCAGCACCGAGCAACATTTGGACATCGACTTGTCGGCATACCCCACTGGCAATTATATTATTGAAATTGTTGCAAACAACGAGCACACCTCATGGAAGGTTATAAAGGAATAGGAGGCGTTAACATGAATTACAGAAAAATATCAGCTCTCTTGATTGCATTCTCCGCTGTCCTATGTGCAACCGCCCAGCCGACCGTGTTACCCGGAGAGATCAACGTCTCTACCGTTGGTGCAGCCACCTATGTTGTGCCTATAGAAGTAGTTCCAGGCACTAACGGTTTACAGCCGAACCTTGCGATTACATACAACAGTATGGCCGGAGCAGGTGTTGTCGGACAGAAGTGGGGCCTACAAGGGATATCTTCAATTTCACGCGTGCCGCAGTCACGGTTTTTTGACGGAAACATTCTTCCAATAGCGTTTGACACTACCGATCGTTTCGCCCTCGACGGCAACAGGATGCTCCTCTTTTCGGGCACTTCCTATCATGACATCTATGCAACCTATTGCTTCGAGACTGAAGATTTCTCACGTATTGTGCGCGACGCTGACGCTGACGGCTTGTATTTCAGGCAGAACTTGGCTGATGGCACCATTGTCGAATATGGACATGGCGGCCATAGCCAGTATATGCTTGACGATGGGATATGTATGGCATGGATGGTCAGCAAAGTTATAGATATTCATGGCAACTATATGACCTACACATACAAACTGTCCGATGGCGAAATATTGATAAGCCAAATAGACTACACCTTCCTGAACGACAACACACCTTCGTATGCACAGGTTGTTTTTGACTATGTGGCAATGGCGGCTCCCAACGATGGTTTTGTCAGTGGTCATAAAGTTCGCCAAAGCAAGTTGTTAAAAGAGATTAGCGTGTTGTATCAAAACCAGCAGGTACGGAAATATGTGTTGTCATACAACACCGACCTGCAAAGTGAGCGCCTTACATCCATTAGATTGTGTGGGTCAACAAATCAAGTGCTAACAAACACAGCCATAACCTACGAAACTCCAGCATCCACATTTTATACTGATGTTACAATTCCATTGATACCTGGGGGATATTACGCAGTGCCTGGAAACTATACCAACGACAGGCTATATGATTTGTTTTTGGTCGAAAACGACGGGAGTACATATTCATCATCCATTCTCACCAATTCTTCACATGGTATTCTTGACAGTTCCTATTCAATAACGAACACCTTCCTTCCGACGACAGCCTTCGCCCAAATGAACGCCTGCGACATAGACGGTGACGGAATAGACGAGGTTATCTGTTCAAGTTACAATACTGTGCATGCCATTAATATGACGGGCATTGCAAACACACCGTCAAACACGCTGCTGTTCGGCATACAGAATCCGTCCGTACAGCTATTGTATGGTGACTTCGACGGTGACGGGATAACGGAAATTGTTTCTTTTGATTACCTAGAGCGTACCCTTTATTCTTACGGTATCGAAGGGATAACAAACACACAAATAACATTATCGAGGGATTACAGGCTTGCCTATGCAGGGGATTTCGACGGCGACGGCAAAACCGACATCATGTTCAACTTTGGTCTGGTTGACGACATATTCACCTACAATCTTTCTGCCAGGAGGTGGGAACTGGTGGAGATGACGATGTTCCCCAGCCATACACATTATTCCATTGTCGGAGACTTCAACGGCGATGGAATGTCGGATATGCTGTTTTTGCAGAGCGACGAGACTACATGGAAAGTGGCAATCCGACAAGGAAATGCAAACTGGGCCATATCATCCGTTCCGGATCTGGACGGCACACATGAAGCCTCGGGCAATCCGAAGCCGATGCATGTGCCATTGATATTGGACCTGAACGGCGACGGCAAGAGCGACATACTGCAGCCCTTTAACAACAACGGCACGGCCAAATACATTATTTCACTTGGATGCTACAACAACAGTTTCCGTTATTCCGGTTTCGGCACAATGAGCCTTGCCTCTGGACAGACATTTCGTCAAGGTAGCTACTCTATGGGCGACTTCGACGGCAACGGCATTGCCGACCTGGTCTTCTGCAGCCCAGCTGTCAGCGGACAGGCAGGCTCGGTGAAGTACTTCAACAAAGACCGCTTCCCTGCATATTATGCGAACAATATTGTGAATTCGGCAGGCATGGAAGTGAAACTCGAATACAGCACCATATCATTGATGCCATACCGCTATTATGGCACGGAAATGAATCGCGTGCCGCTCCCACTGGTCAAGAACCTGATAGTTTCCAATGGCCTGCATGGATACGATACGACGAGCTACTACTACGGCAACGCCCAATATGATGCGGAAAAACAACGTTTCTTGGGGTTCTCTTTGTTTGTGGCAAAGAACAGGGATATGGTTTCCAAGTCTTTTTTCTCCCGTTTGTACAACACAGCTACAACAGATTTTGCGATGCTTGTGCCCGACAGTGTTGCAAATTATTTATCTGATATTTCGATAAACATCGTCAATAACCACTATATCGGCCTCCCAAACGGTTTGCTGCCTTTCACAGACCGACGTATCTCGAAAACATCCAATACCTACAGAAGCGTATCACGTGTCAATGCCGACGGCAATGTCACTTTTATGCCTTTTGTTGAGTCTGCGGTGGAATACGACTACCTCAAGAACAATAAGACGACGCGACAGACGACATTGAACAGTGACAACTGGCGTATGGCGACACTCGCGATAAAACAAGGCTATATAACAGGCTCTGACGATGAACCCATGCGGCAAAACGACACTTACAGCTACCTCAATGTGATTCAGCCCAACGGAACGCTAGTGGTAAAACCTAAAAAAACCATAACCATCCACTACAACAATATCTCAAATGCAAATGCCCGGCTCGACACAACGGAATACACATATTCGTCCAACGGTATGTTGTCTGCCAAGAGACACACTGACAATGGGGGAATGTCTGTGACGGAGTCGTATGTCTACAATAACATCGGCCTTCCCTCAACAGTGACGACAACACCTCTGGGCGCAACCGCCCGTTACATCACCCTCTCATACGACCCGACCTACCGTTATATCACTTCCAAGACCGACCACGCCGGCAACACAACACAAAAGACCTATAATCCCGCCACGGGGCTTTGTCTTTCCGAAACAGATATTAATGGCCTTGTTACACAGTATAGCCATGACGAATATGGCAGGCCAACCCAAACCATCTATCCCGACGCGACGACAAAGACATTCGTGTACAACGATGCGTCGACCGACTTTGTGAATTCATGCAGCCATACCACTATTGTGGAAAGTGGACGACCTGAAACCCGTACCTATTTTGACTATATCGGCAGGAAGACACACACCTATGTTGCAGGACAAGGCTACATGGATGTTGTATACAATAGCAAAGGCCAGGTAACCAAACAGACAGAGGTACCCTATTCCAGCACATCGGTTACCGATGCATCGAAAAAGTGGAAGGAATTCGTGTACGACGACTTTGGGCGTGTCATATCCGAAGAGTCATACTATACGGAAAACACCTACTCATACAGGCCCGACAACTCAGACTACCGTTACAACGAACGGGTGGTAAACAAATTGGGTGCGGAAACCACCAAATATTACGATGCGGCAGGCCGGATGTCGGAAGTGGAAGATGAGGGAGGAACAATAACATATTCTTATGACAGGGTGAATATTAACAATATTGTCCGTGACCGCACCCGCATCAGCATGGGTGGCAACACTACCGTCATCGTCGCCGACAGCCGAGGCAACAGATTACAGCTGACGGACCCTGATGCGGGCACAATATCAGCCACCTACAATGCATGGGGCGAACTCCTGACACACACGGATGCCAATGGCAATGTGACCACCATGGCCTACGACAATCAAGGCCGCATGACTTCCAAGGGCTATTCCGATGGCAACATCTCCGAGACTTTCTCCTACACCTATGGCACGTCGGCTCCGTCGAAGGGCAAGGTGACTCAGGTGTGCCGTGACAACGTGTATTACCAATCGTTCATATACGACAATATCGGGAGGCTTTCGTCGGCGACAAAACGAATCGACGGCACCGACTATACCCACTCCTACACCTACAACAACATTGGCCTGCTTTACACCACTACTTATCCGAGTGGATATATCCTGCGGAATGAATACGACACATATGGTCGGCTGAAAAAACTGATATGCCATACCACAAACGATACCATCTACACGGTGGAATCGCGCAACGGCTATGGTCAGCCCAACATCTGCTGGTTCGGCAACAACACCGGTGTCGAATATTCATACAATGCATGGGGGCTTACCACCAAGATACAATACGGGTATAAAGACATAATTATTCCATTTGACCCATTCGACAGCCCAGATGGCGACGACTCGGAAGGTACCCGTTTCGACGACCCTCCTTATGTTCCAAGCTCGGGTCTCGGATATGAAGTGGGAAACCAGTATTCCGTGCTACAGTACACATACAACGACAATGGCTACATCACCCGCAAGAAATACACCAAGACAAACCAGCAGGAAGATTACACGTACGACATCCTCGGACGGCTGACAGCCTTCACTGTGAACAGCACGCAGACCACAAGCTTCCTTTACGATGACAATGGCAACATTGGGCGCAACAGCAGGTTGGGTAGCGACGACTATGAATATGGCTCCACCCGTCCGCATGCTGTGACAGGTGTTGTCGACAATAACAATGCCTTGCCTACAACGCGGTGCGACGTGACATACAATAGCCGCAACCGTCCCGCATCAATCAGCGAGAACGGATGGACCCAGGTGATCTCTTACGGTGAAAGCCTGCAGCGGGAGAAGGCAATTTTGCTTAACGGCAATTCTTTAAAGAAAACAACATATTTTATATCGAAAGACAGCGAGCGTGAAATAAAACCGACGTTCTCGCGTTATATTGATTGCATATATGCCGATGGAAGAATAGTGGCACTGCATGTACATAACACCACAGCCAATGCCGACAGCGTCTACTATGTGCAGACCGACCTGCTGGGCAGTTGGGACCGCATAGTTGACGGCAGCAGGACTGTGGTGCAAAGCAGCCATTTCGACCCATGGGGAAATAGAATGAGTGCCACCAACTGGACGTTGGCGCAAGACGGCAGCGGGTTCCAGTTCAGCCGTGGATTCACCGGGCATGAGCACTACGACCGGTTTGGCATCATCAACATGAACGCGAGGTTGTATGACCCTGTCATCGCCCGCTTCTTCTCTCCCGACCCGCAGGTGCAGAACCCCACATCCACACAGGGTCTCAACCGCTACTCATACTGTGGTAACAACCCGGTGATGAATACTGACCCGGATGGGGAATCCTTTATAGTCGATTCTTGGATTCACGGCTTTGTGTTCGGATTATTTGAAAACAAAGACGGAAACATTTTCAAGTCAGCATGGAACTCCGCAAACCGACATGCTTTAAACGATATAAAAATATGGGGCGGTTTGGTTATCTCCAATCCAAACAAGAGTTTCTGGGGATGGTCGTGGGAAATCATTTCTCGTTTTACATGGCAGGCTCCACAGACACTGGCTGGTTTCAAATACGCACAAATATGCAATAACTACCACGCATGGGGGGGGATAGAAAAGATCTCATATTATGATGGGACAACAGTAATAACAAACTTTAGTGAAGGCGGGTCGGCAGTAACTTTAGGAAATTATATAAATGGGAAAAATGAATTGAAAGCAACACCTTCGAATTCTGTGTTTCAACACGAATATGGACATTATCTGCAAAGTCAGGAAATGGGGCCTGCTTATCTTTCTCGGGTTGGTCTTCCAAGTATTATGAGCAATCACAATCACGATTATCACCCAATAGAGATGGATGCCAATAAACGGGCATTTAAATATTTTAACGAAAATGTTCCGGGGTTTTATTCAACAGAGGAAAACTGGAGATATCACCAAGGTTGGGATTTTGAAGGAAATCCACTGAACCAAAAGGGGAAATACGAAGACTATTATTCTTATGATTTTAGTTTTATACACGCTAAATGGTATGATTATCTTTGGATAATTAAAGGTCCACTGGGGACTTTGCTGGATGGTCTTTGTTTAGGAATATACTATAATAGACAATACAAATAATTTGGTTTTATGAAAAAAATAATATTAATCCTTTGTTGTTCTTTAATTATGTTGCTCTCATCATGTGAGAGATATCCATCATCTGTATGTCATAAAAATCTTTATATCTGGAATAACTCAGATTTGCCCATCAATATTTATCAATTATTCGGATATAATTCTTTTGATACTACTTATGCATTCGAATGGCATAATGTTGAACTAGAAACAACATTTCCTAATGATACGGCTTCTGTGATAATAGCGGGTCATCCGCGAGATTGTATTGAGGATCTGATGGAGTGGTATCAAACACATCCTGACAGTCCACCGTCACCAAGGCTTAAAACAATATATATTTGTGACACTAATGTTCCTGATGTTCGTTTCTATAGCACACCAGACTCCGTTTTGATGCATTACAATATCCTAAAGGAGATAAACCTTATTGACTCAAGTGTTTCAAGCCTGCGGAAATGCAACTTTACATTACAGTATCCATGAGATTATATGACTACAGTTCGTTCGGGTACGGAACGTATGACGAAAACGGACACAGGGTTGAGCAGGAATAACTTGTAAACTATTGTGCCGTCATTACGGATGCCTGTTGAAATATTTTTATATTGTACGCTTGCGTGATTAAATATTTATGCGTACCTTTGCGGTGTATGTATATACCTATGCTACGGGTATAACATATTGGCATTTAATATAAAAACAACAAACGACTACACTATGAAACATAGATTATTCATCGTGGTGGCGGCATTGGCGACGGTCATGCTGGCCTCGTGCATACGCAACGATGAGTGGGAACTGCTGCGGCATCCAGTGCACGTGCAGGGCACGCTCGACCCCAACTTTGGCACGCCGATAGCATACGGACAGGTGACCATCAACGACGTGATGCACATGTTCAACGGCAGCTACACGGGTTTGCTGGATCCGGAGAACGATGTGCTGACCATCAATTTCGAAGCCGAAGGCGGCGACTCCATCCTTGCCCGCAGCCTGTTTGACAAGTCGGTGGGCCGGAAAGGCACTTTCATGGCCGGCGACACAACAATCTCGTACAGCGTGAATATTTCGCTGTTCGACAACGTCACCCTTCAGGAAATATTAAACGGCAATATCAATATCAATCACCTGTGGCTCGACTTCCAGGCCGATGTGCGCGGCGACTGCCCCGACTCGGTGCGCTATCTGGTGAGCCAGTATGTGCATGCCGTGTTCGACAGCCTGGTGGTGGAATACACCGACCATTTCGGCGTAGAGCACACCTTCCAGGGTGTGAGCATGGAACCCATATTGTTCGACAGCGTGCTGACCACGCAGCACATACAGTTCGACAGCATCGACCTGGCGGAGATTGTTAACAGCATGCCCCGCAATGTCAAAGTGTCGTTCCGCTTCCGTTTCTCGCTTGACGACGAGATATTCTCAGAAGACCTCGCCGAGCTGTACTTCAACCAGCTGCTCGACGAAATCAAAATGACCAAGATTTACTACGACGCCAAAATCAACGTAGCCTTCCCCTTCGAGATTGAGATTGATGCATTGCCCTATAGCTTCGATGTGGACCTTGGTGACGGCCTGTCGCAGGTGAACCTCGACCGCATCCTCGACAGCATCGGCGAGGGCGTGGAAGTCGACATCAAAGACTCGTACATGACCCTTGCCTTCAACAACGGCATTCCTATGCGGCTTGGCATCTCGGCCACGATGATCGACGCCAACGACCTGCCAATAGGCCTGCCGCTCTTCGCCGACACCATTGCGGCGGCCCGCACGGCCCCCTCGTCCGACGACCCAAATACCGAGGTGGCTGTCGAGGGCGTGCGCACGCCGGTTGTGATAGCCATGAACCGCCAGCGTCTGGAACAGTTGCGCAGAGCCAAGAAAATTAGATTCGACATGTTGATGACAACAGGCAACAAGCATGTCACCATCCGCCGCTCCGACTTTCTGGGTATCAAGATATACCTCAAACTGCACCCCTCGGCCGAAATCGACATTCCCATTTCGGGAGCCATCATGAACTAAAACAGAGGAGGACACTACGATGAAAACCAACAGAATTATCGCAATAGCCGCCGCCCTGCTCTGCATGGCCACCGCACAAGCCCAGTACAACGAAACCAACAACCTCTTCTACCACTCGTTCCGCACCCCGCAGTCCAACCTGCTCAACCCTGCCCTCTTCCCCACCAACAACACCCTATATCTGCAACTGCCCTCCTTCGGCGTACATTTCGGCAGCCCGCTGTCAATCAACAAGATCGCCCGTCTCGACACCAACGCCTACGGCGATGTGACCACGGTGATCGACATCAACCGCATGCTGGCCGCCATCACCGCCGACAACGACTTCCGCTTCGGTACCGACTTCAATATCTTTGGCCTCGGCTTCAAGATGGGCAACAACTTCTTCTCTGCCAACGTGCGCATGATCAACAACATGTCCGTCGGCCTGCCCATCAGCACCATCAACGCACTCCTGCGCGGCAATGTCGACGGCTACGGCAACCCCATCACCGAAGTGCGGCTGCTCGACGGCGACCTGCTGAGCTTTACCAACTACCTCGAAGCCGGCATCGGCATGGGCCACAAATTCGAAGAACAGGGACTCACCGTCGGCGGACGTGCCAAATTGCTCTACGGTGTGGCCAACCTGCAGACTGAAAATACACGCGCCGTACTCATCACCGCCGACGACTACGAGAGTGTGGGCGTCGACATATACTACGAGATTCAAGGCGGATCGGCCGTTGCTGTCGACAGCAACGGCGTTCGCCTCACCTCCGTGGGCCAAATGCTCAACGTCTTCAAGGCCAACACCGGCCTCTCCTTCGACATCGGCGCACGCTACGATATGGGCGACTTCTCCTTCTCGGCATCCATTATCGACCTCACGGCCGGCATCCACTGGCGTCGCAACACCAATATCATCACCCCCGAAGGCGGCCACACCACTGTGACCTTCGACGGACAGGAAGTGACCGGCATGCTCGACGGAGGAAACCTCAACTCCGACTCCCTCACCGCCTACTACCAGCAAGTCCTCAACGGCCTCACCCCCTCAATCGACAACGAGGGCACCTATTGGTCCTGCATCCCCACCAAAATCAACCTCGGCGCCTCCTACAACTTCGGCAAGATGTTCCGTGCCGGCCTCCTACTCCACGGCCAATTCGACCGCGGCCTCCTCTGCAAAAGAAACACCTACGACATCGACCTCTCCAACACCTTCCGCTTCAACACCACCCTCACACTCGGCGTCGACCTCTTCAACTGGGCCGAAATCCTCGTCGGCTCCTCCATCGTCTACGACGGCCGCAAACTCGACCTCTTCAACCCAGGCATCGGTCTTGTGCTCACACCCTTCAAAATATTCCAGTTCCACATCATGGCCGACTATGTCAGCAGCATCTACCTCGCCGACGCAAAAGCCTTCAACGTCAAATTCGGCCTCGCCCTCCTCTTCGGCAACGGCGGCAAAGACAAAATCCTCCAAGACTAATATGAACATCGTAGCTATAGTAGGACGCCCCAACGTCGGCAAGTCCACCCTCTTCAACCGCCTCACCGAGAGCCGCAACGCCATAGTCGACGAAACCAGCGGCGTCACACGCGACCGCCAGTACGGCCACTCCGACTGGAACGGCAAGCACTTCTCCATCATCGACACCGGCGGCTACGTCATGGGCGGCGACGACCAATTCGAAGTCGAGATTCGCCGCCAGGTCTCCCTCGCCATCGACGAGGCCGACGTCATCCTCTTCGTCGTCGACGCCCGCGAGGGTCTCACACCCATGGACCAAGACGTCGCCGAGATGCTCCGCCGTTGCCCCAAGCCCGTCATCCTCGCCGCCAACAAAGTCGACAACTCCGCCCAGATGGACTCCCTCTCCGAATTCTACGCCCTCGGCCTCGGCGACCCATTCCCCATCGCCGGCATCACAGGCTCCGGCACAGGCGCCCTCCTCGACGCACTCGTCAAAGACTTCTCCGAAGGCGAAGCCGACCCCACCGACGGCCTCCCACGCATAGCCGTCGTCGGCCGTCCCAATGTCGGCAAATCCTCTTTCATCAACACCATCACCGGCGAGCACCGCTCCGTCGTCACTCCCATCGCCGGCACCACCCGCGACTCCATCTACTCACGCTACAACCTCTTCGGCTTCGACTTCAACTTCGTCGACACCGCCGGCCTCCGCCGCAAAAGCAAAGTCTCCCAAGATCTCGAGTTCTACTCCGTCATGCGCTCCGTACGCGCCATCGAAGCCTCCGACGTCTGCATCCTCATGCTCGACGCCTCCCAGGGCCTCGAACAGCAAGACCTCAACATCTTCTCCCTCATCCACCGCAACCACAAAGGCGTCGTCATCGTCGTCAACAAATGGGACCTCGTCCAGAAAGACACCAACACCCACCGCGACTTCGAGCGCCTCATCCGCGAACGCATCGCCCCATTCGACGACGTACCCATCGTCTTCACCTCAGTAATCAACAAACAGCGCATCTTCAAGGTCCTCGAAGCCGCACGCGCTGTCTGCGAAGCCCGCTCCCGCCGCATCCCCACCGCCGAACTCAACGACACACTCCTCCCCATCGTCAAAGAACAGAACCCGCCCCCCTCCGTCAAAGGCAAATGGGTCAAGATAAAATACATCACACAGCTACCCACACCCTACCCCCAGTTCGTCTTCTTCTGCAACCTCCCACAATACGTCCGCGACCCCTACCGCCGCTTCGTCGAAAACCGCATGCGCCAACTATGGGACTTCCACGGCGTCCCCATCTCCATCTTCTTCCGCGCAAAATAACCTAAAACCTAAAACGTCAAACGTAAAACAAAAAAATATCACACCATGCAAGTAACAGAACAAAACTTCGACGAGCTCATGGCCCAGCCCCTGCCCGTCATGATCGATTTCGGCGCCACCTGGTGCGGCCCCTGCAAAGCCCTCGCCCCTCGCATCGAGGAAATAGCATCCGAATACCAAGGACGCGCCATCGTCGGAACCGCCGATGTCGACGAGTGCTCCGACCTCGCCGCCCGCTTCCGCATCCGCAACGTCCCCACCGTCCTCTTCTTCAAAGGCGGCGAACCCAAGGACAAAAGCGTAGGCCTCGTGGCAAAAGAAACCCTCACCGAGAAGCTCGATGCTCTCCTCTGAAATCTCACGCTACAAATCATTGGACTTTTATGCCCGCCAGGTCGTCGAAGGATTCATCACCGGCAGGCATAAAAGTCCCTTCCACGGCTTCTCCGTCGAGTTCTCCGACTATCGCCACTACAACACCGGCGAAAGCACCCGCAACATCGACTGGCACCTCTATGGCCGCACCGACAAGCTCTACGTCAAGCAGTTCGAGGAAGAGACCAACCTCCGCTGCCAACTCCTCATCGACCAAAGCTCCTCCATGCTCTTCCCACTCGAAGGACAGGGCGACATCTCCCACCCAAACAAACTCACCTTCAGCGTCTACGCCGCCGCCGTACTCATCGAACTCCTCCACCGCCAGCGCGACGCCTTCGGACTCACACTCCTTGGCACCCCCTCAACACCTCCCTCCCCCCACCCCTCACCTTTCACCCTCCACACCCCCTGCCGCTCCAACGCCCTCCACCAACGCTACCTCTACTCCCAACTCGACCATCTACTCCAACCCGTCGACACCTCCCACCTCTCACCCCTCACCTCCCACCTCCCCGACTCCCTCCACCAACTTGCCGAACAACTCCACCGCCGCTCCCTCGTCGTCATCTTCACCGACGCCTTCGTAAGCGACGAAGAACGCGAGCAGCTGATCGACGCCCTGCGCCACCTGCGCCACAACAAACACGAAGTCATCCTCTTCCACACCTTCCACCGCCCACACGAACTCCAACTCCAATACGATCCCACCCCACATCACTTCATCGACCTCGAAACCGGCCGCCAACTACGCCTCCAACCCACAGAAATAGCCGCCGCCTACCGCCGTCAGATGGAGGCAATGCAGTCCACCCTCCAACAGCAAGCCATGCAATACCGCATCGACTACCTCCCCGTCGACGTAGCTCAAGGATTCCATCAGGTAATCCTCCCTTTCCTCTTGAAACGCAGCAAGGTATAAAAACATCTCCAAACCACATATAAAATACTTTTTGCAGTATCGTTTTTTTTTCCTAACTTTGCACCCACATTTATCACCCTGATTATATTAACAAAATACAACAAATACAAGATGAGTACAAGAAAATACACGCTGGTAATCAACCCTGGTGCCACGTCGACCAAGGCCGCCATCTATGAAGGCGAGAACGAAGTTTTCACCGAGAACCTCTCCCACCCCATCGAGGAAATCCAGAAGT
>JAEEGL017208623.1_pt1 | contig 30153 bp, 14 predicted proteins | sample 9134231 | NCBI WGS metagenome assembly JAEEGL01 (sample SAMN16246548, study PRJNA631951) | gut metagenome | biome: gut microbiome; feature: rumen; material: fiber-attached | host: Bos | place: Iran: Karaj | collected 2018-10 | reverse complement strand
ACAGCACGACCGCACTACGTTGCAGCCCACGGGAGCCCGTGCCTACGAGTTGCCGTCCTATTGCCCCGTGGAGAGTGCTGCCATCGTCGAGCTGCTCATGGCGTTGGAACATCCCTCCGAGCGCGTCAAGAAGGCCGTGACGGCCGCCATGCGTTGGTTCGACGACCACAAGCTGACGGGCTACCGCGTGGAGCGCGCCTCTGAGCCAGGTTCACCACAGCCCGACACACGTCTAGTGCGCGATGCTCAGGCTGCTCCACTTTGGGCGCGCTTCTATGACCTTGTCCACGCCGAACCTTTCGTCTGCGACCGCGACGGCATACCCCGCCGCCATCTCGAACAGATAGGCAGCGAGCGTCGCAACGGCTATGCGTGGTACGGCAACCGCCCTGCACGCCTCTATGCCCTCTACGAACAATGGGCTGATAAGCATCATGTTAGCGACCGAGCCGACATCAGCCTCCGAACCCCTGGCGGCAACGAAACGGGACGCATCGAATGGTTTCGCCGTCCTGCTATGCACGAGGCAGACGTCGACGGCGTCGTTCATCCCGTCGACATCATACAACTGGCCATCGAGCTAGCTCCTTTAAAGCCTACGGAACCCTTCAAGATACTCATCCGCAAAGGCGTGTATCATCAGAAAGTCATCATCGACCGACCGAATATCGTGCTAGTAGGCGAAGACCGCGACAGCACCATCCTCATCTTGGCTGAGGCCCGCGAGAAGATGACCAACACCACCTACCACGGCAAGCCTGTGGGCAACGGCGTCATCATGCTGCAGGAAGGTGCCGACGACTGCATCATCAGCGGGTCGACCGTATATAACAACTTCGGCTCGGGCGTGGAGCCCGGCAACACCACCAATGAGATGGCCATCTACGGACGTGCCGACCGTACCATCGTCATCAACTGCAACGTATGGGCCGACGGCAACGACGCCTTGTCGCTGTGGCCTCCGGGCGGCGGCTTCTCCTACCATGCCGACCTCTTCCTACGCTGCCCGGGCATCGACTTCCTGTGTCCGCGCGGCTGGTGCTACGCCACCCGTTGTCATTTCCTCGGCAACCGCCGCGCCATCATCTGGCATGATGGCAGTAACGACAAGGACAAGAAGCTTGTCATCACTGATTCCTATTTCGATGCCAAGTCTCCCACACCGCTTGGCCGTTACCACCATGATGCCCAATTCATCCTCCTCAACTGTCGTATGTCATCGCAGATTCTCGACCGCGACATCGAATATGCCTATATTAAAAAGCAACCCGACCCGTGGGGCCTGCGTGCCTTTTATTTCAATTGCTCCCGCGAGGGCGGCCATAGTGGGTGGCTCCGTGACAACCTCAATCAAATGAAGGAAGCCCCTGCTTCTCACGAGATTACTGCCCGCTGGACATTCCGCGGTCAATGGGATCCCGAAGCCCGCATCCGAGAGCTATGGCACATCTTGGCCTATTAAACGACCAACGATAGCTCTTTATCAGCCAACAATTTTCCTTCTTCTTTATACAACGAATTATACTAATTAAACGAATATTAGCTTGCATCGTGTCTATAAGAAGATACGACTATAGGACAAGAAATAATTCGTCTAATTTGTATAATTCGTTGTCTTATAAAACATTCTCTGTGCCTACTGATATATCATTGCTTAAATATTTGCCTGCGCGATGATGTCCTGTATGACGAGTCCGGCGAGGGTGAAGCCGAAGATGGCGGTGGTGTGGGCAAGGGTGCCGTTGTAGGGTGCGGAGTCGGCGGGCAGCGGGCCGAGGTTGGGCTGCAGTTCGGGCGAAAAGACTACGCGGAACTTGCGACGGGGAAAGGTCTTCGAGCGTTTGAAATGCTGGCGCAGGGCACGGGCCAACGGGCAGCCTTTGACGTTCCAGAACTCATCGGAGCGAATCTGCGAGGCATCTGTCTTCATGGCTGCCCCCATCGACGAAAAGAAACGGACATGAGCAGGTAGGGCGGTGGCGGTGAGGATGAGGTCGGCCTTGCACGAGAGCGAATCGATGGCGTCGATGATGTAGTCGTAGTCGGCCAGGTGAAAACGATCGCGCGTATCGCTGCTATAGACTTCTTCGAGGGCTTCAACCTCTGCTTGAGGGTTAATGTCCAAAAGTCTTGATTTCATGACATCTACTTTGGATGCTCCTATGGTGGAGGTGGTGGCAGGACATTGGCGGTTGACGTTGGTGATGTCGATGCGGTCGCGGTCAACAATGGTGAGATGATGGATGCCGCTGCGCACAAGGCTCTCGGCGCACCAGCTGCCTACGCCTCCGATTCCAAATATGATGACACGCTTGGCGGCTATTGTGTCCAATGTCGCATCGCCGACGAGGCGACGCACGCGGTTGAAAATGGCGTTCTCATGAGCTTTCATGGCGCAAAGATAGCGATTATTATCGACAATGCGGCAGGTTGGTTTTAAATTTTGTCATTTACGACTTAAAAAAGGTGAATCCTTTGGCTATCTGAAAAAAAGTGCCTACCTTTGTGGCATCATCAGCGAACAAGCATTATTCATCCATAAAACATTTATCACAAATCAATGACTAAGAGTGCATTGCAAATCGCGAGGGCTGCCTATCAGCCCAAGCTCCCCAAGGCTCTGCAGGGTCCTGTAGCAGCCAAGGAAGGTGCCGCCACGCAGAGCGTCGGCGACCAGGCTAAGATCAAAGAACTGTTCCCCAACACGTACGGCTTGCCCGTTGTCGAGTTCGTGGCTGGCGCTGCCCAGACCTTCGAGCCCATCAACGTCGGCGTGATCCTCAGCGGCGGTCAGGCTCCTGGCGGCCATAACGTCATCAGCGGTCTCTTCGACGGCGTCAAGAGCATCAACCCAGCCTCGAAGCTCTACGGCTTCATCCTCGGCCCCGGCGGTCTCGTGGATCATAAGTACATGGAACTCACGGCCGACATCATCGACGAATACCGCAACACGGGCGGCTTCGACATCATCGGCTCTGGACGCACGAAGCTGGAGAAGGAGGAGCAGTTCGAGAAGGGCATCGAGATCCTGCGCGAGCTGAATATCAAGGCTTTGGTCATCATCGGCGGCGACGACTCGAACACGAACGCCTGCGTGCTGGCTGAGTACTACGCTGCCAAGCAGTACGGCGTGCAGGTCATCGGCTGCCCGAAGACCATCGACGGCGACCTGAAGAACGAGCAGATCGAGACCAGCTTCGGCTTCGACACCGCCTGCAAGACCTATAGCGAACTCATCGGTAATATTCAGCGCGACTGCAACAGCGCACGCAAGTACTGGCACTTCATCAAGCTCATGGGCCGTTCCGCCAGCCACATCGCCCTCGAATGTGCGCTGCAGACGCAGCCCAACATCTGCCTCGTCAGCGAGGAGGTGGAGCAGAAGGAGATGAGCCTCGACGACGTCGTCAACTACATCGCCGACATCGTTGCCGCACGTGCTGAGCAGGGCAACCACTTCGGCACTATCCTCATCCCCGAAGGCCTGATCGAATTCATCCCCGCCATCAAGAAGCTCATCAAGGAGCTCAACGAGGTGCTCACCGACCCCGCCACGGGCGAGAGCCGCGAGTTCGAGAGCGCTGAAGCGCAAATCAAGTTCGTCAAGGGCGCCATCGCCAAGGACAACCTCGCCGTTCTGGAGAGCCTGCCCGAGGATGTGGCCCGTCAGCTCTGCCTCGACCGTGACCCCCACGGCAACGTGCAGGTGTCGCTGATCGAGACCGAGAAGCTGCTCAGCCGCATGGTGGCCAAGCGCCTGAAGGAGACGGGCCGTGCGCCTAAGTTCAGCGCCCAGCATCACTTCTTCGGCTACGAAGGACGTTGCGCAGCACCCTCGAACTACGATGCCGACTACTGCTATAGCCTCGGCTTCAACGCCAGCCGCCTCATCGCATCGGGCAAGACGGGTTACATGAGCATCATCAAGAACACGACAAAGCCTGCTGCCGAGTGGATTGCCGGTGGTGTGCCCATCACGATGATGATGAACATCGAACGCCGCAACGGTGCCGACAAGCCCGTGATCCGCAAGGCTCTGGTGGAGCTCGACGGCGCTCCCTTCAAGTTCTTTGCAGCACATCGCGAGGAGTGGGCCAAGAACACGTGCTACGTGTACCCCGGTCCCATCCAGTACTTCGGTCCTACTGAGGTCTGCGACCAGACCACGAAGACGCTGCAGCTCGAACAGGCTTAACGACGGCTTTGGTGGTATCAACCAACAACTCATCCCAGAAGACGGTGCCCGCGCGCTCAAGTGCGGGCACCGCTTCGAAAGGGAAACGTCCCACGAAGACGCGCTCCAGTCATCGCAAGCGCAGCACTTCGCATCGCCCGAAGGCTCACCGGCCTTGGTGGCGGCGGCTGCCATGGTGGGCTTTCGTGGCTGGCGTTGGCGTGGTTGTGGGCTACTTTTTTCTGCTGAATTATTTCTTCGTCGATCCCTTCTCGTTCCGCTGGAAAGCCATCTACGGCGACCCCGACTACCCCGAGGGCTACGAGGTGAGGGGCATCGACATCAGCCACTATCAGGAGCGCATCAATTGGAACAAGTTGCGCAATGCCCGCGTCGAAGGACACCCCCTGAGCTTCATGTTCATCAAGGCCACGGAGGGCATCTCAATCATCGACGAGAATTTCAATGAGAATTTTTATCAGGCGCGCCAAAACTACATCACGCGAGGGGCTTATCACTTCTTCAGCCCTGATGCTGATGCGCGCAAACAAGCACAGTTCTTCCTCAAACAAGTCCATCTCGAAGAGGGCGATCTGCCGCCGGTGCTCGACGTGGAGAAAGCGGGAAGACTGGACAAGGCTCAGCTGCAGCGAGCCGTGAAGACATGGCTGCAGGAGGTTGAAAAACACTATGGGGTGAAGCCCATCATCTACACGGGATACAAATTCAAGCTACAATATTTAAGCGACGATTTCTTCAACGACTACCCTTACTGGATTGCCCATTATTATGTCGGGCAGCTCGAATACAAAGGGCCGTGGGCGTTCTGGCAGTACACCGACGTGGGACACATCGACGGCATCGACGGATATGTCGATTGCAACCTCTTCAGCGGTGACCTCGAAGCGCTGAACGCTTTGACGATTCAGCCGGAACAAGTTGATGAAATAGGGCTCGAATAGCCCGGAAGCAAACTAAGAAGCATCATGAGAAGAACGCTGTTTTCATTCATCTTGATAGCGATGCCCCTGATTATGCAGGCGCAGCAACTCAAGTTCTCCAATTTCGACCAATGGATAACCCGCGAGATTAAGGAATCCAAGATCATCGGGGGCAACACCACGACGCTGTACGAGATAGGACCCACTGGCACGTGGAACGGCAGGAAACCGTTCGTCAACCAAGGCGGCTCGCCGTGGGCTAACAGCAACATCATGGCGAAGGTGGCTGGCGTGGTGAAGACGAACGTCACCGTGTACCCGGAAGCCCACAAGGACGGCAAGTGCGTCAAGATGGTCAGTCACATCGTGGGTGTGAAGGTGCTGGGACTGGTCAACGTGCATGTCCTCGCCGCCGGCTCCATCTACCTCGGCAAGATGCGCGAGCCCATCACCTCCAGCTCCAACCCCTACGGCTATCTCGACTTCGGCATTCCCTTCGCCTATAAGCCGAAGGCCATACAGTTCGACTACAAGGTGAAGCTCTCGGGTAAGCCCGATCGCGTTCGTCAGACGGGATTCAGCCCCGTCAAGACCATCCCGGGAATGGACATGCCCGGCGTGATCCTGCTGCTGCAGAAGCGTTGGGAGGACGAGAAGGGCAATCTCTACGCCCAGCGCATAGGAACCCTCGTGCACCGCTTCAACAAGAACACCGAATGGGTGGACGGCGCACAGTTCGAGATTCACTACGGCGACATCACGAGGGAGTCCTTTTATAAGGATTACATGAAGCTGCAGGACGGCGGCGACGACCAGAAGTACGCCCTCAACAGCAAAGGTAAGATCGTCAAAGTGAAGGAAGTAGGGTGGGGGTCGCCTGACGACACGCCCACTCACCTCTGCCTCCAGTTTGCCAGCAGCTTCGGCACAGCCTTCGTCGGTGCCGTCGGCACTACCTTCTGGATTGACAACGTGAAACTTGTCTATTAACTTTCAACTCTCAACTTTCAACTCTCCGCTCTCAACTTTCAACTCTCAACTTTCAACTCTCAACTCTCAACTCTCAACTTTCAACTTTCAACTTTCAACTTTCAACTCTCCCCTCCCTTGACAACACCTTATTATCTCCTCGAAGAAGAAAAGTTGCGTCGCAACCTCGCCCTCATCCGCGATGTGGCTGATCGCAGCGGTGCCGAGATCATTCTCGCCTTCAAAGCCTTTGCCTTGTGGAAGACTTTTCCCATCTTCCGCGAGTACATCTCCGCCACCACAGCATCATCGCCCGATGAGGCACGTCTGGCGCTTGAAGAGTTCGGCGCCCCGGCGCACACCTATAGCCCGGCCTACACGGAGCACGATTTCCCCGAAATCCTCCGCTGCTCCTCGCACATCACCTTCAACAGCCTTAGCCAGTTCCATAGGTTCAAACCTACTCCCGCTCTCTCTGTGAGGGAGGGGCAGTGGGGTGGGGCTCCTTCCTTAGGTCTTCGCGTCAATCCCGAATATAGTGAGATAGAGACAGAGCTCTACAACCCCTGTGCCCCAGGCTCCCGTTTCGGCGTCCTCGCTGAGGATCTTCCTGCCGAGCTCCCGTCGGCACTCGAAGGCTTTCATATTCATTGCCATTGCGAAAGCTCGGCAGAGAACTTCGCGCGCACGCTCGTTCATATCGAAGAAAAATTCTCGCGCTGGTTCCCTCAGCTCAAGTGGATCAATTTCGGCGGCGGTCATCTGATGACCCGTAAGGACTACAACGTGGAGCTCCTCGTCGAAACGCTCCGCGGCTTCCACGCCCGCTATCCCCATCTTCGCATGATCCTCGAGCCCGGCAGCGCCTTTGCATGGCAGACGGGCCACCTCGTGGCTTCCGTCGTCGATGTCGTCGAGAACCACGGCATCCGCACCGCCATCCTCGACGTCAGCTTCACCTGTCACATGCCCGACTGCCTCGAGATGCCCTATCAGCCCGAAGTCAGAGGTGCTGCGATGGGCGATGAGGGACCGTACGTGTATCGCCTCGGCGGCAATTCCTGCCTGAGCGGCGATTTCATGGGCGATTGGAGTTTCGATCATGAATTGCAGGTCGGCGACGAGATCGTGTTCGAAGACATGATCCATTACACGACCGTCAAGACGACCACCTTCAACGGCGTTCACCATCCCTCCCTGGCCATCCGGCGCCTCGATGGTACGATTGATGTTCTTCGCGAATTTCGCTATGAAGACTACCGCGACCGCATGGATTGAGCAGCTGTAGGGTGGAAAAACACTAAAAAATTGCGTTTAGGAGAAAAAAAGTTGCAAAAACGCTTGCCGTTTCAAGAAAAAGCAGTACCTTTGCACCCGCAATCGAGAATTGCATACGATGTTTGACAGTTTTGAGTAACAGAAATGCGGCAATAGCTCAGTTGGTAGAGCACGACCTTGCCAAGGTCGGGGTCGCGAGTTCGAGTCTCGTTTGCCGCTCATTTCTTTGAGATGTGAATGATTTGTCAGTTCACTCAGCCTGCCCAGGTGGCGGAATGGTAGACGCGCTCGTTTCAGGTGCGAGTGTTGAGAGACGTGCAGGTTCGAGTCCTGTTCTGGGCACAGAGACAACAAAGCATTGCATTTCAAGCATGGAGAGGTGGCGGAATTGGTAGACGCGCTACTTTGAGGGGGTAGTGTCAATTGTGACGTGGGAGTTCGAGTCTCCTCCTCTTCACGAAATTTGTTACTCAAAACGTCAACAAAAAAGAGCTGCAGCACTACGCTGCAGCTCTTTTTTTTGGCGATAATTCGTAGACACAGACTTTTTATAAGACAACAAATTATAATGCGCTTGTTTAAGAAGAAGTGTGCCAGGTGCTATATTGTTGCAAAATATTGAGGCTGTGTCGTTCATTTGACACAGCCTCGAAAGGGGAAGGGAAAGGACAGCGGTTTATTGGCCAATCTGTCCGTTCCAGCGGATGAACCAGTTGTTCTTCGAGGAAAGCTTGCCGCGCAGCGACTCATCGCGCTTGGCAACCTTGTTGGCCAGCACCGTGGGATCGCCCTTGCGCTCGGCATCGCGCATGAGATAGCCGAAGCGGAAGCCTTCGAAGCACGTCTCGAGAGCCGACTCGACATCGATCAGGCTGTCGACGACCTCAATCTGGCGCGTGTGCACCTGCGGATAGCCATATTGCTTGTACCATTCCTGAACAGCATTAATGTAGTCGAGAGACAGCTCTACGGCGTATGCCTGCAGCAACTCCTCGTAAGCCGTGATAGCATCAAGGCGTTCCAAGTTGTTGGCATACGCTTCGAGGTTGGGCAACTCGTAGCCTTCGCCCTTGGCAGCGATCATCTGATCTACGAATTCCTGGTTCATGGCTAACAGGCTGTCGAGATAGACTTCAGCCTTCATGCTGGCATTGTTCTTGTAGGACGTATCGAAGTAGAGGGGCTCTTCGGGATAGCCGGTCATATCCGAGGGAATGTCTGTTTCTGCAGGATAGTAGTAGGGATTGTCGTAAGCCCAACCGCAACCGCGTTGGTGCAAGCCAATCTGATTGAGGTTGGCGGGTGCGCTCTGGTCGCGTCCCATATCGAGGGAGATGTTGCCATAGGCATAGCCGGTGGCGCGAGTCCTGTAGAAGTTGACGTTGAAGTCGAAGTACTGGACGAAGGCGCTGTCCTGAGCGTTGATGCACTCGGGAAGGACGAGACCGTTGATAACGTTGTTGTCAAGTCCGATGGTCAGGATGGCGAGGGCGAACTTGGGGAAGCCGGCATAGTTGAGGGCTTCGGCCAGACGCAGATAGACGTCGCCGGCACGATAGATGATCACGTCCTGCGGATAGTAGGCTTTGTTGATCATCTGTTGCATCATGTCCTGACGCTGCTGGATGGAGTAGGTTGTTCCCAAGCGGAGGTCGCCGACGACGTGGCCGTTGACCTGATCCTCGGTGAGCTGTGAGTTGCCGACGGTCGTGTAGTTGACCGTTCCGTTGCTGACATAGTAGTCGTAATAGACCTGGCTGTCGCTGTAGTTGGAGCACGCCTTTGAGGGCTTGAAGCTGGCTTCGACGTTGCTCTCGTCGCGGTTGTAGCAGTAGAGGTAGCGCAGCTCGTTGAAGTGACCTTCGGCGGAAGCGGAGTCCATGCCGATGGCGGTGATGACCTCTGAATTGTCAGTACCGAAGGACGAAGTGTTGAACCATGCATTGTCGGAACCGTTGGGAGCCATCGTGAAGTTTCCGCTGCTGAGGCTGCTGACAGGCCAATTCACGGAGATGTTCTTGACCACCGTCTTATGCTTGTAGCCCGAGTTGGAGTTCTTGCCGCCTGGCGTCCAGTCGATGTAGTCGAAGTAGCACTTGGCAGCTTCGCGAGCGAGCTGGGGATCGCGCTTCAGGGATGACGACCAGAGGTAGAGGTCGCCCAGCACCAGGGAGACGGGGAACACACTCATGCGGGCAGGCATGTGGCTGTTGTAGCCGCTGGAGTGGGTGAAATAGTTGAACCACGATACGTAGGGCTTCAGATCGTCGATGAAGTAGTCGCAGAGTCCGCTGAGGTTCTTTTTCGGCGCATTGGCCAGCGCATTGTCGGCATCGTCGAGGGAGAGAATGGGCTCGGTCACGAGAGGAATGTTAGCGCCATAGATCTGACCCAACTGCAGGTAGAGCCAGGCGCGTACGGCACGCACGGCGACATACTCGGCACGGAAGACGTAGAAGTCGGAGCGTGCACCATTCTCGTAGCGCGACTCGCGGAGGGCGGTGTCGGCGTTGGCGAGGTAGTAGTTGCAGTTGTTGATGACGGCGTAGTAGTCGCGAGGATTGTTGTACGTGTTGTCGTCGTCGACGGTGAAGTCGGCAATAGCCTTGAGGTTGGCATTGGCGTTGGAGGTGACATCGACGAGATCACCACGCAGCTCACCGAAGAGGTTGGTGCGAATGGCTATCTTCTGGAGCTGAACGAGGATGCCGACATAGGAGTTCACGGTGTCGTTGGCCGTTGTCAGATGGTTCTTGTCAGCATAGAGGATGTCATCGTTGCCCAAGTTGAGCATGTCATCGCAGGAGGTGAGGGTCGCTGTGGCAAAGCAACTGACAAGACCAAGGGCAGGTAGGATATATTTAAACTTTTTCATATCTGATGTCGTTTAGAGGTTGATCTTGACGCCAAGGTTGAAGGTGCGGCCAGAAGAGAGGAGGCCTCTGTCGATGCCCTGGTAGAGGACATTGTTGCCCATCGAGAACTCGGGGTTGATGCCTAAATACTTGGTTACAGTAAAGAGGTTCGTAGCACGTGCCCACAGGGTGATACCCTGGATGTAGGTGTTGTTGATGGGCAGTTTGTAGCTCAGCGTGATCTGCTTGAGGCGCAGGTAGCTGCCATCCTCTATCCAACGGTCGCTGAAGGCGCTGTTGCCCATCGGGTCGCCGTAAGTGGCACGAGGTATATCGGTGACCTGACCTTCATAGGTCCAGCGGTTGGCCATAGCCGATGTCTGGTTCATGAAGCGGCTCCCCGATTCAAGCTGTTGGCGCATGTAGTTGTACACGTCGTTGCCAAGGCAGTAGTTGAAGCTAGCATCGAGGGTGAGGTTGCGGTAGCTGAGGGTTGTCCAGATGTTGCCGTAGAAGTCGGGGTTGGCATCGCCGATGAAGGTGCGGTCCTTATCGTTGATCTCACCGTTGCCGTCAACATCGACGTATTTGACGTCGCCAGCCGAGAAGTAGTCCTTGGTGACACCATCGGCACGCAGGCGGAACAGGCCGTCCTGGGCGGCTTCCTCACTGGTGGCATAGACGATGGTACCGTTCTTGGTCTTGTCGGTCTTCAGACCGTAGAAGGAGTTGATGGACTTACCCACCTGGCTGCGAATTGTAGCTCCCAGGACCTGGTTGTCGTCGTACTGGGCGTTGTCGGGCAGCGCTGTGAGTTCGTTGACATAATGTCCGAGGCTTGCACCTACGCTCCAGTTCCATTTGTTGCCGGAGATGATGTGACCTGTGAGGTTGACGTCGAAGCCTGTGTTCTCGAGGCTGCCGCCGTTGCTCCAGTTCTGCTGGATACCGGTGAGGAAGTTGAGCGAGCGCAGGGTGAGCAGGTTGTTGGTCCAGCTCTTGAAGAAGTTGAATCCGAAGGCGAGACGATTGTTGAGGAAGCGTCCCTCGAGACCGGCATTGAGGCGACCCGTGGTTTCCCATTGCAGCTCGGTGTTGCCGATGTTCTCGAGACTCAGACCCGGCACCTGACCTTGGTAGATCGTGCTCTTGAAATAGCTGTGAGAGGCGTCGTAGGGGAGGGCGTCGTTACCGCTCATGCCGTAACCTGCGGTGAGCTTCAGGTAGTCGATGCCTTTGACGTCGAACCATTTCTCGTTGGTGATAATCCATCCGGCCTGCAAGCTGGGGAAGATGCCCCATGCCACGCCGAAGAGCTTCAGACCGCTCTTGGCATCGCGACCGAACTGGGAGTTGGTCTCCATGGCTACGTCGCCCTGCAGGTAGTAGCGGTTGGCGTAGTTGTAGCGTGCCTGTGCATACCACGACAGCGAAGCCCAGTTCTCGATGTTGCCGCCGATCTGCTTCTGGTCGGTGCTGGAGATCAACGGGGTCTTGTCGTTACCGGTGTTGTAACCGGTCTGGCGGGTGAGCGTGTAGCTTTGGTTCATGAACCGGAAGCCACCCATAAGGTCAATGCTGTGGGCGCCGTAGCGGTTGTTCCATTGCACCTTCGTGTCGCTCGTGATATCGTTCTGTTTGCTGTAGAGCGAGCCGATCATGTTGTCCATGAACTGGTGGAAGCTGGCTACCCAGAATCGCGGAACACCGTTCATCGGGATGTAGTGCTTCTCGTTGGTGTTGACCAGCTGATAGCTGAAGAGCGAGCTGAACTTGAGGTGTTTGTTGGGATGCCAGGTGGGGGTGATGGCCAGGCTGAGGAACGAGTTGTCGTAGTAGTTCTTGTTCTGAGCCGTGCCGTACTCGAGGATTGAGCGGGGATTGGCCAGCTCGTAGTTGGAGCCACGAAGCTGACTGACCTCAGCCAGATAATCCTCATCGTCGATGTCGAGGTGGGTGTCGTTGATGACGCCGGGACCTGTAGCGCTTGCCACAAAACTGTAGGGGCTCAGCATAGGCGACTTGGCATAGGCGAGGAAGTTCAGGCTGGTGATGGTGCTGTTGTCGTAGTCCTCGGGAGCACCTGTGTCGTAGAGCTTACGCGTGGTGTTGCTGAACGAGGCATCGAAGCGGAAGTCGATCCAGTCGGTGATCTTCACGTCGGTGTTGAAGCGCACGTTGAGTCGGTTGTAGTTGCCTTCCTTGATGGTTTCGCCGGCGTGGCTGTAGCCGATGGAGAGCATATAGTTGGCGACGTCGTCACCGCCTTGGACGCTCAAACCGTAGTTCTGGGCGATGGCCTCGGTGAAGATTTCATTGGCCCAGTTGGTGTTGTTATTGTACTTATTAACCCAGTAGTTGTAGTTGTACGGGTCGGCGGGGTTGTAGGTGCGCTCGTCGAGGAACTTGAAGGTCTGCAGCTTCGTGCCCGTCGTGCTGAGCAGTCCGCTGGCATAGGTCTTGTAGTCGTGACCGGAGAGCATGTTATAATGGCGCGGAACCAATTCAACGCCCACGCTGGCGGAAGCGGCGATGCGGGTAGCCATGGAGGTGCAGCGCTTCGTCTTGATGATGATGACGCCGTTGGCGCCCTTGGCACCGTAGATGGCGGTACCGTTGCGCATGACTTCCACGCTCTCGATATCGTTGACGTTGAAGTTGGAGAGCACGTCGTTGTAGAATCCGGAATGGATCATCTCGCGTCCGTACTCCATCTCGGTGATTACGCCATCGATGACAACCAGGGGCTGAGCGTTGGTCATATAGCTGTTGACGCCGCTGATATGCATATAGCTGCCGATGCCGGTGATGCCGCTGCGTTCGTTGACGCGCACCTCAGCGCCGAGCTTGTTCTGGATTTCGGAGGTGATGTTCACCGCATTGGAGAATCCGAAGTCGGAGGCTGTGGCGTTGTTGAGGATGTTGTCGTCAGCGCCGTAGAGTGCGCGAGCCGCGTCGCTCTGCATGACAATGTCACGCAGGTGGCCGCTTTCGTTGAGGCCTACGCGTACCTTATTATATCCAGGAATGGTGACGTCGATGGCCGAGCTGTAGAGAGGCACTTTCAGGGTGAATGTTCCGTCCTCGTCGGTCAGCGCAGAGTAGCCTTCGCCAGCAATGGATTGAACCAGCACACCTGCGAGAGGAGTGTGGTTCAGCTGGCTCACTACACGTCCTGTAATCTCTCGTGTGGGCTCCTGTTTCTTGGCGGTCTTATGGATACGACGAACAACGGTCGTATCTACTTCTTCCTCCATCACTTCATCCTGAGCGACGACAGCGAGTGGCAAAGCCAAGAACATGGAGAAACAAATTAAGCCAACTTTTCTCATTGTTTATATTCTTTAAGGTTAGACAGATCGGACAGTTGAAGGTCGAAGTTCTTCGCCTCTTCTTCTGTTTCAAACGGAATATAGATCAAACGGTTGATACGCATGATGTTGGTGTGCGTATTGTTGTTGATCTGTGAAGCGCGGATGTCCGTCGTGAGACGATAGCGCTGAGTAGCTGACACGGAGCCGAAAGCGTTGAAACCGGAAACGGTGGCTTTGCGGGCTTTGTCGATACAGATGATGTCCACTTGGTCGCCATTGTAGTCGAAGTTCGTGCCGCTGCCGTGGGTCTCGCCTTCAGGAACGGTGAGTGCGCGATCGCGGTCGGGGCTCTCGAATTCGGGATCCTCGTTGGGGTTGGTCTGCGACGTGTTCGTTCGGGGTGTCATCAGGCGTTCGTTGTAGTAAACGTGGAATCGCGTCGGGCGCACACGGTCCTCAATATAACCGTCCTGAGCGGCAAAGGCAGGAACCATGACGACATACACATTGTAGTACACACCTGAAACTGTGTTCGGCAGCGTGAAGTAGATGGAGCTGTTGCGGTTTGTCACATTCTGGTAGGTGATAGGAGCCACTTCGATGTAGTTGTCCTTGAGGATGGAGAAATCGTGGAGCTGGCCGTCGATGCGGATGGAATCCAGCAGGTAGTGGGTCGTGATGGCCACCTGAGGCTGGCGCTCGGCGTTCACCATCAGCTGCGGCGTCGTGCGATAGCGCATATTGGAACCGAGGAGGCAACGGTTCTGCATGAAGGTGAGCTTGGGATCGATGCGACCTTCGTTGTCAACGTACAGCAGACCGTTGGAGCATTGCTGCGGTTTCAGTCCTCCGAGGATGCCTTCGTTGGTCTCTGGATTCCAGGCGCCCTTCGGGTTATAGAATACGTTAAGACCGTAGTAATCGGCATGGCGGACATATAGCGTGTTGAAGATGGAGTCAACGTATTCGTCGTGCTGCATGTTGAGGTTGAACAGACGTCCGCGGAGCACACCCATGCTGGCATTAAGTCCTGCCACGGAATCACGGTTTTCCATCGTGCTGATGTAGTTGAAGTACTCGTGGTACTTGGTGGAGTCGCGCTTCCAGACTTCCGTGGAAGGAGCGAGGAAGAGGTAGGAGCTGTCCTCGCGCTGGATGTAGCCCAGCGTGTTGTGCAAGCGGTTGGAGAGGATGGTGACAGAATCGGCATAGACGATTTCACCATCGACGACACCCATCTGCACGGATGACGTCTCGTCGAGATCATACAGGTCGAACTTGCGGTAGAACTCAGCGACGCTCTTCAGCGCGGGATCCAGCGACAGCCCTTCACGTACGTTTGGGAAGAAGGGTTCCTTCTGTCCGAGCTTGTACATGATACCGTTGGAGGCTACGATGTTCTTCTTGACGAAGGGTACGCCGCCAAGGTCGTTGCTGGTGAGAACCATATATTTGCCGTTCATCATGCGGATGGAATCTTCGTAGTTCGTGTTGACGGAATGTCCGAAGAGTGCGATGTGGTTCTGCATGAACTGAGTGACGGCGGTGTTGTCCTTGTCCTTCGTGTTCCGCTTGGAACCGTCGGGCAGAGTGACGAGGAGTTGTCGCTGCTCATCATAGAGCTTGTTGATGCTGTCGGCCTGGGCGGCGGTGATGGCAGGCGCCCACAGCGTTAATGTCTGCGGCGATGAGAGGACGGCGTTGTAGCCAACGTGATCCACAACGCGCAGGAAGTTCGCCAGCTCAGGGTCGGCTTTCACCTGCTCGTAGAGCGTAGGCGCATTGGCTGAGGTGTCGAGGCTGCCTTGGTAGTGGTCGTCCCATTCGTCGGCGCAGGAGGTGAGGGCTGTAGCGAATACGCAGCACACACAACCAAGGGCGGGGAGAATATATTTAAACTGTTTCATATCGTTTTGTCGTTTAACGTTTAGCGTTTAACGTTTAAGGATTGACGTCTCAAGAATAACGTTTTAAAGGTCGTCTTCACCCTTGCCGTCGCCCTCGATGCCGTAAACGCTCTTGGGGACGATTTCGAGGTAGTCGAACATCAGCTCGGCGCCGCCGACAGCATAGACAGAGCGTATGCGCATCGTGTGCTGCACGTTGCCGTCGAGCGGCCCCTGATAGATGAGGCGGCGGACGGTGCCGTTGTTGTTACAGAAGGGTGATGAGTTGGATGCGCTCAGCAGGTTATCGTCCTTGACGGAACCGCCACCAGTGCTGATGTTGCGCACACTCTTAGGACCATAGAACCAGCCTTGGTTGGCGAGGTCTTTACGTGTCTGCTTCTTGGCTTCTTCGCTGAGGCTGGTGTAGTTGCTGCGCCATCCGACGCGTGCTTCCCAGACGCCGCTGAAGTTGCCGCCGTTGCCACGCATGTCGAGAGGTATGCCCTGAGGTACGCCGTCGATGTAGAACTGTCCGATGCCTCGCGTAGGAATCAGGCAGAAGCCGAGGCGGATCTGGTACTGACCTGTGGGCACGGAGGGCAGGTTGAACGTGATGTCATAGACGTTGGCATCGGAGCGGAGGTTGAACTCGTCGCCCTCATAGCTCCAGTAGTAGTTGCGGCATCCCTGATAGATGAAGTCGCCGTCCTCGTTGGTCTCGACGTTGTCGAAGTAGCCGTGGGGGAAGATGTAGTTGCGGCAGGAGGCATCTTTGCTTTCGGTGGACTCGGCAAGACCGGTCTCGGAGGTGCGGATGTCGTTGTTCATCAGCTCGGGCCAGATGTCGTAGAAGTCTAAACGCATGCGTGCGTTGAAGACCTTTTCCTGCGTCTCCTGTCCGTAGTCAATCAGGCGGTCGATGTAGTAGTAGATACCATTGACGGCCTGCTGGGTCAGTCCTTCGCGAACGGTGGGGCTGACGATAGCGCCACGCATGGTGAGACCCTGACGATCGGGGTCATACATACGGTTGAGGTAGAGGGAACGTATCTGCGAGTCGCCACGGAACTTGTTCGTAGCATAGACGTATTCCACCTTCAACGTCGAAAGCGGGTTCATCGTGGAGTACCATTCCGTCGGGTTGATCTCGTTGCGGAAGATGGTGCAGTTGGTGTACAGCTTGTTGTAGAGTCCCTTGCGGTCGAGCATGTGGTAGGCCATGAGCTTGTGCAGCGGGTTGCGCACATCCTGGAGTGCCTCGCGGCTCTTGCCGTAGAAATCCTGTCCGGCTCCTTCGGGATACTTGGAGCAGGCGTAGTCATACAACTGGTCCCAGTTCGTGATGCCATAGATCTCGCTGAGGATGCTGTCGGGCACGGCGAAGACGGTGTAGCCGTACTTGCGTGTCTCGGGAACATGGCAGTAGTTGCGGTGTTCGTGGGAACGGTAGAGTCCTTCCATGTACTCGTAATCGCGCGGATCGTAGGAGATGTCCTGGATGCGCTGCAACTGCTCGTCGAGGCCTGTCATCTCGATGCAGGTGTTGAAGATGCTGATGGCATCGTCCTCCTTCATGATGGTGGGCAGCGTCTCGTTGGACGAACGGATGAGCGTGCTGATGGGGTGCACGATACCGTTCTCGACGGAGTCGTTGGCCAAGGCGATGATGACCAGTCCGGAGCGGTTGATACGGAAGGTGGTGTTCACGGTGTCGCCATCTTCGACCACGGGCAGTTGCTCAATCGAGAGGTTGCGGCCGAGAAGGTTCGCTTCGGGGATGAAGCCTCCGGCAAGACTCATCAGGTCGGCCGTGGAGTAGATGCGATCGACGATCTGCGTGCTGGCGATGGTGTCGCAATCCTCAGGCGAGAGCTGATCGACAGATGAGATGCCCATCGACTTGAAATAGTCGTTGACAGCCTCATTGGTGGGTGCGAAACAGGTGTATCGGCCATAGGTTGAGAGCAGTTCCATCTTGCCGGCTTTCTCCACAATCTTGGCGAACTCTGAGAATTCCGCATTGTTGCGGATATAGTCGCTCACCATTTCGGCTTTATAGGTGTAGAGGTCGTCGCCGGACACGTTGTCGTTGCACGACACCAAGCCTAAAGTGAGCATCGCTAAGGCTATGAATACATAGCTTTGAGCTGTTAGATATAGCTTTTTCATTGTCATTTGATTACGCTTAATTTAACTCAAAGGTTTGTTTGCCCTCGCCGTAGATGGATTTCTGCACGAGGTTGGGATTCTTCTTACATTCTTCCTTGTGATAGGGCCAGAACAGATGTGCCATCGACGGGAAGGACACGTTGCCGGAGAGTTTGGCGGTGACGGTGCTCTGGATGATGTCGAGGCTGCCAGCCTGCTTCGCATAGCGCACGAGGTCAAACCAGTGCTTGCCCTCGAACATCAGCTCGGCATTGCGCTCCTGGCGCAGGCGTTCGATGAGCTGTCCGCGGCTCTTGGCTTCGGCAGAGCTCTCGTTGAGGTAGCGGCCGCGATCCACGATGGAACGACGGTCCACGAGGTAGATGAGGTCGAACGCCTTCTCGAGGAGTTCCGTGTTCTCTTCGGTCTCTTCGCTTGTGGCCTTCATCAGGTAGGCTTCTGCTTCCATGAGCATGACGTCTGTCAGGCGGTAGAAGATCCAGTTGCGGTCCTGTGTGGTGGCGGAGATTCGGAAAGAGCCCTGGCTGTAGTTGTTGTAGGGTACGCTTCCGCTGAGGTCGGAAAGATTGATCTCCGAGGCTACACATTTGCGGATGTAACCTTCGCCGTAGTTGTTGTCAACGGATTGGATGGTGTTGTAGTAGCGCACGTCATACTGATTGCGGAAGATCTTCCAGCTCGTCGGCGCGTCAGCCACAAAGGCTGGGTTGACGGTGAGCAGGCCGATGCCGTTGTTGCCTCCTCGATTCTGAGGAAGATTGTTGCCGAACAACGTGCCTAATGCAGAACTATGGATGTAAGTTTCATCATCGATTCCGTTGGGATTGTAAGACAGCTCGAAGAGGCTCTCGAAGCTGTTGCCGGTGCCGAAGATGGCGTTGGCAGACACGGAGGGGTTAGCCTGCGTGTTGACGTAGAGCGGTACGATGAGGCCGTGTGGCGCTTCCACCAGCTGGGGCGCTGAGTTGGCCAATGAGGTCTGGCTCTTGTATTCGCGATCGTAGTCCTTGCGTTTTGCCGCCAGCACTTCCTGAGCACAGGCGATGGCCTTGTCGTAGTTGCCTTGCCAGAGATACATATCGGTGAGCATGGCGTTGATAGCGTTGCGGGTGATGCGGTTGCAGTTGCTGTTGAATCGCAGTCCTATGCCGTCCTGATCGTTGATGGCGGCATAATGTTCGAGTGCATCTCCCTTGACACTTTCGAGATCCTTGATGATTTCGCCGAGGATGTAGTTGAAAGAGCTGGCGGGTTCTGCCACGACTTCATCTTCCTGTTCTACGCCTTGACGCGTGAAGGGCACGGCATCGAAGGCACGGATAAGGTAGAAGTAGCAGAGCGAGCGCAATGCCGTCATCTCGGCAATGGTAGCTCTGACGTCGCTCATGCGGTAGGAGGGATCTTTCTGGCTCACCTCAGGTGCTTTCTCGATGATGGTGTTGCACTTGTTGATGACGATGTAGAACGAAGACCAGTCGGCATAGCTGTTCGTGGTGAGCAGGTTCTCACGCAGCGACTGGTAGATGTCCTCGTTGTTCTGAGCGTTGGAGCCAGGATATATGTTTTCGCTTCGGAGCTCGCCCCATACGATGCAGCGTCGGATGAACGCATCGGCCTGCATCGAAGCGTAGCAGCCGGCAACCATTTGGTCGATGTCGGCCTTCTCATTCCAGAAATTGTCCTCCGTGACTTGGTCGCGAGGCGTAATCTCGAGAAAATCGGCGCATCCCGTCAGCGCAAGGCAAGCGATGACAAGCGTTGCGCTGCTTTTTATCAATTGACTTATCGTTTTCATAGTTGAATGGATTGCGAGTTTAGAAACCAATAGTGAGACCTACAGTATAAGACTTGGAACGCGGTGTCTTGGAGGAGTCTGTCGTCACGCCGTATCCGCCGTATCCGATTTCGGGATCTACGCCCGAGTACTTGGTAAGGCAGAAGAGGTTGTTGGCGCTGGCGTAGAAGTTGAGTGTCTTCATGTGCCAGTTCTTCAACTTCTTGGGATCGAAGCTGTAGTTGATCTGCAGGTAGTTCAGACGCAAGAATGTGCCGTCCTCAACGAAGCGGTCGCTGATGAGGGTGTTGTACTGCGAGTTGTTGCCGTACATGGCACGCGGTATGGAGGTCTGGTCGCCTTCTTTGCGCCAGCGGTAGTTGACCGCCTGGCTCTGGTTGTTGTTGCTGATCATGGATTCCATGTCGAGGCGTGCCATGTTCAGGATGTCGTAGTCGATACGATAGTTGAAGTTGGCACGCAGCGCCCAGCGGTCGTAGTGGAGGGTGAAACCGAAACCGCCAGTGAGTCGCGGCAGCGAGTTGCCGAGATAGACGATGTCAAGCTGGTTGATGTTACCGTCGTGGTTGACGTCCTCGTAGATGGCGTCGCCACCCTTGAAGTAGTAGCCCGTGTTGCTCTCTGTCTTGTAGCAGAATCGCATCTGCACGGGGTCACCCTTGGCGTCCTTGACATACTGTCCGCTTTCGCCGATGGCGATGGGGTAGGTGCGTCCGGCGTCGATGTTCTCTTGCAGTACATTGGTGCCGTTGGCCTGATCCGCGCGTGCGAGATCGCGCGCAGTATTAAAGTTGTATTGGTAAACGCCTTTGCTGCGGAATCCGTAAATAGAGCCGAAGGGGTTGTTGACCTGTACGCGCTGCAGCACGCTGCGGTTGCCTTCCACCCAGTCGATGTTGAGCGACTTGAGCACGAGGGGATCCATCTTGGTGATGACGTTGCGGTTGTTGGCGAAGTTGACGTACAGGTCGGCGTAGAACTTGCCTTTCTTGAGGATGTGGTCGCCCATGACCTGCACTTCCCAACCGTCGTTGCGCATGTCGCCGACATTCTTATAGGCCAATCCTGCCCAACCGTTGGAGGTCGGAATGCCGACGTTGCCCATCAGCATGTCCTTCGTGTCGCGGCGATAGAGATCGACGACGAACTTCAAGCGGTCGTCGAAGAAGTTAAGGTCGATACCGAGGTTGTAGGTGTAGATGTTCTCCCAATGGAAGTCAGTAAGCTTCATGCCGCTGGGGTTCATGGAACGTGTGCCGAGGTAGGTTCTGCCTGGAGAATACATATTCATGTAGAGGTAGTCGGCAACGGGTGGGTTACCCACGCGTCCCCAGCCTGGACGAATGGCTAAGAGATTCATCTGCAGCTTCTCGCGTGCTCCCTTCATCCAGGGCTCGTCGCTGATGAGCCACTTACCGGAGATGGCGGGGAAGACACCCCAACGGCTGCGGGGACCGAACTTCGTGGTGGCGTCTACACGCATGGAGTAGGCGAGGACGTAGCGGCCCTTGTAGGCGTAGTGAGAGGAGAAGGTGTAGTAGAGTGAGCGCCATTCGCTGAAGCCGCTGCCCATGCCTGTGACATGAGCGCCTGCGGTGACGGATTCCAGCAGGTTGGGCAGGCGATTGACGTTGGTGCTCTGGTTGCTGGAGCTGCCGCTGACGAGCTGGAAGCGACCCAGCATGCGCAGGCTGTGGTCCTCATTCTTGAACTTCGGCACGAAGGTCAACGTGTGGGTCGTCGTGAAGGCCAGGTTCTTGCGGCTGTAGCTGTAGGCCGTACCATTATTATAATAGTTGGTGCTAAGCAGCGAGCGGGGGAAGCTCTGGTCGGTGTAGTCGTTATAGACGTTCATGACGACGCGTCCGTTGTAGTTCAGCTGTGTGCGTTCGTCGTCGAGACCGAGCAGCTTGTATTCCAGTTCGAGTTCAGGCGAGATGTCGTAGGTCGTCTGCATGTTTTTGGCATACTTGGCGCTGGCGAGCGGGTTGTGAGAGTTGCGCTGGTCGCTGAACTTGTTGCGATCATCTACGGAGAGCTGTCCGTGGTTGGTGAAGGCATACTCGGGGATGATGTAGTACTCGCCCGTGTTGTACTCGTTGCCGTTCTCGTCGCGTTCGTAGCGATAAGGCGAGAGGTTAGGCATCTTCGTGTAGGCGATACCGAGCAGGCCGTCGTAGTTGCGGTCGTTCTTGGTGTAGGTGAGCGAGAAGTTGGAGAGGATCTTGATGCGGTCGTTGACGTAGTAGTCGAGAGCCATACGCGTGGAGAAACGGTTGAGCTTCTGCTCGATGATGGTACCCGTCTCGTGGTCATAACCGCCGGAGATGCGGAAAGTGGCTTTCTCGCCGCCGCCGGCAACGCTGATGTAGTGATTCTGACGGAGACCGTTCTTGGAGACGAGGTCAACCCAGTTGGTGTTCTTGTTGAACATGAGGAACTCCGAGTCGTTCTCGTTGTAGTTGAGTTCCTGGACGTCGCCGATGAAGGTGCGCTGTTCGGGGTTGAAATATTCCTCCTTGAGGAGCATCGTGTACTGGTCGCCGTTGAGCAGCTTGATGCCCTGGGGCTGGTGGGTCATGGTGAGCTTGACGGAGTAGGTCACCTGCGGCGCACCGCGGCGACCGCGCTTGGTGGTAATCTCGATGACACCGTTAGCACCCTGGGAACCCCAGATAGCTGTTGCGGCAGCGTCCTTCAGCACCTTGATATCCTCGATGTCCTCGGTGTTGACGTTCAGCAACTGTGCGAACTTCTCGTCGTTGGCCGTTGCGGTGTCGAAGTCGGAAAGGTCCACATTCCACACGTTGCCGTTGACGACGATGAGGGGTTCGTTGGAGGTGAGGGTAGATACGGTGGAGGCGCCGCGCAGACGCATGGATGTACCTGCACCGAGGTCACCGGAGTTGGCCACGATGTCGAGACCGGCGATACGTCCCTGCAGGGCTTCATCGACGGAGGTGATGCCGAGTCCTTCGAATTCCTTGGCCGAGATGCTCTGTGCCGAGAAGCTGACTTCGCGCTCGGGGATGGCGAGACCAGAGGTCTTCATCTTCTTCGTAGCGGTCTTCACGACTTCCTTCATCGTCTTGGCATTCTCTTCCATCTTGATCTTGTACACGGTCTTGTTGATGGGCAGCACCTGGGTCTTGAATCCCATGAAGCTGAACTTCACCTTGTTCTTCGGGCTCTTGATGGGGAGGACGAAGTTACCGTTCATGTCTGTCACAATAGCGTTGACGACACGGTTGGACTCGTCAATCTCGACCACGTTCACACCCGGCAGCACATCGATATCGTCGCTGACGGTACCGCTGATGCGTGAAATCTGAGCCATGGCCAGCGTGGAGACCAGCATGAGGCTCGCGGTTATGTAATATCTGAGTGTTTTCATCTTCTTCTGGACTTAATAAGTGACGGTTTAGGCAGCCATTCTGGATATTCGGGCTTGGGGAAGCCGTCGGGTAGGAATTGCTCGTTGCCGTAGGAGAGCACGCGGTCGATAAGGTGGACGACAGCGTAGGCTGAGCTGTAGATGAGCTTCTGCTTCTGTGCGCTTGAGGACGAAGAATTGCCGAAGAGGTACTGTCGTCCTACGAGGTTGCTGTCGTCGCCGTCGATGACGTTGGCCGTCTGTCCGGTGAGATCCGTGACGCGCATGATGCGCTGCTGGTTGTTGACGGTGAGGCGGCGGAAACGGTTCATGGCGGTGTCGAGCACCTGCGTTTCATAGACACCCGTGGAGTCGGCACCTCCGAGGAAGACCGATCCGTCCTGGATGTGGTAGCGTACGAAGTTGTCGATGACATCCTGTATCTTGGCCTCGTAGGACTTGGCGCGCTCATAGAGCGAGTCGATCTCGGCGTTGCGTTCGTCGGTGAGGTCGCTCTCATGTTCTTTCTGATAGACCTCCAAAGCTTCGCGGTAGTCGGCCCATTCGTCGCTCTGGTCCACGGTGGGCAGCTTGCCTTGAGCAATGAGCTGCTCGATGGCGGCATTCTGCGGGATGAAAGCGGTGTAGTGGTAGTTGTTCATCAGCGTGATGGCCTGGTCGATGGTGGTGTGGCCTTCATACTGCGAACCGGCCTGCGTCACGAAGGAACTGGTGCGCAGCAGGCGGGCGAACTCCTTGAACTCGGGGTGATTCGCCGTGTCGGTCATCACCTTGAAGGGGCTTGTCAGCGTGCTCTGCGGGATGGAGTCGAGCAGGTAGGCGACGCCGTTGCCCTCGATGGTCTGGTCGAACGTGAATTCGGGACTTACCTCGAGGAAGGTGCCTGCCTCGGTCTGGCGCGAACCGGCGATGCCTGTCACGGTGGCGCCATTGAAGCGCACCTGCACGGGGCCGCCGGCCTTGTTCAGGTAGAACTCCTGACCGGGACGGAAGGTCTGGGTACCGCGCTGTCCATGGACGATGATAATGTTATCGAGGATGTCACGTAGGCGGTTGTTGATGACCGCCATGTCGGGAGCCTGATTACGCACCTCCTCGTCGGTGATGTGCCCCAGGGAGTCGAGCTTGAAAGCCTTGGCGCTCACGGGCAGCGTCGTCTGCGTCGGATCGACGTAGAAGCGGAAGCCCAGGGGCGTGGAGGTCGTGAAGGAGTAGGGGTCGATGTACTCGAGGAAGGGCTGCGACTGAATCGATGTCAGTTTGTACTCGACGTTGTCGCGCGGGATGAGGAAGCTGTAGGAGCTGCTCATCGAGTTGACATACGAACGGTACTCACCGCTCACCGTCCAGGTGGCGTGGTTCTCGTAGCGCGTGTCGGCGATGGTGGTGTAGATGGTGTTCAGGTCTTCGTCGGAGCGGAGCACGCAGGGGAAGAACACCGACTGATGCTCAGGTGCCACGAACACCTTATTTAATTGATAGACGACGCCATTGCAGGCCATGAAGCAACTGTCGATGTCGGCAGTGGTGATGCCCATCACCTCGGAAGCTGTGTTCTTCACCGACTTGAACTTCGAGGGCACGGTGTTGCGGAAGCTCACCTGCATGCAGTTGTTGATGAAGTCGAGCACCACGTTGTCAGGAACATTCTTCCAGTCGTAGCCGTACTTCGAGCCGATGGCGGCGCCGGCATTGTGGAGATAGTTGTTCATGAAATCATTCGTCGGCACCATCATGGCGGCAGCATCTTCTGCCATCGTGTAGCGGTTGCCGGAGGTGTAGAGCACATAGGTGTTCCATCCCGGGTCAAAGGTGATGCCGTTGACGGCGCGCTCGGTCTCCACGACAGTCTTCAGGGCGTGATTGCCGGAGGTGTTGAAGTAACGGCGTGAGAACAGCGAGTCGCGCTGACCATCCTGTTCCTGAACCGTCAGGAAATAAGGATAGCTCCAGCGGTCGAGCAGTTCGCTGAAAATGCTGAACTGGGGCTTCGAGTGGATGATATCGGCCATGCTACTCAGCTGCTCGGGCACGTTGTCCAGGATGTGAATGTATCCGTTCTGGCAAGTGATGTCCTGGAGGAACTTCTTGGCAGAGCCGTCGGTCTCGACGTCCTTGTCGGGCCACTTGCCTTCGTTGAGGGCAATGGGCAGGCCGTTGATGTAGCTGCGCTCCGTGCTTCCAGCCTCGTTCTTGATGGCTCCGTTGGTGAGCAGTTCCAGGTCTTCGCCTGTGATGTTGTTCTGCGAGAGGTATTTGGGCAGGAAGTGCACCATGGGCTTGGCATCGTCGGTGTAGCCGTTGTCGCCGCGGTAGCGGTCGATGATCTTGATGGCGGGACGGTTGCGCACGGCAGCCCAGTAGTCCGTCACGTTGCCTTCGACGTCGATTCGGTTGGGATTGACTTCAGGGAAATCTTCCTGTGCAAGAATGCGTACGGAGTCCGTCACGTCAACGCGTGATGCGCGGCGGATGCAGGCGCCCTCGGTTGGGGGGTCGCCAGGTGTGTTGCTGAGCAGCTCGATCAGGTAGGCGTTGTTGATCATCGCTGCTTTTAGCAGGTTCTTCTTCTCCGACTTCGGCAGCTGACTCACAGAGGTGAGCCCGCGCTTGGCCAGATAGCGGTTCCACGCTGCGTCGTCTGCCACGAAGAGCGTCATACTACCCGAACGACGCAGTAGGTCCGGATAGTTGGTCTCCGACAAGTCGGGGTCGTTGATGAGCGCCAGGGTCTGAGTGAACGATCCTCGGCTCTCCAGCTCTTCGTAGATGCTGCTTCCGAGCCACGTCGGCGTGCCTGTGAGCAGGTCATCCTCGCAGGATGAGAGTCCCAGTCCGCCGGACATGAGCATCAATGCAGCACACGCGTAACTTGCGCTTTTAGCAAGTCGTCGCTTGAGAATACTGTTTTGCATGTTGTTATTAATGTTGATTTACTTGATTTCTTTTTGGTTATGATGCACACTGTGCACCATCGTCAGTTAGTAATCGAGCCTAATAGGCTACTTTTGGTGTCAAAGTTACAACAAATTTTGATTATCACCACATTTTTTATAAAACTTTTTGAGAAATATGTTATCAAACATAAAATCGAGTTGTTTTTAACATTGTTCTCTCCATTTGCCGTGGCTTCTTTTCCGGCTCTCTTAGGAGACTGTGCGAAGTCTCTTAGGAGAGTTTGACTGGTCTCTTATATCCCTCTTTATATTGACACTGCAAAGGTACGACATTTCCTTTGCGGTTAACGAATCCTTCGCCCGCATCATTCCTTTTTCGTCATCATTTCCGTTTTGCGGTCAAAATGCTCAAAATGGTCATTTGTCAAAAACGAAAATGGATTTCGTAATTAACATCAAATTTAATATAAATATTATTGATAATATTAATATTATATTTGTAAAAAAGATCGAAGTCCAAAATAGATTTTGACCAAATGACCACTTTTCCAGATCGTCATCATGCCAGCTCCACCACGGTGATGCCGGCTCCGCCGAATTGCACGTGTTCGTCTCGGGCATCTATGACGGACGGCACGGTGCGGAGGTACTGGCGAATGAGCTGGCGGAGGGCTCCGGTGCCTGTTCCGTGGAGGATGCGTACGCGGGCCACGCCGACCTGGATGGCATCGTCTATGTAGAGCTGCACGGCATGCAGCGCCTCGTCGCCCCTCATGCCTCGCACGTCGATGTCCTGCTTGAAATTCAGCGATTTCTCGCGTATGAGGTTCTGCGTTTCGCGGCTGACGAAAGTGGCGCCCGTCGGTGAGTCCTGCTTCTTGGGTTCCTGGGCCGGCACCAGCCTGTCCACTTTCACCGTCGTCCGCATCTGTCCGAATAGTACCGTGGCGTTCTTGCCGTCAACGGAAAAGAGTCGACCCACGGAGGTCTGACCTTTGAGTCGGACATAGACACCCTCCCCGCTCCCCTTGGGGGAGAGTAGAATGTTCTGGGGCTTGGTTCCTTCTGTACTTGATTGGTAACCACTCTCCCCCTTTAGGGGAAGCGGGGAGGGGGTCTTCTCTCTTTTCCGTTCCTGCCTCCTCCTGATCTTATCCATCTTGCGCTCTATCTCCTCGTCGCCCAGTCCTTCTCGGTTTTCCACCTCCTTGATTCTGAAGTCCTCGAGTTGCTGGCGCACGCGGCGCGTCTCTTCTTTCTCGGCCTGTGACTCGCGTATCTCGCGGATTGTGCGTTCGATGCGAGCATTGGAGTCGAGCAGCAGCTGTTCGGCTTCATCCTTCGCCTTACGGATGATTTCCTTGCGCTTGCGCTGCAGCTCGGCAATCTCCTCTTCGTATTTGGCTATGGTCTGCTCCATCTGCTTCTCACGGCTATGGATGTTCTCGCGTTTCTGCTGCCAGTAACGGCGGTCTCGCACAATATCCTGCAGCCATTTGTCGGCGTTGATGTAGTCGCGACCCACGATGTCCGAGGCGTCGGCGATGACATCCTCGGGGATGCCAATCTTGCGAGCTATCTCTACGGCGAAGCTCGAGCCGGGTTGGCCGATCTGCAGCTGGAACAGCGGCTGCATCAGGTGGCGGTCATAGAGCATGGCACCGTTGACAACGCCTTCCGTTTCCTCGGCGAAATGTTTGAGGTTCTGGTAGTGAGTGGTGATGATGCCGAAGGCTCCGCGCTCCACGAAACGCTTCATCACAGCCTCGGCCATAGCACCTCCGATTTGAGGTTCCGTACCGCCGCCGAACTCGTCGATGAGCAGCAGCGTGGCAGGGTCGGCGTGGCGCATCATCTGCTTCATATTCAGCAGGTGAGAACTGTAGGTTGAAAGCTCATCTTCAATGCTCTGCTCGTCGCCGATGTCAATCATGATGTGTTCAAAAATACCCAGCTGCGAACGCTCGCCTACGGTGATGGGCAGTCCGCATTGTAGCATGTATTGCAGCAGTCCCACCGTCTTCAGGCATACGCTTTTGCCGCCGGCATTGGGGCCAGAGATGAGCAGGATGCGTTGGCGACGCGTCAGCTCGATTTCCAGGGGCACGACCTTGCGTCCGTGCTTCTCCAGTGAGCGACGAAGCAGCGGGTGCACGGCCAGAGTCCAGTCGATGAGCGGGTGCTTCGCTATCTGTGGTTGAGTCGTGGTGAATGCCCCTATCTGTTTGGCAAAGCGTGCCTTAGCCCGCACAAACTCCACATCGGCAAGCATCTCGAAGCTGTCTAAAAGTTGTGGCACCATCGGTCGCACCTCATCGGTGAACTCGCGCAGGATGCGCAAGATTTCGCGCTTCTCCTCGCCCTCGAGTTCACGGATACGGTTGTTGGCCTCGACTACCTCTTGCGGCTCGATGAACACCGTCTTGCCGGTGGCGCTCTCGTCGTGCACGATACCCTTGATCTTACGTTTCAGGGCTGGTGCCACAGGGATGACCAATCGTCCGTCGCGCATCGTGGGAGCCACGTCCTGCGCAACCGTCCCTTCCGCCTGCGCGTTCCTTAATATATTGTTCAGCACGCGGCTTACGCTGCCCTCGGCGCTTGCCAGTTCGCGACGTATCCGCGCCAGCTCTGATGATGCTGAATCTTTCACGTGCCCGAACTTGTCGAGGATTTGGGAGATGCGGCGTAAGAGAAGATGAGCAGATCCACCCCCTGCACAGGAGGGAGCGGTATGTAATGGAAATCGAGAATAGACAAGACGTGCGAGAGCTGGATATGGCACACTTTTTTGCGATGACTGCCATTCTTGTTCGGTAATTGCTCCCTCCCGAACAGGGAGGGCGGGGGGAGAGTCCGGGGCTGGTTCCGCTATTACTTTTCTTATCCCTTGGATGCATTCCAACGCCCTCTGCAGCGCAAACATCTCATCCACTTCGATGTATGTTCCTTCGATGCGGATGTGCTGGAGGGTGGGGCGAAGGTCGTAGAAACCGCTGTCGGGCAGGCCGTCGGTCTCTTCCTCCATACGCACGAACTCACCTACCTGCTGGTGCAGTTCCTGCAAGAGGGCTGCATCGGCGGCGAATGTCATCTCCTCGACGCGCTGCTCGCCCAGCGCACTCAGACAATGGCCGCGCAGCATGGCACGGATGTCCTTCATCCCTATCTTTTCTTCAAAAGTCTGTGGATAGACCATCTTAATTGACGATTTACTGATTCGTTATTTACATTTTAGGGTGCAAAGGTAGCAAAAAGATTGCAAAAGAGGCGAAATATATCAAGAAAAGAAAGCAATTGGCACAAATTCTTTAAACTTTAATCGTTAATCTCTCGTGTTTTTACTAAATTTGCAGCCCAGAAGCAAACATTCAATTGCCTATGGAAGCAAGCGCCATCCTGTTGCTACACTGTCCCGATCAACCCGGAATTATTTCCGAGGTGACAAAGTTCATCACCGATAATCAGGGTAATATCGTCTATTTGGATCAGTATGTCGATCGTGAGGACAGTATGTTCTTCATGCGCATCGAATGGCAACTGGACCGTTTCCGCATCCCCCGTGAGAAAATCAGCGAATACCTTTCTACACTCTACGCTCCTCGTTATCAGATGACGTTCAATCTGTATTTCTCCGATGAGCGTCCCCGCATGGCTATCTTCGTAAGCAAGATGAGCCACTGCCTCTACGACCTCCTGGCGCGGTACAAGGCGGGAGAATGGAATGTGGACATTCCCTGCATTGTGAGCAACCACGAGGACTTGCGCTTCGTGGCCGAGCAGTTCGATATTCCTTATTATGTATGGTCTATCAACAAGGATCATTCGAACAAGGCTGAGGTGGAAGCTGCCGAGAAGGAACTGCTGGAGCGCGAACGCGTGACGTTCATCGTTCTGGCACGTTACATGCAGATCATAAGCGACGACATGATAGCTCGCTACCCACATCACATTATTAATATACACCACTCGTTTCTGCCTGCCTTTGTGGGCGCTAAACCTTATCATCAGGCGTGGGAGCGTGGTGTGAAAATCATCGGTGCCACCAGTCACTACGTGACGGCAGACCTCGACGCGGGTCCCATCATCGAACAGGACGTGACGCGTATCAGCCACAAGGACACCCCCGAGAGCCTGGCCAACAAAGGTAAGGACTTGGAGAAAATCGTCCTCTCAAGGGCAGTAAGCAAACACATAGAGCGGAAAATTCTCACTTACAAGAATAAAACCATCATTTTCAGTTAACAAAATAGCTTTACACACATGAAAAAAGAAATGAAGAAGGTGCTGGTCTTAGGCAGCGGTGCCCTTAAGATCGGACAAGCCGGCGAGTTTGACTACAGCGGTTCGCAGGCGCTGAAAGCGTTACGCGAGGAAGGTATTTCCAGTGTACTCGTCAACCCAAACATCGCTACTATTCAAACCTCTGAGGGCATTGCCGACAAAGTTTATTTCCAACCGGTGACGCCCTTTTTTGT
>JAEEGL012083211.1_pt1 | contig 30153 bp, 28 predicted proteins | sample 9134231 | NCBI WGS metagenome assembly JAEEGL01 (sample SAMN16246548, study PRJNA631951) | gut metagenome | biome: gut microbiome; feature: rumen; material: fiber-attached | host: Bos | place: Iran: Karaj | collected 2018-10 | reverse complement strand
CTGAAACGCGGCCGCCGGGCGGGCCGGACGCGGGTCCGGCACGCGCGGGCGCCCTCAGGCGCCCGCACCTGCCGCGCCTGAAATCAATGTCCCCGCGGCCGTCCCGGCGCGCTTGAAATCCGCGGCGGAATAGTGTATTGTTAATAGGCGATGCGTCCCGGCCGGAAAAGCATACCCGCGCGGCCGGAAAAAACGCGTCAGCCCGGCCGTAAAGCGAACACGCGAGGCCGGAAAAACCGCGTCAGCCCGGCCGGACAGCGGCCGTTAACCGAAGAGGAGATTTGAGATGAGACTCAGAAAAGAAGCCGACGACATGCAGGAGGAAGAGATACTTCTGATCGCGGAAGTGTCCGACGCCCTCGCGCATCCGGCGAGGATTAAGATATACAGATTCATAATGCACGAGAACCGCGAGCGCCGCACCGTCTGCAACAAGGACCTCGTGCAGGCCTTCGAATACTCGCAGGCCACCATCTCGCAGCACGTCAAGAAGCTCGTGCAGGCGAATCTCGTCCAGGTCCGCAAAAACGACCGTTTTTCGGAGTATTACGCGAACCACGGCAAGCTCATGCAGTACCTGAACGCGGCGAAGAAGTTCGAATAACGCGCGCGGCCGCCGGGTAATCAGAAAACTGACTCGTCGAAGGCCCGAGCGGCCGCTGCCGGAACACCCTGAGATATGAATATAAAAATAGTCTGCATCGGAAAACTTAAAGAGAAATACTGGCGCGACGCCGAAGCCGAGTACGTCAAAAGGCTCGGAAGCTACTGCCGTATCGAGATCGCCGAACTGAAGGAGGCCAGGCTCGCGGAAAACGCCTCGCGCGCCGACGAGCTCGCCGTTATCGAAGAGGAAGGCCAGAGCATCCTGAAAAAGATCGGTAAGGGCGAGTACGTGATTTCGCTGGAAATAAAGGGCGAGGCTCTTACGTCGGAAGCACTGTCGGAAAAGATCAGCGGCCTCGGCGTATCGGGCGTGAGCGACGTTACGTTCGTTATCGGCGGCTCTCTCGGGCTGTCGCCGGAGGTCAGCAAACGCGCCGATTTCAGGCTTTCGTTCTCGAAGATGACGTTCCCGCACCAGATGATGCGGGTGATACTGCTGGAGCAGATATACCGCGCGTTCAAGATCGCGCGCGGCGAAACCTACCACAAATAAAACACGCGCGGATCATGCGATCCGCGCGTTTTCTTTCTTCCGCGTCCCGGACGGCCGGAGGCCCGCGCGCTTACAGCACGTAAACCGCCGACATTTCGTCGCGCTTTATGACGTCTATGAACACGTCCCGGTCGACGCGGATATCCGCTTCCTCCAGGGCGTTCTTTACAGTTATCGCCGCGAGCTCCGGCGAGTTGTTCTCCCTGCTCAGATGCGCGAGAAGCACCCGCATCGGCGCGCATCCGCAGGCGTTTCTTTCCGCGAATATGCGGCAAAGCCCTTCAGCCGCCGCCACGTTCGAAAGATGCCCCTTGTCGCCGAGGATCCGCTGCTTCAGAAAGTACGGATATCTTCCGCACTGAAGCACGCCGACCTCGTGGTTCGCCTCGAGCACCATCAGATCCGCGTCGCAGACGAGCCCGATGATATCATCGGCGATATACCCCGTGTCCGTCAGGAACGCGATCTTCGCGTCCCCCGACCGGAACACGTAGCCGACCGGCTCCGCCGCGTCGTGCGACACCGCGAATGAAGTGACCTCGATGTCTCCGACGGCGAAAGTATCGCCCGTCGCGAATTCCGCGTGCCTCTCCTCCGGAACGCAGGTCTCACGCGAGTTCACGGCTCTCCAGGTGCCGCCGTTCGCGTAGACGGAAGCGTTCGCGAGCTTTTTCGCGAGCACCTTCAGCCCGGCCACATGGTCGGAGTGCTCGTGCGTGAGCAGTATCCCGGCCACGTCCGCCGGCCTCTCGCCGACAGCGCCGAGCCCTTCCAGCACGCGCTTCGCGCTTATGCCCGCGTCGACCAGAAGAGTCGTCTCGTCCGACGCGATCATGTATGAATTTCCGCTTGAACCGCTCGAAAACGAGCAGAATCTCAATGCCATTTTTCTTTGCTGTCCTGTCCGCGGCCGCCCGCACGTTTCCAGGGACGGTTTCCCGCCCGCGCGTTTCCCGGGCGTCTTACCCGCCGCTATTTCCAGTCTCCGGCCTCGAAGAAGTATCTTTCGCCGCCGTTGTAGGTTATCATCCACGCCGGCATCGCAGTATCCGAAACGGCCTGCTCCGGCTCGTATCTCTCTTCGTCGAGCCAGTATACCATGCGTATATCTGTCACGGTAAACGCCGGGCCGTCCGAAGCGTCCGCCGCGCCGTCCGCGCCATCTTCAGTCACCTCGCGCATGAACGAAAGCAGCGCCACCGACGCCGGAACCGTGCTCATCTTGCCCGCCGAAAGGCTCTCCGGCGAAAGCCACTTCATGTCCGCGCTCACCGGCACGCCGTTCTCGGTCTCGCACAGAAGCCAGCTCTCCATTACCGGATAGCCGTCCGCCTCTGTCACATACGTGAGCTGACGCCTTCCCGGCTCGTCCGCGAACTCAGTCGTTCCCGCCAGTACCGCGTTGTCCGACGCCATTATTTCCTGAACGAGCGCCCGGCCTTCCTCTGTAAGCGTGCCGTCGCTTCCGGTCATCGTGTCCCCGATCTCAAGAAGATGCACCGCCAGCGCGGCCATGTCGCCGTGTTCGTCCGGAAGCTCCGCCTCAAGCGCTATGCCGTGCGAAGCGAGCATATCCATCAGGAGCTTTTCATTCGTGTCGCCGTCCCTGTCCCTGTGGCCGGTCAGGTTGATCCCGACGAGCACCAGGTCGGTCACGAGCAGCGCGATTATGAGTATAGTCTTCGCTTTGCTCCAGTCCATACGCTACACCTCCGCCTCCGACCGGCCGAGGAAGCCGCCCGTATAAAGATCGAAGGCCAGCGTCCTGCCGTCGCCGAAGCCGAACAGCCACGCCGCGCAGACCCTGCCGTTGGACCTGTAATATCCGTACGTTACGCCCGAAAGCGCGTGAATGACCGCGTCGAACCGGCTTGCCTCGCCGGCTTCCGGTCTGCCGAGCTCCTCGTACATTCGCTCGTATCTTCCGGTGAGTATGTCGACGCACGATACCGGCTGCCGCTGCTCAACGTGCCCCGCGGATTCGTCGAACGTTATGAAGTCGCGGCGGAAATACGTCACCGAGCCGCCCGCCACGTCGACAATGAGCGGATTGCCCTTGCCGTATACCACCGGCATTCCGTTCGCTTCAAACCCGAACACGAACTCGTACTCGCCCGCGTCGCTCTTTATGCCCGCGTCCGCAAGGTACGGCTTAAGTATCTGCCCGTTCTGCGTCACAAAGCCGCCGTGGCGCGATATATATCCGAGAGCCGTCTTCAGCGCGTCGAAATACGTCGTTCCGCGCCGCGCGCTCTCGGCGTCCTGCTTGTATTCATACGTCCCGTCCGGCGAGACGATCAGCACCCGCTTGCCGTAGCCGTACATGTACGTAAGCGCTCCGCTCTCGTCCTCGATCTTGCGCACGAAATCGAAGCTGTTCCCGAAGAAATTGCGGGCCATCGCCACGATCCTCGCGGTGTCGCCGGCAGTGAACTCCGGATAATACGCGAATCCCGCGAGCTGAACGTCGGCGCTGAGCGGTATGAGCGCGTCATTGTCCGCCTCCTCGCCGAATATCTGCCCCGCAGGATAGTACATGAACTGTTCCCTGCTCTCCATGCGGTCGAGAAGCTCCACAAAGTCTTCGCGCGGAGCCGCTCCGACGAGCCTGTAGAACTTGCCGGACGCGTTGTCGCTTATAAATACGCTCTCCGGGCTGCCCTCGGAGAAGCTGAGCTCGGAAAGCGCCTCGATGTTTTCGAATCCCGATGATTTCTGTATCCCGGCCTCGGCGCACCAGTCGCCGAACGGCAGGTAGTAGTCGAATCCCGCGCTTACGCTGCGCCAGGTCATGATCTCGTCGTACTGATCGGCGGTTATTTCCTCCACGAGGATGCCGCCGTCCGCGCAGAACGACGAAAAGCATCCGAGTATACGCTCCCAGTCGCCGCGCCGGCCGCTCTCTGCGAGCGCGGCGGCTCCGTCCGCGGAGCTTATGACAATAGTTCCCGGCACCAGCACGTCGCCCGGAGTCAGCGGATCGAACACCTCTCCCGCGTCGTCAGGCCCGAGGATAGAGCCGATAGAGAGGTCTTTCGGCGAAACGTCGGTAAGACTCTGATCTGTCCAAAAAAAATATAAAAGTAGTATGGTGGAGACCACCAATACTACTAATATAACGGTTTTTATCTTTTCGACTCTGCTGTTCATTTAGCTACCGAATATGTTCTTCAGAAGGTTCTGCAGGAACTGAGCAGCTCCCGCCGACTGGCTTTCGAAGACCTTTTCCGACGCCGCAGCCGCGGCCTTCGCCTTTATGAGCACCGTGGACTCGTTCGTCTTTATCGCCTTGCCCTCGTCGTCCAGCGTATTGACGCGCACGACGTATACGCCCGGCTCGGTCTTTTCGAGCTTCTTCGTGTAGAAGCTCAGGTCGCCGGTTGCCTCGAACTTCTCGGCAGTCATTACGGCCTTTTCGGAGAACGACGCCGCAGCCTTGGCCGCGCCCTTTTCCTTAACGGCCTTTTCCCAGTCCTCGACGGTTATCGCCTTGCCCGAAGACTGCCGCTGGTAAACGGTAACGCTTATCGCGGCCGCCGTCGTTATTTTAACGGAAACGAGGAGATTACCGGCATACGCGGAACTGTTGTTTACGGGGTTGACTATCGTTACGCTCGGATTCGATTCCGCGGCAAAACAAACCGCCGCCGACGCGAACGCCGCGGTAAATATCAGCGCTATCGTAATAATCATCGCCAGTGCTCTTCTGCGCATACCTGCTCCTCCTTTCCGGGACTCTGTCCCAAATTACAAAGCAAGTATACAACACGATTATTACACGCGTATTACAACGCGATTAAAATGCGCTTACATTATCCGCCGCGGACCGTTTCCGGACCGCGCGGCGCCGCCCTGTCAGCCTCTTTTCCGGCCGCCGCTATTCCGCGTCTTCCCCTTCGGTCTCAGCCTCTTCAGCCGCCTGCTGCGCCTTCTGTTTTGCGACGTATTCCAGGAAATCCGGTGTTTCGTGCGTCTCGTCGCGGTAATCGTCGTCCGCGTCGCGCGAATTCTTCGCCTGATTTTCCATGAGCTTCTGTTCGATAAAGTCCCACGAATCCCTGATGCCGTGCTTTACGCCCAGTCTGACGATAAGGTACAGTATCAGCAGTTCAACTATTACTCCGATGATGCCTCCAACGCCTGCCATCTTCGTCTCTCCTTTTTAATCCGGCGGCTCTCGGCTCACTCCCCGCGGATCTCGTCGATCCCGCGGTTCGCCAGCGCGTCCGCCCTGTTGTTCATTTCGGTCACGTACACGAAGTCCTCGTACGAGAACGATCCGCCGTTCCATTCGAGGAACTTTTCGTATACCGCCGTGTGATCCTTCTTTTCGTTCGCGATGTCCACGTGGCCCTTCACGCGGTAGAACGTGATGCTGTGGCGCCCGAGGAATCCGAGCAGCGGTTCCCAGAGGTCGCGGTTCTCGACCGGCTTCTTCTGCGAAGTCTTCCAGCCGTTCTTCTGCCAGCCCTCGTACCACCTTTTGCGGAAGCAGTCCATGAGGTAGCTGCTGTCAGAATAGACCTCGATCGTCTGTCCGTCCTTCTTTATCGCGCGGAAGGCCTCCAGAAGCGCGGTCATCTCCATCCTGTTGTTGGTGGTGTCGGGCTCGCCGCCCCAGAGCTCCTTTTCGTGCCCCGCGTACTCGAGGACCGCGCCCCAGCCTCCGATATTCGTTTCGTTCTGGTTGCCGGAGCACGCTCCGTCGGTAAAAATCCTGAGTATCGCCATCTGCAAATCTCCCGCGCGGGTCCGCGCGTAGCCGCCGCGCCGTATTGACGAACATTCCGCTGCCGCCGCGCCGTATTTCCGCGCCTTAAGGCGCAGATTATCTCAGCTGCTCAGCCAGTTCGGCGAGCGCCGTCTCGAACTTAACGCCGTACCAGTGGTCCTTGTCGTCGATCGTGTTCTTGATGCACTTTACGACGTAGTCCGCCGCGGTGATCGCCGCGGCCATGACTTCCATATCGTTCATAAGCGCGCCCACGAACGCCGACGCGTAAACGTCTCCCGTACCGTGGCAGCCCTGAGCGATCTTTTCGTGCTCGTAATAGCTGTACTCGCCGCGCTCCATCACCGCTACGCCGGTCTTGCCTTCGCGGTATCCCACGCCGGTGAGCACCGCCGCCTTCGCGCCCGCGTCGGTCAGCCTCTTCAGCAGCTCGCGGACGTACGCCTCGTCGTACTTTTCCTTGTATTCCATACCGGTCAGGAAGCACGCCTCGGTGATGTTCGGCAGAACTATGTCGGCGCTGAAGCAGAGCTTTTTCATCGCCTCCACGTATTCGGCGTCGAAAGCCGGATAGAGCACTCCGTTGTCCGCCATCGCCGGATCGATTATGGCGAGGCCGTTTTCGGTGAGCATCGTGTCGATTATGTCCTTAACGTAATCGATCTGCTTCGTGCTGCCGAGGTAGCCTGTGTAGATTGCCTCGAACTTTATGCCTTCCTTCTGCCAGTGCTTGTGGATGAGCGGAATATCGTCCGTCAGATCCCTGAACGTGAATCCGCTGAATCCCGCCGTATGAGTCGAAAGCACCGCCGACGGCAGTATGCACGTCTCGACGCCGCACGCCGAAAGGATCGGCAGCGCGACAGTCAGCGAGCACTGTCCCACGCACGAAATATCCTGTATCGTAAGAATCTTTTTGTAAGCCATTTCAGTTATCTCCTTCCCGCGCCGCGCGTACGGGCCCGTCCGCGGGTCCGATGCCGGCTATCTCATTATAGCACCGGTGTTCGCCGAAGACACGAGTCTCGCGTATCTCGAAAGCCAACCGGTCTTGATGTTAGGCTCGCGAGGAACGAAATTCTTTCTTCTCTCTTCGAGTTCCTCGTCCGAAACGCGCACGTTCATCGAGAACGCCGGGATATCGATATCGATGATATCGCCGGTCTTTATGAGCCCTATCTCGCCGCCGTCCGCCGCTTCAGGCGAAACGTGGCCGATCGAAGCGCCCTTCGACGCGCCGCTGAATCTTCCGTCCGTTATAAGCGCCACGGACTTGTCGAGTCCCATGCCCGCCAGAGCGCTCGTCGGGTTCAGCATCTCGCGCATTCCCGGGCCGCCCTTAGGGCCTTCGTATCTGATAACGACCACGTCGCCCGGCTTGATGTTGCCGGCGTAGATGTCCGCGATCGCGTCCTCTTCGCTCTCGAATACCTTCGCAGGACCGGAGTGCTTCAGCATCTCCGGAGCCACGGCGCTTCTCTTTACCACGGCGCCGTCGCGTGCGATGTTGCCCCAGAGGATCGCGAGTCCGCCGTTAGGGCTGTACGGATCGTCGATCGGTCTTATGAGCTTTGTGTTCTTGTTGTAAGCGCCCTTGATGTTCTCGCCGAGCGTCTTTCCTGTCGCGGTGATCGCGCTCGTGTCGAGGAGCCCCTTCTTTACGAGCTCGGACTGAACCGCCGCGATGCCGCCCGCGTAGTTGAGGTCCACCATGTAGGTGTCGCCCGCCGGAGCGAGGTGGCAGAGGTTAGGCGTCTGTTCCGAAACCTCGTTGAACATGTGGAGATCGAGCTCCACGCCCGCCTCGTTGGCGATCGCGAGGAGGTGCAGCACGCTGTTCGACGAGCAGCCGAGAGCCATGTCGCAGGTGAGCGCGTTTCTCAGCGACTTCGCGTTGATTATGTCGCGCGCCTTGATATCCTTTTCCACCAGGTTCATTATTGCCATGCCCGCGTGCTTCGCAAGCTGTATCCTCTCGCTCGAAACGGCAGGAATGGTGCCGTTGCCCGGAAGCGCGATGCCGACCGCCTCGCAGAGGCAGTTCATGCTGTTCGCCGTGAACATGCCGGCGCACGATCCGCAGCCCGGACAGGCGTGGTTTTCAAATTCAAAGAGCTTGCAGTCGTCGATCAGGTTCGCCTTGCGCGCTCCTACGGCCTCGAACATCTCGGAGAGGCTCTTGTGCTGGCCGTCTACCATGCCCGGAAGCATCGGGCCGCCCGAGCATACTACCGCCGGAATGTTCATCCTTACGGCAGCCATTACCATGCCCGGCACGATCTTGTCGCAGTTAGGCACGAGCACGAGTCCGTCGAAAGCGTGCGCCATAGTCATGGTCTCAACGCTGTCGCAGATCAGTTCGCGGCTCGCGAGGCTGTACTTCATCCCGACGTGGCCCATCGCGATGCCGTCGCATACGCCGATCGCCGGAACCATTATCGGAGTGCCGCCCGCCATGCGGATGCCCGCCTTTACCGCCTCTGTGATCTTGTCGAGGTGCATGTGGCCCGGAACTATCTCGCTGTGCGCCGAAACGACGCCGATCAGCGGTCTGTCGAGCTCTTCCTTAGTGTAGCCCATCGCGTAGAACAGGCTTCTCATCGGCGCTTTCTCTACGCCCTGCGTTACTTTCGCGCTTCTCAGTTCTTTCATTTCAGTATCCCTTCGATACGACCCGGGCGGGCGCGCCCTTTCCCGGATCATCTCATAAAAACAACAAGCGGCGGCGCATCAGCATACGCCGTGTGCTCCGCCGCCAGAAAACTCTGAGCCCGATTATTTCTTCAGCCAGCTCATCATCTGTCTCAGCTCAGCGCCGGTCTGGCAAAGCTGATGCGATGCTTCCTTCTTTCTCGTAGCGAGGAACTTGGCCTTTCCGCCCGCGTTCATCTCCTGGATGAATTCGGATGCGAAAGTACCGTCCTGGATGTCGGAGAGGACTGCCTTCATAGCTTCTCTCGACTCCTTGCCGATGATCTTCTTGCCGGTGATGTAGTCGCCGTATTCAGCGGTGTTGGAGATCGAATATCTCATCTTGTCGAAGCCGCCTTCGTTGATCAGGTCTACGATGAGCTTCATCTCGTGGATGCACTCGAAGTAAGCCATCTCAGGAGCGTAGCCCGCTTCAACCAGAGTCTCGAAGCCCGCCTTCATCAGTTCGGTAACGCCGCCGCAGAGAACTGCCTGCTCGCCGAAGAGGTCTGTTTCTGTCTCTTCCTTGAACGTAGTCTCGAGGATGCCCGCGCGGCCTGCGCCGATGCCCGATGCGTATGCCAGAGCGTATTCCTTAGCCTTGCCGGAAGCGTCCTGATATACCGCGATCAGCGAAGGAACTCCTCTGCCTTCGAGGTACTGGCTTCTTACGGTGTGTCCCGGTCCCTTAGGAGCGATCATGATAACGTCGAGGTCCTTTGCAGGGATTACCTGCTGATAGTGGATGTTGAAGCCGTGAGCGAATGCCAGGATGTTGCCGGCCTTCATGTGCTTGGCGATCTGAGTCTTGTAAACGTTTGCGGCCAGTTCGTCCGGAACGAGCATCATAACGATGTCTCCTGCCTCCGCAGCTTCTTCGATACCCATAACGTTGAGTCCCGCGGCCTTAGCCTTCGCTTCGTGAGCCGAACCCGGTCTGAGTCCTACAACTACCTTTACTCCGCTTTCGGAAAGGTTCTCAGCGTGAGCGTGACCCTGGCTTCCGAAACCGATAATGGCAACTGTCTTGCCGTCGAGTAAGCTTAAATTGCAATCCTGATCGTAGTACTTTTTAATCATTTCTTTCTCCTTTAATAATCTGCGGCGGTTTTACGCCAGTTTTTACGAATGCTTTCGCGCCGTTTAACGCCGCGCCCGCGTTTTCAGTGATCCCCGCCGTTCTCAGAACGCCAGCGGATCCTCGGTCAGGCCTCTCTCGATGCCCGTTACGCCCGTGCGGCAGAATTCGATGATCTCGTATTCCTCGATCATCTTTACGAATCCGTCGATCTTCTCAGGCGTACCCGTGAGCTCGATTACCAGGCTCTTTCTCGAGAGGTCGATTATCTTGCCGCGGTAGATGTCCACGATTTCGCGGAGCGACGTGCGGTTCGACTCGTCGGCCTTTATCTTGACCATGAGCAGCTCGCGGTATACGGTGTTCGCCGTGTCGAGCACGTACGCAGAGCGTACCGGCTCGAGCTTTTCCGTCTGAGCCACTATCTGGTTGAGAACGTCTTCGTCCTCGGACATCACGACGATCGTGATTCGCGTTATGCCCGGGATGTGCGTCTCGGACGCCGTAATGGTGCTGATGTTGAAGTTTCTGCGGCCCATGAGGCTCGCGATCCTCGCCAGTACGTTAGGCTGGTTGTCAACGTAGAGGCAGACGACGCGCTTTACCGCAGGCCTTGTGAATACCATTCTGTTTTCCATGCCAGCCTCCCGTCAGTCTACGATTATTTCGTTTACGGTCATGCCGCCCGGGATCATCGGAAGTACTCTTTCCTCGCGGTCGAGCACGCATTCGATCCACGTCGGTCCGTTGTACTTGAGCGCCTTGGCGAACGCAACCTCGAACTCGTCTATCGTCTCCGCCCTGAAAGCGTTGCAGCCGAAGCCCTTGCCGACCGCCACGTAATCCGTCTTGCGCTCAGGCACAGTGTTCGAGTACCGCTTGCCGTAGAATATGGTCTGCCACTGGTAAACCATGCCGAGCACCTTGTTGTTCATTATGATGGTGATGATCGGCAGTTCTTCGCTGACCGCGGTGCACGCCTCGTTCATGTTCATGTGGAACGACGCGTCGCCGGTGAAGTGGATCACTCTCTTGTCCGGGCAGGCGACCTGCGCGCCGATAGCCGCGCCGTAGCCGAAGCCCATGGTCCCGAGACCGCCGCTCGTTATGAACTTGTGCGTGTTCCTGTGCTTTATGTACTGCGCCGCCCACATCTGGTGCTGGCCGACGTCGGTTACGTAAATGGTGTCGTTGTCGGTCATGTCGCAGACCTTGGTCACTACGTCGGCCGGGTGGAGTCTGGCCTTCTCGTAGTTCACGACGTTGTAGGACTTGCGCGCCATGGACTCCTTCACCCATTCGGTGTGCTTCGTTTCCCTGATGTAAGGAAGCAGCGCCTCGAGGAAGACTCTTACGTCCGCGACAACGCTCTTGTCCACGTGTACGTTCTTGTTGATCTCACTTCTGTCTATGTCGATCTGGACCTTCTTCGCGTTCTCCGCGAACTTTTCCATGTTGAGCGCAACTCTGTCGCTGAAGCGCGTTCCGAGCGCTATCAGAAGATCCGCCTCGCTTACCGCCTTGTTCGCAGCGAGCGTTCCGTGCATCCCTATCATGCCGAGGTTGCGCTCGTTGTCGTATCCGAGCACCTCGGTCGCCATGATCGTGTAGGTCGCCGGAATGTCGGCCTTCTCCATGAGCTCGCGCATCGCCTTGCCCGCTCCGGAGACCGCTACGCCGCCTCCGCAGTAAATAACCGGCTTTTTCGCCTCGTTGATGAGCTCGGCCACCGCGAGAAGATCGTTCACGTCGGTTTCAGGCGGCACGTCCGGCTCCGCCGGCATGCCCGGCTCGTAGTCGTAAGTCATTCCGGTAACGTCCTTTGTGATATCGACGAGCACCGGACCCTTTCTTCCCGTGGACGCGATCCTGAAAGCCTCGCGCATGCAGTGCTCCAGATCCTCGATCCTGTTCACGAAGAAGTTATGTTTAGTAATAGGAAGCGTTACTCCCGTAATGTATATCTCCTGGAACGCGTCCCTGCCGATCAGGTTGTTCGACACGTTCGCGGTAATCGCTACCATCGGTATGGAATCCATGAACGCCGTCGCGATACCCGTTACCAGATTCGTGGCGCCCGGACCGCTCGTGGCGAAAACCACTCCGGTCTTTCCGGTCGCGCGCGCGTAGCCGTCGGCCGCGTGCGCCGCGCCCTGTTCGTGAGCCGTGAGCACGTGTCTTATCCTGTCGCGGTATTCGTAGAGCGCGTCGTAAATGTTCAGCGCAGTGCCGCCCGGAAATCCGAACACGGTATCAACGCCGTTGTCTCTGAGTACTTCAAGTACTATCTGCGCACCTGTAAGCTTCATTTTCTCTGCCCTTTTCCTTTGAAATATAACGTTTGGCACAATCGGCACAATGCTCCGATGTTCTTTAACGTTACAAATTATAATTATATTATCGTCTGTGAATAAGTCAACCCCGTAATTGTTGGAAATCACAATAAAAGACGCGATTTTTTCGTCTCGCGGCATAATAAATGCCATAATAATATGAAAAAATTTCTTGACATTCAATGCCGCCTCCTTTAGTATAGGTGCATACGTGAATACAGACTGCGATGAAGGGAATAAACCGTATCGTAAGGCATTGCAGAGAGCGGCCGCTGGGTGAAAGGCCGCATGCCGGATCAGGTGTCTCGCCCCGGAGCAGGAAACGAACGAGCGGGCGTATCGCGCGGACAGACCGCGCCTTTGCGTCAACGAGAGTGGTACCGCGGAAGCTATTTTGACAACAGCCTTCGTCTCTTGTGTTGAGACGGAGGTTTTTTATTACATTCGGAGGTTTTACTTATGATTTCTACAGCAGATTCGGGCAAGAAGTACGCGCCGGGTTATTACCTGCCGCCTGTCGTCGACATGTCGTGGACGGCCAAGGATCACATCGACAAGGCGCCCGCATGGTGCAGCGTCGACCTGAGAGACGGCAACCAGGCTCTTATCGTTCCTATGAGCCTCGACGAGAAGCTCGAATTCTTCAAGTTCCTCGTATCCGTCGGATTCAAGGAGATCGAGGTCGGCTTTCCGGCGGCGTCCGACACGGAATACGAATTCCTGCGCACGCTGATCGAGAAGAAGCTCATTCCGGACGACGTCACCGTACAGGTGCTTACGCAGTCCAGAGAACATATAATCGCTAAGACTTTTGAGTCGCTTAAGGGCGCGAAGAAAGCCATCGTGCACCTCTACAACTCCACGTCGTTCGCGCAGCGCCAGCAGGTGTTCAGGGCGAACGAGGACGAGATCGTCGAGATCGCGCGCAGCGGAGCCCTGCTCATGAACGAGTACGCGGCAAAGATGAAGGGCACCGATTTCCAATTCGAGTATTCGCCTGAGAGCTTTACCGGCACCGAGCCGGAATTCGCGCTCAGGATATGCAACGAAGTCATAGACATCTGGAAGCCGACGCCGGACCGTAAGGTAATAATCAACCTGCCGGCGACCGTCGAGATGTCGATGCCGCACGTATACGCGGCTCAGATCGCCTACATGTCCCAGAACCTGCACAACAGGGACAGCGTTATCGTTTCACTGCACCCGCACAACGACCGCGGCACCGCCGTGGCTGACGCGGAGCTCGGCGTTCTGGCCGGCGGCGACAGGATCGAGGGCACGCTCTTCGGAAACGGCGAGCGCACCGGAAACGTCGACATAGTAACGCTCGCGATGAACCTGTTCTCGCACGGCGTGGAATCCGGTCTGGATTTCTCCGACATGCCGACGATCGTAAAAACGTACGAAAAATACACGGATCTCCCGGTACATCCGCGCCATCCGTACAGCGGCAAGCTCGTATTCGCGGCGTTCTCCGGCTCGCACCAGGACGCTATCGCGAAGGGCATGAAGTGGCGCGAGGAGACCGGCCAGACCCGCTGGAACGTGCCGTACCTCTACATCGATCCGCACGACGTCAACCGCGAGTACGAGGCGGACGTCATCAGGATCAACAGCCAGTCCGGCAAGGGCGGCATAGCGTACGTGCTCGAGCAGAATTTCGGGTACCACATCCCGATGAAGATGCGCGAGGAGCTCGGCTACATGGTAAAGGGCGTTTCCGACAGGCAGCACAAGGAGCTGTCGCCTGACGAAGTGCTCAGCCTCTTCAGCAGCGAGTACGTGAACGTATTCTATCCGATCGACATAACGGACGCGACGTTCGCGAAGACCACCTACAACGGCGAGCTCGGATTCAGCGTACACCTCCACATGGACGTGGCCGGCGAGAAGTACGAGCTTGACGGCGTGGGCAACGGCCGTCTGGACGCCGTGAGCAACGCGCTCAGGAAGACGCCTTACGCGTTCGACTACAACTTTGTGACCTATTCGGAGCACGCTCTGGAGAGCGAATCCGACTCGAGAGCCGCCGCGTACGTCGCGATCTCCGACAGCAACGGCTGGGTATACTGGGGCGTCGGCCTTCACAAGGACATCATCTACGCTTCGGTGAACGCTCTCGTCTGCGCGATAAACAGACAGAACAACATCAGGCATTTCATCAATAAGTAAAGAAAGCAGGTACTTACATATGGGTATGACGATGACTCAGAAGATTCTCGCGGCTCACGCGGGTCTCGATTCCGTCGTTCCGGGCCAGCTGATCCGCGCCGACCTCGACATGGTGCTCGGCAACGACATCACCTCCCCGGTAGCTATCAACGAATTCGAAAAGGCGGGCTTCGAAGGCGTCTTCGACAAGAGCAGAATCTCGCTCGTAATGGACCACTTCACGCCTAACAAGGACATAAAGGCGGCGCAGCAGTGCGCTCAGTGCCGCGCGTTCGCGAGACGCTTCGACGTGGATAACTTCTACGACGTCGGCAACATGGGCATCGAGCACGCGCTCCTTCCGGAGAAGGGCCTCGTGGCGGCCGGCGAATGCATAATCGGCGCCGACTCCCACACCTGTACTTACGGCGCTCTCGGCGCGTTCTCCACGGGCGTGGGAAGCACCGACATGGCGGCCGGCATGGCTACCGGCAAAGCGTGGTTCAAGGTGCCTGAGGCGATAAAGTTCAACGTCACCGGAAAGCTCAATAAATACGTGAGCGGCAAGGACGTGATCCTGACTATAATCGGCATGATCGGCGTGGACGGTGCTCTCTACAGATCCATGGAATTCATGGGCGAAGGCCTTAAGAACCTCTCGATGGACGACCGCCTCTGCATCGCGAACATGGCTATCGAAGCCGGCGCGAAGAACGGCATCTTCATGGTCGACGAAGTCACCGAGGAATACATGAAGGGCCGCGTAAACAGACCTTACAGCGTATACGCGCCGGACGACGACGCGGAATACGTTCAGACCATCGACATCGACCTCTCGAAGATAAAGTCGACAGTCGCGTTCCCGCATCTTCCGGAAAACGCGCACACGATCGGCGAATTCGGCGAGATTCCGATCCAGCAGGTGGTGATCGGCTCCTGCACCAACGGCAGACTCGAGGACATGGCGACAGCCGCCGAGATCCTCGCCGGAAAGCACATCCACAAGGACGTGCGTGCTATAATAATCCCGGCGACCCAGGCGGTCTACAAGGAATGCCTGAAGCGCGGCTATCTCGAGACGTTCATCGACGCGGGCTGCGTCGTTTCGACGCCTACCTGCGGGCCTTGCCTCGGCGGCCACATGGGCATCCTCGCCGCCGGCGAGCGCTGCGTATCGACGACCAACAGAAACTTCGTCGGCAGAATGGGCCACATCGATTCGGAAGTATACCTCGCGAGCCCGGCTGTCGCGGCGGCATCGGCCGTAGCCGGCAGGATCGCGGGACCTGCAGAGATTTAAGGGAGGACTGAAAATGAACGCACACGGAAAGATACATAAATACGGCGACAACGTCGATACGGACGTTATAATCCCGGCTCGTTATCTGAACACCGCGGACCACAAAGAACTCGCCTCCCACTGCATGGAGGATATCGACAAAGAGTTCGTGAACAAGGTACAGTCCGGTGATATAATGGTAGCGGGACAGAACTTCGGCTGCGGCTCCTCGCGCGAGCACGCGCCTATCGCGATCAAGGAGGCGGGCATCTCCTGCGTAATCGCGACGACGTTCGCGCGCATTTTCTACCGCAACGCCATCAACATCGGTCTGCCGATCCTCGAATGCGAGGAAGCGAGCAGGCGCATCGAGGCGGGCGACGAGGTGTCGATCGACTTCGATACCGGCGTTATAACCAACGTTACAAAGAACGAGACTTACCAGGCGCTCCCGTTCCCTGACTTCATCAAGGAGATCATGGCGGCGGGCGGCCTGCTCAACTCGATCAACAAATAAACGCCGGCCGGGGCGCGAAGCCTTTCGGCGGAACATGTACACAGAGAGGATGAAAATCGACATGGAATACAATATCGCAGTCATCAAGGGCGACGGAATCGGCCCTGAGATCGTTACCGAAGCGCTCCGCGTGCTCGAGGCGGTCGCGAAGAAGTACGGACATAAATTCAACTTTACCGAAGTCCTCGCGGGCGGATGCGCCATCGACGCCGTCGGAACGTGCCTGCCGCAGGAGACCGTAGACATATGCAAAAAGAGCGACGCTGTTCTTCTGGGCGCTGTGGGCGGCTGGAAGTGGGATACCCTTCCGGGAAACGAAAGACCTGAGCAGGCGCTCCTCGGACTCAGAAAGGCCCTCGGCCTCTTCGCGAATCTGAGACCGGCGCTCCTCTTTGAGGAACTCGCCGACGCGTGCCCGCTGAAGCCTGAGATCGTCGAGGGCGGACTCGACCTCGTTGTAGTGCGCGAGCTGACCGGCGGCATCTACTTCGGAGAGCGCGGATTTAAGGAAACGGAACTCGGTCACGCCGCGTACGACGTTGAAATGTACGCCGAGGAAGAGATCAGAAGGATCGCCGTCGTAGCGTTCGACATGGCGATGAAGAGAAACAAAAAGGTCACCAGCGTCGACAAGGCTAACGTCCTCGAAAGCTCGAGACTCTGGAGAAAGACTGTTGCCGAGGTCGCCAAGGACTACCCTGAAGTCGAGCTCGACAATCTCTACATAGACAATACCGCGATGCAGCTCGTGAGAAACCCTCAGCAGTTCGACGTCATCCTTACGAGCAACATCTTCGGCGACATCCTCTCGGACGAGGCGTCGATGATCACCGGCTCGATCGGCATGCTGCCTTCCGCGAGCCTCGCGAAGGGCAACTTCGGAATGTACGAGCCGATCCACGGTTCCGCTCCTTCCCACGCGGGAAAGAACGACGTGAACCCGATGGCGACGATCCTGTCGGCGGGCATGATGCTCCGCTACACGTTCGGACTCACCGAAGAGGCGGACGCGATCGACAACGCGGTCAAGGCGGTGCTGAAGAAGGGTTACCGCACAAAGGATATATGGAAGGACGGTATGACGCTCGTAAGCACAAGCGAGTGCGGCGAGCTCGTAGCGGCCGAGATTTAGGAGGATCACATGAATATAACCGGAGCACAGGGAATGTTGAAATGCCTCGAGGAAGAGGGCGTTTCCGTTATCTTCGGATACCCGGGAGCGACCATCTGCCCGTTCTATGAGGCGTTGTCCACCAGCAATATCGAACACGTGCTCGTACGCCAGGAACAGAACGCCGCTCACATGGCGTCGGGTTACGCGCGCAGTACGGGCAAGCCCGCGGTCTGCGTCGTGACTTCCGGTCCGGGAGCTACAAACCTCATCACCGGCATAGCGACGGCGTACATGGACAGCATTCCGATCATAGCGATCACTGGTCAGGTACCGAGCCATCTGCTCGGCCGCGACGTGTTCCAGGAGGTCGATATCACCGGAGCGGTCGAGCCGTTCATCAAGCACAGCTATCTGATCAAGAACGTCCAGGACATCCCGCGTATCTTCAAAGAAGCGTTCCACATCGCTTCGACCGGAAGGCCGGGCCCTGTTCTTATCGACGTTCCTATCGATATCCAGAATTCGTCGTTCGACTTCACCGGGTATCCGGAAACGGTCAACCTCAGGGGCTACAAGCCGAGCACGGGCGGAAACGACCGCCAGATAAAGAAAGTCGCCGAGACGATCTCGAAGGCCAAGAGGCCTCTCATCTGCGCGGGCGGCGGAGTTTTCAGCGCGAACGCCCAGGATCTCGTGATAAAGCTTGCCGAAAGCGCGAATATCCCTGTCGTTACAACGATGATGGGCATCGGCTCGATCCCGACGCCGCACAGGCTCTACATGGGCATGGTCGGCTCGTTCGGCCGCAAGGTGCCTAACGCCGCGCTCGACGAAGCGGATCTGCTGATCATTATCGGCGCGCGCGTTGCCGACAGAGCGATAACGTCTCCGAAGCACGTAGAGCGCACCACAAAGACGATACACATCGACATCGACCCGGCGGAGATCGGCAAGAACGTCGTTGCGACGGTTCCTCTCGTAGGCGACCTCGGCATCGTTCTTACGAAGCTCCTCGCCGAGAAGCCGGTCTGCGACTGCGAGGAATGGGTGACCGAGCTCGCGGCGGCGGCCAAGAAGGAAAAGGACAAAGTCCCTACCCCGCACGAGAACACCATCGGCCCTAAGCGCTTCATGCACGAGCTGGGACTTCAGCTGAAGAACGACGCTTACGTAGTCGCCGACGTTGGCCAGAACCAGATCTGGACGGCGAAGTATCTGCCGGTAAAGAAGGGCGGCCGCTTCCTCACCACGGGAGGTCTCGGCACCATGGGATACGCCATCCCGGCGGCAGTCGGCGTAAAGAAGGCGCTGCCGAAGAAGCAGGTCCTCGCGGTCTGCGGCGACGGCGGCTTCCAGATGACCTCGAACGAGCTGTCCACCATCGCGGGCAACGGCCTGGACATAAAGATCGTGCTCCTGAACAACAGAGTTCTGGGCATGGTAAACGAGATACAGAGAAACGGAAAGCTGCATCATTTCGCCGTAGATCTGCCTGAAACGCCTGATTTCCAGATCCTCGCCGAGGCGTACGGCATCAAGTCGAGACGCATCTGCAAGGACGAGGACATGGCTCCGGCGATCAAGGAGATGCTCTCCCACAAGGGCCCGTTCCTTCTGGAGTGCGTTGTAGACCCTGAAGAGGGCACCAAGACTAAATAGGAGGTCCGCAGATGAAACAGGTATTATCGGTACTCGTTGAAAACGAAGCCGGCGTTCTGAGCAAGATCACCGGACTGTTCTCGCGCAGAGGATTCAACATAGACAGCCTCGCGGTCGGACCTACGGAAGATCCGACGATGTCGCGAATCACCATGATCGTGGACAACGGCAACAGCGCTATCGAACAGGTTGAGAAGCAGCTGAACAAACTGATCGGCGTAATCAAGATCAAGCGCCTCGAGGCGGGCGAGCTCTCCGGCAAGGAGCTGATGCTCATAAAGGTCGCGGCCAACTCCAAGACGAGAATTGAAATCAAGACGCTTTGTGATATAATGGATGCGAAGATCGATGATATTTCGGCGACGACTATAACGATTGCACTGGCAGACTCGCCGGAAAAGACCGCGCTGTTCCAGGATATGATGAGGCCGTTCGGCATCCTCGAGGTTGCCCGCACGGGACTCATAGCCATCCAGAAGGGCGCGAAAAAGATAACCGAATGATCGGATGATCAGACACGATCCACACGGCCGGGCAGCACGCCCGGCCTTATTTTTTGAGGTATGACGCATGAAAACACTCAGAGTCGCGACAACAAGAGCGTACGACGTGCTCATCGACTACGGCTGCTTCCTTAACGTGGGGCAGTACGTTATCGACGCCATTTCGGACAGGGCGAAGATCGTATGCATAGTAACCGATAAGAACGTCGACAGGCTGTACGGCGATATCGTGGAGGCTTCCGTAAAATCCACCGGAATGAAGACCTTCAGATACGTGATAGAGCCGGGTGAAGGCTCCAAAACTATGGCGGCGCTCGAAAAGCTGCTCGAATATCTGTCGGACTGCAGGCTCACGAGGAGCGACGCCCTGGTGGCGCTCGGCGGCGGAGTCGTGGGCGATCTCACGGGATTCGCGGCGGCGACGTACCAGCGCGGCATAGACTACGTTCAGGTGCCTACGACGCTCATGGCCGCTGTCGATTCTGCGGTCGGCGGCAAGGTCGGCGTGAACTCGAAAGGCGCGAAGAACATGTTCGGCGCCTTCTGGCAGCCGCGCCGCGTCGTTTGCGACTGCAACACGTTCAAAACGCTCGCGAAAGAGGACTATCTGGACGGCATCGCCGAGGCGATCAAGAACGCCATGGTCGCCGACGAGGACATCTTCGACGTGGTGGCCCGCAAGAGGCTGAACGACGACGATATCGTCTACAGATGCGCCGGCATCAAGTGCCGCATCGTCTCCGACGACGAATTTGACCGCAACACCCGCCAGCTGCTGAACTTCGGCCACACCACCGGCCACGCGATCGAGCAGCTCAGCGGATACACGATATCACACGGCCGCGCAGTCGCGACGGGCATGTCCATGGCGACCCGCGCAGCTTTCAGATACGGATTCACAAATGAATCGACGAGCCGCGAGCTCGACGCTGCGCTCATCGGACTGGGCTTTGACGTCAGCTGCCCTTACACCGAGGACGAACTCCTCGGCGCGGCGCTGAGCGACAAGAAGCGCTCCGGCGACAAGATAAACCTGATCATGCCGGCGAAGATCGGAAAATGCTTCTCGGTACAGATAAAGACGGACGACCTGATGGACTTCTTTGAGAAAGGTCTCGAGCCGCTTCCGCCGGAGAACTTATAATGGCTGAAATCAACGGCAGCGATCTGGCCGCGCGCACGCGCGAAAAATACAACAGGATAACGCTCGCGCTCATAGAACGCGATATCAGGATAACCGCGATGGAGAGCTGCACGGCGGGGCTCATATCATCGCTGCTCACCGACACCGAGGGCTCGTCTGCGGTCTTCAGAGGCTCGTTCGTGGTCTATTCGAACGAGGCGAAGATCGCGAGCGGCGTTCCGGCGGCCGTCATCGAAAAATACGGCGTCTACTCGAGAGAGACGGCCGTAGAGATGGCCCGCGCCGCGAAAGCCGCGTTCGGCGCGGGCATCTCGGTCGGCGTAACGGGAACGATGGGGAACGCCGACCCCGGGAACGCCGACAGCGTACCGGGCATCTGCTGGATAGCCGCGGCGTTCGACGGCGACGTCGTGACCCGCAGGCTCACCATAGAGCCGCAGGAATCCCGCCTCGCATACAAGCTGATCGTGGCGGACGCGGTCGCCGACATAATACTCGGCCGCCTGTTCCCCGCCCGCCCGGCTTAATACCGACATCCTCTGCGCGCCGGAAATGATCGCGGCGCGCGTTTTGTTTGCACTGTCTTATTCGAACGGATAGAAAAAATGATCTGCGGACTTATCGGAAAAACACTTGCTCACAGCTATTCGGGAATCATCCACGGCATGCTGAACGCCTACAATTACAACCTCTTCCCTATGGACGAGGACTCGGTGGAGGATTTCATCCGCTCCGGCCACTTCGACGGCCTGAACGTGACGATCCCGTACAAGCGCAAGGTAATGGAATACTGCGACGAGATCTCCGACATCGCGCGCGAAATCGGAGCGGTAAACACGCTGTACTTTGACAAAGACCACCGCCTCTGCGGCACGAACACGGACTACTACGGCTTCATCCGCATGCTGGAGCGCGCCGGGATCGAAGTCAGCGGCAGAAAAGTCCTGCTCCTCGGAAACGGCGGCACCTCGCACACCGCACGCAAGGCGCTCAGCGACCTCGGGGCGTCCGAAATCACCGTGCTCCACCGCGAGGAACCGAAGCGCTTCGACTACCAGATAATCGTAAACACGACGCCGGTGGGCACTTATCCGGACAATCTGTCCAGGATAATCGACATCGCGCCGTTTAAGGAGCTCGAGGGCGTCGCCGACGTCATCTACAACCCGCTCAGGACCGACCTGCTCTTCCAGGCCGAGGAGCGCGGGCTGAAGTACGCGAACGGTCTCGCGATGCTGGTCACCCAGGCGCTGAAGGCGGCCGATTTCTTCTGCGGAAAAGGTCCGGAGAACAGCTTCCTCTCGCGCGAGGACGAGGTGCTGTCCACCCTTAAAAAGTCTATCGAAAACATCGTGCTTATCGGCATGCCGGGAAGCGGCAAGACTACCGTCGGCAAGCTCCTCGCCGAAACGCTGAAGCGCGAGTTCATCGACACCGACGACATGATCGAGTCGCACGACGGCAAATCGATTCCGGAGATATTCGAGGAGAACGGCGAAGACTACTTCAGGCTCGCCGAAAGCGCTGCCTGCAATGCCGCGGGCATGCGTCCGGGCAGAATCATCGCGACCGGCGGCGGCTGCGTGCTGAAGCCGGAAAACATGCGCGCTCTCAGGCAGAACGCCGTTATCGCATATCTCGACAGGCCGCTCGAAAGCCTGCCTACGGACGGCAGACCGCTCTCCGCGGGCGGAGACGAGGCGCTCAGAAAGCTGTTCGCTGAACGCGCACCTCTCTACGAAAAGTACGCGGACATAAAAATAACGGCTCCGCGCTCCGCGCGCGAGGCCGCCGATATGATCCTCGAAAAACTGTTCTGATCCCGCCGGTCAGACATCCGTAAATCAAACGCGCGGGCGTTCTCCGAACGCCCGCGTTTCATTTCATCGCGGGCATTTTTCTAAATGTCCGCGTTCATTTCTCCGCTGAGGAGCCGTTTCCTGAACCTGTAGTAGCAGATCATGCAGGCTGCTCCGGTCAGCGCCCACGATATCGGATACGACATATAGATCGTCTCGAGCGACCTGAACGCCCGGAACGCGGTGTACAGCCACGCTATCCTGAACACGCACGTGCCCAGAAGTATCACGATGAGCGGCACCACCGTATAGCCGTAGCCTCTCATGCACGATATCGCCGTCTCCATTACCACGTCCAGAATGTACGCCGTCCCGACGATCCCGAGCCGTATCATGCCCATCTCAATGACTTCCGTGCCGTCCGAATATATCCCGAGCAGCAGGTGACCGAAGAAAAACAGTATCGCGCTGAGTATTACGCTCGTGACCATCCCCATCCGCATGCCGGTCCACATCACCTTATGCGCCCTCTCGAGGTCCCCGGCGCCGTAGTTCTGGCCGGTAAAGCTCATGACCGTCTGGTATCCCGCGAGCAGCGTCATATACACGAAGCCCTCTATGCTCAGGGCGGCCGTATTCCCCGCCACCGCGATCGTCCCGAAGGTGTTGATCGACGACTGGATCAGCACGTTCGTGAGCGAGAACAGCGCGCTCTGCAGGCCCGCCGGCACCCCGATGTGAAGTATCAGGCGGAACATCACGCGGTCAAGGCGGATCTTTCGCGGTTCGAGGTGCAGATTCCCGCCGCTCTTCATGAGCGCGCGGACCACGAGCACCAGAAGCAGGAACTGCGACGTTACAGTCGCGATCGCCACGCCGTCGACGTATCTGTGGAACACGTTCACGAACAGAAGGTCCAGGACGAGGTTGAGAGCGCTCGCCGCGCCGAGGTAGTACAGCGGACGCTTCGTGTCGCCGGCCGCGCGCATAACGGCCGCGCCGAAGTTGTACGGCATGGTGAATATCATGCCGCCCATGTATATGCGCATGTATATTACGGACTGGTCTATGACGTCGAGGTTCGTGCCCATGAGGTCCAGAAGCGGCCTTGAGAACACTATTCCGCATACCGCCAGTATCGCTCCGCTTATGAGGCCGATCGCCGCGGACGTGTGCACCGATCTGAACACGCCGTCCTGCTGCTTCGCGCCGCAGTAGCGCGCGACTATTGCGTTCGCGCCGGACGAAAACCCGATAAAGAAGTTTACGAAAAGCATTATAAGCGTGGTGGTCGACCCCACCGCCGCTATCGCGCCGTCACCGGCGCTGTTTCCGAGCACGATTATATCCGTCGCGTTGAAGAGGAGCTGCAGTATCCCCGAAAAAACGAGAGGCACCGCGAATCGGAACATCTTTCCGAAAATCGGTCCCTCTGTCATATCCATTTCATAGGATCTGAGTTTCATCTTAAAGTCTCTCCCACAGAGTCCGCGAGATGCGCGAACTCTTCGATCGCAAGCGTTTCAGCCCTTCTTGAAGGATCTATTCCCGCGCGCGCGAGCGCTTCCGCCGCCTGTTCCTTCGTGATCCCGCGGACGCCGGTCAGCGAATTCAGAAGCGTCTTTCTGCGCTGCCCGAAGCCGCCCTTCACGCATTCGAAGAACAGAGCTTCGTCCTTCAGCTCCGCGGCCTTCTGCTTTCTTATCGCAAGCTTCAGCACTGCCGAGTCGACGTTCGGCTGCGGCACGAAATACGACCGCGGCACGTCGCAGACCTTTTCCACGTCGCAGTAATACTGCACGGCCACCGAGAGCGCGCCGTATGCCTTTGTGCCCGGCTTCGCCTTTATCCTGTCGGCGACCTCCTTCTGCATCATGATAACCACGCTGTCGCAGCGCACGCCGTCCTCGAGTATCTTCATGATTATAGGCGTCGTTATGTAGTACGGCAGATTGCCGATGATCCTGACGCGGCCATCCGCGGCCATCCCGGCGTTGTCGATTATCGCGTTCATGTCGGTCTTCAGCACGTCCGCGTGAATTATCTCGAGGTTGTCGAATCCCGCGAGCGTGTCGGAAAGTATCGGTATCAGCGCCCTGTCGATCTCGAGCGCCTTTACCCGCGCGCCGGTCAGGCACGCCTCGTGCGTCAGCACGCCGATGCCCGGGCCGATCTCTATTACAAGATCCTCCGGACCGATCTCCGCCGCCGCGATTATGTCGTCTATGACGGATTTCTCGGTCAGGAAGTTCTGGCCGAGGCTCTTCGAGAGCCTGAATCCGTATTTCTGCCTGATCATGGCGATGGTCGCCGGTTCGTAGAGTTTCATTTTACGTCCTTTTCGATCTCCGCGAGAACGCTCTCCAGCTTTTCGCGCGTCACTCCGTACGCGTTCAGTTTCTTCAGGAACGCGGATCCGTTGCCCGCGCCGATGCCGAGCTTCTTCCCTGCGAGCGCGCGCCTCTCCGCGCTTCCGGCTCCGCCCGTGAGCCCGTACGCGAACAGATCGTCCGCGGTGAATTCGTCCCGTTTTTCGGACAAAGTTACGCACACCTTCGAAAGCGCCTCTCTGATCGCTTCAGGTGTGCCGTTTTCTATGCCGACGTCGCCCGCCGACGTGGCTTCGTCCCGCGCGAGGAACGCTTCCTTCGCGTCCGGAAACCTCTCTTTGAGGCGGCGGCGTATCTCGTTTCCGGTGAAGTCCGGATCGGTGAATATTATAAGCCCGCGCTCTTCGCAGGCCTTCTCGAGGAGCTCCCACGTCTGGCGGCTGATCCCGTATCCGTGCGTCTCGATCGTGTCGGCTTCCGCCGCTCTGCGCACCGCGGCAGTATCGTCTCTGCCCTCGACGACAACTATCTCCTTAATTATCATCGCCGGCCTCCGCTTCCTGTCCGCCTTCCTCTTCAGCCGCGGCTGCTTCCTCGGCCGCCTGCGCTTCCTGAGCCTGCTTCTCCGCCTGCTTCTCGAAGAAATCCGACTTCGGCAGCACGTACAGCGTCTCGCCCTGCTTTATCATCTGGAGCACCGAGCGGGCCTGCTGCTCGATGTACTCTGCGGAATCGGCGTGCGCCACCTCGTTCTTGAGGTCGTCGAGCTGCTCGTGCAGCGCCTGATTCTCCTTCTCGACTTCCGCGAGCTGCTTCTTCTGCGAATAGATGTTGTAGATCGGGAAAGCGATCATAACGATAAGAGCGACCGCGATGAGCACGAAAACCCAGCGGTGCCTGTTGCGCTGCGCCCCCTTGCGTCCGAGCATGTCCTTGAGCGCCTGCGCTTTCGCGGCTCGCTTCTCCTCGTTTCGCTCGCGCGCGATGGCCTTGGCCTGTTTGCTGCGCTTTTCGGCGCGCGCCTGCCTCGCTTCCTCGTAATCTATGACGCCGGTATTCGTTTTCTTGTATTCCCGGCTTCTGCTGCGCTTTTTCTTAAATGATGCCACTTTGTCCCCTCTTGATGGTCAGCGGCAGGCTCACGGTCACCTTGGTGCCCTTGCCTTCCCTGCTTTCCAGTTCGATGGTGCCGTTGTGCTCCTCCACGATCTGCTTCGAGATCGAAAGGCCGAGCCCGGTACCGCCCATCTCGCGCGAACGCGCCTTGTCGACGCGGAAGAATCTCTCGAACACTCTCGAGATCATCGATTCCGGAATGCCGATGCCGTTGTCCGTCACTACTATCGTTCCGAACATTCCCCTGCGGTAAACGTCTATATCGATACGTCCGCCCTCCTGCGTGTATTTTATCGCGTTGGAGAGAACGTTCAGCACTACCTGCTCGATGCCGTCCTTGTCGACGTCGCAGGCCAGCATGCCGTCCTCGTCGAACAGGCAGTTGAGATGCTGCTTCTTGCTCTGCGCGGTCATGCTGACTTTCGTGACGCACGTCTTCACGAGCAGTATCAGATTCGTCTCCTTGATGTGCCACTGCTCCTGATTGTGCTCGATCCTCGACATCTGGAGCAGCTCCTTGACCATGCGGTTCATGCGGTCCGCCTCGGTGTCGATTATGCCCAGGAAGGCGTTTGCCGTATCGCGGTCCTCCACGGCGCCGTCCATGAGCGTTTCGGTGTAGCTCTTGATCGTCGTCAGCGGCGTCTTGAGCTCGTGCGAAACGTTTGCCACGAAGTCCATCTGCATGTTTTCGAGCTTCTGGCGCTCCGTTATATCCTGAATGATCATGATGATGCCGATGTTCTCGCCGGCCTCATTCTTGTAGTTGTCGTATCTTATGTCGTACGTGAAACCGTTGGCGTCGAACACCTCGGATACCTGGCCTTCGGCGCAGCGCTCCCTGAGCGTTTCGAGCGTCAGCTCCTTGTTGAGCCCCGCCATAAGCGAGTCGAACGGCTCGTTTTCCAGCTCCTCGGCGCTTACCCTGAGCATCGAGCGCGCGGCGTCGTTCGCGTGGATTATCCTTCCGTCGAGATCTACCGCTATCAGCGCGTCGGCCATATAGCGGAGGACCGTCTCCAGCTTGTTCTTCTCGCTCGAGATCTCCTCCAGCGTATCGTTCAGCTTGAGCCGCAGGAAGTTGAACATCGACGCGAGCTGTCCGATCTCATCGTCCGATTTTACGCTTACCTCCTGGTTGAAGTCGCCCTCGGACATCCTGCGCGCCTTTTCGGTCACGTCGTTGATCGGTCCCGTGATGCTCCTCGAGATCACGATTCCGAGTATCAGCGTAACCAGAAGCGCGATCAGCATCGCCTGCCCGAATATGTCGCGCGCGCTGCTGACGTTGTCGTCCACCGAGCTCATGTCGGCGCGGATGTACAGCACTCCGGATGTCCTCGTCTTTCCGATCGGAAACGCGAGATTCATCACCCTCAGGTCGCCGCTCTGCGTCGAGATGGTGCTCTGCGATTCGGCCGATTCGCCCGAAAGCGCGGTCATTATAATGCCGGCGTCGAGTATCTCCAGCGCGCTCCTGTCGGCGTTCGCGTTGTTCGACGCGATTATGTTGAAATCGTCGTCGACAACGAAAATCTCTTCCTGAAGCGTCGTGCTCCACGTATCCACGTTGCCCTGTACGGCTTCGCGGTTAGCGGCAGGATCGTCGTAGGAGTCGAGCGTGTCGATCAGCGTTCCGCCCGTCACCATGCTGGTGATATTCGACCGGATAGTGTCGACGTAGTACGCTTCGAGCTGATTGAGCACGAATACACCCGTGACGGTTATAGCTATGAGTACCAGGAGCACGTATATGAGCACCAGTTTGCCCCTGATGCTCCGCAGCCCCAGGCTCTTTGCCCCGTTCTCCATGTGTTAAGGCCTCCTGAAATAATAGCCTATGCCGCGCTTGGTCATTATGTACTTCGGGCTCGCCGGATCATCCTCCAGCTTTTCGCGCAGGCGGCGCACTGTAACGTCGACCGTGCGGATATCGCCGTAGTACTCGTATCCCCAGACCTCCTCGAGAAGCTGCTCGCGGGAGAACACCTTGTTCTCGCGCTCCGCCAGATAGCGCAGGAGTTCGAATTCCCTGAGCGTCAGCTCGAGCGGCTGGCCGCCCTTCCTGACCTCGTAGCGGTTCATGTCTATCTCGAGATTGCCGAACTCACGCACGTTCGCGGGCTCTTCCTTGCGGGAGTCGGCGAAATTCGTGCGCCTTATATTCGCCTTTATGCGCGCGATCAGCTCGCGCATTCCGAAAGGCTTCGTGATGTAGTCGTCCGCGCCGAGCTCGAGTCCGAGCACCTTGTCGACCTCTTCTTCCTTTGCCGTCAGCATAAGGATCGGCACCGAGCTGGTCTCGCGCACCTTCTTGCAGACCGCGAAGCCGTCCATGATCGGAAGCATAATGTCGAGCAGGATCACGTCGGGCTCCACGCTGAGAGCCTTTTCAAGCCCTTCCTTGCCGTCGTACGCCGTTTCGACTTCGAAGCCCTCCTTGTTCAGGTTGAACTTGATGATGTCGGAGATCGACCTTTCGTCCTCTATTATCAGTATTCTGGCTTTTCCTTCTTCGTTCATCTTGTTCTCTTCGCGCCTCCCCGCGCCCCTATAAGTAACTCATAGGATTCTTAGGTGTTCCGTTGTACTGTATCTCAAAGTGGCAGTGCGGTCCGGTGCTCCGGCCGGTGCTGCCGACGTTCGCGATATGCTGTCCCTGATATACCCGATCGCCCTTCGATACGAGTATCGAGCTGCAGTGAGCGTATACGGTCACGTATCCGCCGCCGTGGTCGATCTTGACCACGTTGCCGTACGAGCCGCTGTACGCCGCGAATATTACCGTGCCTCCGTCGGACGCCCTGATCGGCGTTCCGGTCTTGCACGCGAGGTCGATGCCGTTGTGCATCCTGCCCCATCTGTATCCGAATCCGGAGGACAGACGCGCGCCGGATACAGGATATTTGAACGTTCCTGTGCCCTGAAGCGGCGGAAGCTCCCTGGTTCCGACGTAGATGACCTTGTTGACAGGCTCTTTTACGATCTCGGTCTCAAGCACGAGCTCGGCCACCTGAACTCCGTTGTTCCTTACAATACGCGAGGTAACGTTCTCCACGCCGGCCTCGCCGTTGACCTTGACCGAAGACTCGCCGACGTACATGCCGCTGTTGTTTTCGTATTCCGTTTCGAACGGTATCTCGCGCTGGTACGTCGATACTTCGGTAGTCTGTACCGTCAGGAGCGGAACCGCCTGGTTAAGCAGTATCTCCTGTCCGATATAGAGCTGCTCCGGAGTTACGTCCGGATTCGCGGCGATGAGGTCCGCCGTCGTCGTATTATACATTCTGGCGATGGCGGAAAGCGTCTCGCCCGCCTGAACTATATGCTTGTTCTGCGCGACGGCGCCGGTCAGGATCTTGTCGAGGACTTCCTCCTTGCTCATGATCATGCTCAGGCGCGTCTGGATCGGCGCTATGCCGACGGTCTCGGCGAAGCGCACCTCCTCGTACTGGACGGAGTCGTTCTCGGCGAGGTACATGTTGCGCACCCTCGCGAGCACTTCGTTCGCGCCCTCCTCGGAGTCCATGATCGCTATGCGGACGTCATTCACCATGATGCCGTACGCCTGGACGTTGATGTTGCGCATGTAGGTGATCCTTGTCAGGACCTTCTCCATGTCGTCGATCTCGGCGTTTCTGCCGAGGCGCACCTCTTTGAACGTAATGTTCTCGTCCGGGTCGATAACGACTTCCGTGCCGTGTTCGCGCGTAAGCCCCTCGCTTACGAGAGACATTATCTTTACGACGTCCTCCTGGTTCTTTACGAGCCCCAGGGCGTGGCCGTTGTATGCGTACTCATACGCGATCAGCGAATTGTGGTATGCCACGATGCCGATGACTATCGCGAATACAAGGACGAACTGCGCCAGCAGCCTTTTCTTGTTCAGGTCCGCCCACTCGCGCGCGAGGTTGAACGTCTCGCCGCCCTTTTCGGCAGCCTCGGACGCCTTGTCCGCTATCGCGTCGTTCCTTCTGTCCCAGCGGTTGATGAAATGCACCATGCGCGCCGCGACGTTCATGTATCTGGACTTCAGATTCTCAAACGCTTCCGCGCGGCGCTCCGCTCTGCGGAGCTTCATCTCGAGATGAGCGATCTCCTTCCGCGGATCCTTCTGGCGCGACCTGCTCGCGAAAAGCCGGAACGGGCCGGTTAAGCCCAGCGCCGCGGCCTTTATCGCGTTTCCGATCGCGGAGTAAAACCTGTCGATAAAGAAGGTCTGTTCAGCCGGTACGCCGCCGGACACGTCTTCGTCTCCGCCCGCGTCTGTCTGATCGCCCGCGGTTTCTGCTGCGCCGCCTTCGGCTCCGGTCTCTTCTTCGCCGACCGGCTTGAGCTCCATCGTCCAGACGAAATCCGGCGATTCATAATCTGTCCCGCCTTTGCGCTCGTTCGCCGGGCGTTCCTGCGTCTCCGCCTCGGCCAGCGGAGGGGTCCACTCGTACTTCTGTTCCCGTGGATCTTCACCTTCCCCGGAATTTTCTTCGCCGCCCGACAGCGCCTGGAGTATTGAATTGAAGAATTCCTCGTCGGCCGGATCCGGTTCCT
>JAEEGL016021464.1_pt1 | contig 30156 bp, 25 predicted proteins | sample 9134231 | NCBI WGS metagenome assembly JAEEGL01 (sample SAMN16246548, study PRJNA631951) | gut metagenome | biome: gut microbiome; feature: rumen; material: fiber-attached | host: Bos | place: Iran: Karaj | collected 2018-10 | reverse complement strand
AGGGTCGCACGAAGATTTTTCCATACGGCGCAGGCTCTGTTTGCCCTTTGCAACCATAATTCTCATTGCAAAACCGCTCAGCATTTTTCTGAACATTTTACAGACCTCTGTGATAATCCGGGATAGCAAGCGCGGCGTCAAAAACACCGCAGCCGCTTGTAATATTCTATTTGATTATAATCTTATTCATAAATAAAGTCAATGAAAAGGAGTTGATTACCACGGCGGCTGAAATGAAAAAAGCGTATGAAATAATATGTTTTTCAGATTAATTAACTTCAATTAAAAAATGATAAAAATAATTCTTGACTAATTGCAAACGGTGTGATATATTAATTGAGCATTCCGTGCTGGTGTAGCTCAGTTGGTAGAGCAGCTGATTTGTAATCAGCAGGTCGGGGGTTCGAGTCCGTCCACCAGCTCCATGAGCCGGTTAAACGGTTCACTCCTGCAGGGAAAAGTTAATATTTGGGTAGGTTCCCGAGTGGCCAAAGGGAGCAGACTGTAAATCTGCCGTCTTCGACTTCGGTGGTTCGAATCCACCCCTGCCCACCATAATAGGGTAACGGTTGATACAATCGTTACCTTTTCTTTATTTTCAAGGGATTTGAGATTTTTAGATTTATTCAAAAAACGCTGAAAAACGAAAAAATCAGTCCAAAATGACAAAAATAAGGCAAAAATTGCCTTAACCGTTACAAGTATTTATAAGTATTTACAAGTTATTTACAAGTGAATAGAAATCAGCCGGAGCGAAATCCCCGGCTGAAATTTTTTATTAATAAATTTTTACTGTTTTATATCATACGCGCCGGGGTTGAACAGGTGAACGAAGAACCAGATTAGAATGTCAAAGAAGCCGTGGTTGACTGTTCCTCCATTGCCTTGTTGACGCTTTTGTCTGTCATATCATCTTCTTCCGTAAAAACAATACGATATGTTTTATCGGTGGATATGAGAACAGCACCCGATGCTTTTATTTCATCGGGTGCTGAGTTTTCAAATAACAATCTGTTTTTTCTCTGCTTCGATATAATTATCTGACTTTTATTCTGAACATTTCTCTGATCAAATCAAAGAACCATCTGAATATTTTTTCAATCAATTCTTTCAGAGTTATTCTGTTTCCGCCGGAATACTGTGTCTCAACATCTCTGTAACCACATTTTGAGCATGTGCGGTATCTGGAACTTCTGTTGCTTCCGCTGCTGCGCCACTCTGACCATTCGCCGTAACTGTGACCTGTTGCGGGAGTCTGCTCTCCTCTTTCCATAAGAGTGCCGCAGATTGTACAGTATGTGTCGCCTGTGTTGCCGCAGGAAGTACAGGTTGCAGCGCGGGCATTTACAACATGTCCGGTGCAGGTATGCGCGGGTGCTTCCCATGTCGCAACATATACTTTATCTTCTCCTGTTGCTTTCGACGCAACCTCGGGAGTCCAGCCGCTGAAAGTGAATCCATCTTTTTCAGGATCGGCAGGTACGGTAACGTCTGCGCCGGAAATATAAACCTGTTCGGAAACAGTTTCTCCGTCAACAATAAATGTGACAGTTGATGTAAGTCTTATCTGTTCGTCGCAGATATCACAGTAGTTGTCGGAATTTGAATCGATATGATTCTTGGTTATTGAACAGAGATAAACAGGAACGAATACGTAAGTGCTGAAATGATTTGCATCAAAACTTATTACTCCGCCGTCATAACTTGAATCGCAGGCAATTTCTTCTCCGCCTTCGCCGACTCTGTAAACAGACATATCATAAATGTTGTTTTCGTTATCAACAGGCATTGAAATGTTAATTGAACCTTCGGGCTGATAACAGTTTCCGAGAGAGTCAACCATATTGATTTCCTGTGAGATTATTCCGCTGAATCCTCTGCCGTTTGCCTGAACTTCGTTGCTGCTGTACTGAAGAACCTGCTCTTTAAGAATACCGCAGTTTTCGCAGACTATTATCTGCTGAGTTTCGTCTTCATCGGGAGCATAAGCGGCAACAATCCACTTGTGCTCACCCGGGCAAGTAGCGGTTTCGTTATATGTGTCACCGCAGATTGAGCAGGTATATTTCACAAGTCCGTCTGCAAGGCAGGTCATCGGAGTAATTGTTTCGGCAATATAATTATGTTCGTGGTCGCCGTAAACTGCCGTGAATTCAAGATTCTGCGCAGGCATAATCACGGGAACAGTTCCGTTCCATCTGCGGAATGTTTCGCCGCTGCCGTTTTTACCGATTGCGGGAACATTGATTACTTCGCCAGGTTTATAGAATTCCTTTGTTGTTCCGCCTGCTGTGTTCCAGATTACAAAGTAATCCTGAGCGGCAAGGGTTGCATCATAAACAGCGTAGCCGTTCTGCATTGAATCATTTGCTATTATCCATCCGCTGAACTGATACTGTCCTTCAAACGCCGCTTCCGGAGCAACGGGAAGATTGCCGCTGACAACGGTTTTGATTTCATAAATCTCACCGTTAACTGTGAATACCGCAGTTTCTCTGTCTGCGGGAACAGTTACATAAGGCACGGTAAATGTGAATTCGTAATTTTCTTCCAAGCCGAGCATAATACCCGAGTCATCCGTGCCGACGGGATAAACGCCGGCGCTGTTCGCCTTTTCGTTTGCGGAAACTTCAAAGCTGAAATCAATTACAAACTGCGTGCCGTTGTCAACCGGGTGCATTCCTCTTATTATAATTGTCGTTGTGCCGTTATCGTGTCTTGTAACCGTAATGTTTCCGTTTTCAACGCCGTAATTCTCAATCGCGTTCACTCTGAGCGCGGTTTCCTGGCTCTGAGTAAGAGTGAAATACTTTGACACGGTCTGAATCATGGTTATATTGTCAAAGTCGGTTGTTCTGGTGATGTTCTCCGTTACGATTTTTGAGAATACGCCGCTGAGAGCGCTCGTGTTATTCACATTGTAATAGTAATTTGAACTGATATAGGTCGCAGATGAATTAAGCGATTTCACATCTTTGTAGTTGGATGAAACATAATTCATAAAGCGGCTGACATTGGAGTTGTTCGCCTCGCTGTCGCTCATAACGCCCACGCAGTAAACGGTCGCGTTATATGCCGTTTTAAGCTCGTTTGCCTGAAGGATCGCGGCGTTTGCAACATCATTGCTGAATTCGCTCTGATATGTCGGAGCGCCGTCGGTCATAAACACCACTATTCTCTGGCGGCTGCCGTCGTTCGCGGTGTTTGCGAATATATTATTCGCCATTGTCAGACCGTAATCAGCGGCGGTCGCGCCTTTGGCGTCAATATGGTTTATCGCCGTAGAAATACCGGAGTTTAGCGCGCCGTTATTATTTACGCTCATAAGCGCGGCGGCGTAGGTCACAGGAATTGCGTTATTCATCTGAACGGGATTTCCGCCGGTGGTAAGAACCTCGGTGTTGAGATAAGCGGGATAATTTGCGCCCGAGCCCTTGTTGCCCATAGCGAAGCCTACAATCGCTATCCTGTGGTCAACATCATATTCCTTAGCGTCATTGAAAACGGAGTTTACGAATGAATTTGCGGAATTTATGAGCGCCTGCTTCTTGGTCGCTCCGGTTCCGAGTTTTTCATCCATACTGCCACTCTGGTCAACAACAAGGATTATATCGAGCGGAACAGCCTCACTTGAGGTTGTGACAACGGTTTTGCCGCTGCTCGCTGCATACATGTTGATTGTCGCTATACCGGTTTCGGGGTCATAGGTTGCCGACTCGCCCGTATCAACGCCGCTGATATTGTCAACATCAATTACGGTATATATCGCGTTGACTGTAATATCCTCATCATTGAGAGTGTAGTTTTCCCATCTGCCCTCAAATCTGTCTTTATGAGGAACGGCGGGCTCGTCGATTGTTCTCTGGCCCTTTACATATTCAACAATGGCGACTGTTTTGTCATCCGCTTTGAATGTAACGGTGAAGGTCGTTCTGTTGACTATGGGCAGAAGCTTTTCTTCGCAGTATCCGCAGTTCCGGCAATGCCTTTGCTGTAAGCCTTCGTGCTCTTCGGTCGCGTTTTCAACTGTACTCCACGCGCCGAAACTGTGGCCGCTTGCCGCGTCACCGTCCGTTTTTGAAACGGCTCCGCAGTGCGAGCAGATATTGATTGTGTAACCGTCCTGAATGCAGGTTTGCTGAATGACTATCTGCGGCTGATAATCGTGACCGATTGCATCGGTTCTGTTTGTGATTACCGTGAATCCGCACTCGGTGCAGGTGTTGATTGTAAATCCGCCGGTTGTGCAGGTTGCTTCAACAACAGCAGGCTCAAGATTATGTTCAAGAGCGGGAGTTGCATCGGTATCATAGATATCGTGGCAGTTGGCGCACTCGTGCCTTGTATATCCTCCGTGCTGACAGGTCGCCTCAACAACAGTTTCGGTGTAGTTATGACCGAGAGCGTTTGTTTCGCTGTCAATATATGTGTCGCCGCAGGCGGAGCAGGTGTGCACCGTATAACCGCCTTCCGTGCAGGTCGGGGCAACTACGGTATCTTTGTAATTATGACCGGGCGAAGTCAGAACCTCGCCTCTGTAAGCCGCGCCGCAGGCGGAGCAGATATATATTACATATCCGTCTGTCGTACAGGTAGCGGGAACGGTAACGGGCTCATAGCTGTGACCTTTTGCCGGTGTTTCGTTTGTTACATATTCATCGCCGCACTTTGAGCATTTATGCGAGGTGTAGCCTGTGCCCGTGCAGGTGGACTGAATCTCGGTGTCAACATAATTATGCCCTTCAGCCGGAACAATGTTGTCAATATATGAAGCGTTACATCTCGAACACTGATAAAGTGTATATCCGTCTCTCGTGCAGGTTGCCTCATAAACCGTCGGCGCATAATCGTGACCGAGCGAATCTGTTTCATCGGTGATTGTCGAAAGCCCGCATTTGTTGCAGACATTGAGCGTATATCCGCCGTCTGTGCAGGTAGGTCTCACGATCTTGCTTGTGTATTCGTGACCGGTTGACGGATATATTTCATCAATATTGCTTTTTCCGCAGTTGGCACAAACTCTGTACCTGAAACCGTTGCTTGAACATGTAGGCTCAATTACGGTTTCCTGGAAGTCATGCCCCGTTGCGGGAATTACTTCTCCTTTTTCAAAACACCATCCGCAGATTACGCAACAGCGATCCCCTGTGTAGCCGGAAGTTTCACAGGTTTCTTTCAAATATCCTTTAAGATAAGTTTCGGCATGAGAATCGTGCCAATGCCCATATATTTTCCGGGCGCCTATAAAAAACTCATTATCGGTCTCGGTTATTGTAATCTCGCTCCAAAAATCAAATGCTCCCGGATATATAACAGTGTTTATACTGACACAGGCTTTAAACGCAGCGCTGCCAATATTACTCATTGATATAGGAATAACAATTATTTCCAGATTCGGGCAATATTGAAAACCATAGCTGCTAATCTTTGTTACACCTTCGTTAATAACCAATTCATAATATAAATATCAATAACAAATTAAAAGTATAAAAGCGTTTATTTAAGCCCAAGTTCCTTTATATATCACCGATCACGGGCATTTTGCAACCACTTGAGACCACTTGCGTCCGTATCATTATTAGAACCTCAACACAGAAAAGAGCACTTGTTGATACAAGTGCTCTTTTCAACTTTCTTCTTTATCTTCCGTCACTTCGGATTCGTCCTGCGGGTGATTCTGTATATACCTCGCCGAGATCTTTTTATACAGTATTGCACCGGGTATGCTTAGCAGAGCCGTCACTGCGAAAACAATCGCGGCAACCTTGAAATTCCTCGCCCCGAGATACGCGCCGCAGACCGATGACGACACTATCGCGGGAATGCGCGCGATGGACGAGATAATCATAAACTCTGTCTTATTCATATCCGTAAGGCCTGCGAAATATGTCATGGTATCCTTGGGCGTGCCCGGAACCAGATAAAAAATGAATATAAGGCGGGTGCGCTTCTCCCTGTCCTGCAGAAACCGCATTGACTGAAACTTGTTTTCGAGGCGGAAAAGCCGCAGTATGCGTACACCTATCCACCGCATCATAATCAGAATTACGATTGAGCCGATGATATTCCCGAGCAGGCACAGAAGGAATCCGCCGAACCAGCCCCACACCAACCCGGCGGCAATCTCTATCGGCTCCGTCGGTATGAATTTGACGACCGTCTGCAGAATGCGTAGCGCGACGAAGACGATGATGCCCCAGATGCCGAATCCGTCAATCCACGCTTTAAAACGGTCGGTGTCCTTAATCAGTTCGATTGCGGACTTTCCGAAGCGCAGGTACATATAAACGCACGCTCCGACAATTGCCAGCATCGCGGCGATTGTCATCACGCGCAGAATTATTGTTTTTTTATTATTATTCATTGTGTTCATCTTTCTTTGACATATCGGTTTGCCGTGAATAAAACGCACAAACTCTTGCTTAAAGTATAGCATATCACAGATAAAAATCAACCCGGGGAATATCCGATACAATCGTTACCGTTTTTGCTTTAAAATTCTGTTTCTTGTCCTTTCAACCTGCGGTTGAATAATTTTCAAGAACAGGGTTATTGTTTTTATTTTGAAGTTTCGTTATTATTACATCAGACGGTACCGTTAAAATCTTTTTATGAGGTGATTGTATGAATAACTATTTCGGCGAAAACATCAGAAGCCTTCGCAAGCAGCGCGAAATGACTCAGGAAGCCCTGGCTGATTTTCTCGGCGTATCATTCCAGGCTGTCAGCAAGTGGGAGCGCGGTGAAAGTTATCCGGATATTGAACTCCTGCCCGTGATTGCCGATTTTTTCGAAGTGTCAACGGATTATCTGCTCGGCGTTGACAAGGCAAAAAGCGAAGAAGAAATCCTCGCTTATATCGACAGGTTTGACAACGGCAAATACAAAAGCAGCGAAGGCTCGCTTTCATTTATGGCGGAAGCCTTCGGCAAGTATCCTTCGGATTTTCGTATTCTCGTGCGCTATATGAATGCCCTGATGGATGATGACCTCAGAAGCAATAACTATCTTAAAGATAAAAAAGAAATCATGGCAATTTACGAAAGAATACAGGATTTCTGCACAAGCGACAAAATCAGAATGCACGCGAAAACCCTGATTATTAATTATTACAGATATCTGATTCCTGTAGAAAAAAGCGGTGTGACTGCGCAGGATATGTATAATCTCATAGATGAGATGCCCGGAATTACGGATTCAAAAGAGTATATGATGGGATATCTGCCGCTTGAACCCGATGAAACAAGACAGGGCTGCCAAAAACTTTTTGATTCGCTCCTTTACTATTTTGACCAGGCAATTTCGCATTACACACATACGCAGTTCCTTTACGGCAAAGAGCCTTCAGATGAAGAAATCAGTGAAACAATAAAGACGCTTGAGATGATGAACGGCATTTATGAAAATGTGTATACCGACGGGAATTACGGTAAAAGCTGGCTGCCGGTAATATATAATTACGGCTATCTCGGGCAGTATTATCACAGAATCGGTAACGACGAAAAGGCTCTTGAAAATCTTCAAAAATGCGCCGTGCTTGCAAAGAAATTTGACACAATGCCGGATGTTACAGAGAGAACGGCTATCCTGTTCAAAGGCTCGGTTGTGAATAAACAGGAGGATACCGGCGTGCTCCTGGACGCCAGCCTTCGCAAACATATGACTCACCACATGCTCGATAATTATCCGCTCTCCGATGAATTCAAAGCAAAGCCCGAGTTTAAGGAAATACTTGATATCATGAAATAATCACATAAAACAGGCGGCTCCTCTGCAACGCAGGGGAGCCGCTTTCACTTTGCTGTGCTTACTTACAGCTGGAAGTTTTGGATATAGGAATCTATGCAGGTCTGCACAATTTCTTCCGCCACGGCGCGGGGCTGAACTTCCGTAACTGTGGTATCGGTTTTGTGTTCGAGAGATTTATACACCTCAAAGAAGTGCTTGATTTCTTCAAACCTGTGCGGGGGCAGTTTGTCTATATCGTGATAGAAACTGTAGTTCGGGTCGTTTACGGGCACGGCGATTATCTTTTCGTCTCTCATGCCGCCGTCTTCCATAATCAGCACACCGATGGGAACGCACTCAACTATTGTCATAGGTCTGATGATTTCACTGCAAAGTACCAGCACATCCAGCGGGTCGCCGTCTGCCGCGTAAGTGCGGGGGATAAAGCCGTAATTTGCTGGATAGTGAGTTGAAGTAAAGAGAACGCGGTCAAGTTTCAGCATGCCGGTTTCTTTGTCGAGTTCGTATTTGTTTTTGCCGCCTTTTGATATTTCGATTACGGCATAGAATCTGTCTTTCTTGATTCTCTTGGGTGATATATCATGCCATATATTCATAAGGTTACTCCTTTGCGTTTATCTTGCCGCAGGAACGTTGATTTCAAGGTCCGTAAGCGGGAATGTGCAGCAGGGATGAATGCAGCCGAACTGCCTGTCGGCAAGCCTTCTGTAGTCAAGTGACTCGGGCACATATACTTCCCCCGAGAGAAGGTGAGAGTGGCAGAATCCGCATTCGCCGCTCCTGCAGCGCGCGGGCACGGCTATGCCGTTCTTTTCGAGTATCTGCATCACCGAATCGCACGATTTGCCTTTTACGGTCTTTGTTTCGTCCTGGATGGTTACGGTTATGCTGACTTCCTCAGGCACATCCGAAGGGTAACCGGGCAAAGAGGCGGGATTATGAACTTCGCCGAACATTTCTCTGCGGATGAACTTTCTTTCAATGCCGAGTTTTGCGGTCTCTTTCTCGAGGAAATCATACATCTGCTGAGGTCCGCAGATAAACACGGAATAATTACCGCCTGCGGGCGCGTATTTTTTGATAAGATCCGCTGTGATAAAGCCCTTTTCCGCACCTGCGGGCAGTTCGTCATCGGGTGTGTCACTGAGCACGTGAACAATCTTTATCTTATCGCATTTCTTTTCGAGAGCGTCGAGCTCTTCTCTGAAAAGAATGTTGTCGGGATTTCTGCTGCCGTAGAGAAGCACAAGATTAAAATCTTCATCTCCGTCGCTTACGGCGTTTGCCATTGAAACGAAGGGTGTGATACCGCTGCCGCCTGCAAGGCAGATTACAGTGCCTGCATCCCTGAGCGGTTGATACTCAAAGTTGCCCGAGGGAGCGGATACTTCGACAGATGAGCCGACCTGCCAGTTGGAGAGAATATAGTTTGACATAAGTCCGCCGTCAACACGCTTTATGGTAAGCTCATAAAAGCCTTCAAGCGAGTTTTTGGGCGAGGAAGAGATTGAATATGCTCTCGTAAGGGGAATGCCGCCGATAGTTTCAAACACGGTAAGGTATTTGCCTGCGCCGAAATATGCGAGAGATCCGGTGCCTTTTTCGGTGTCGGGCACAAGCCTGAAACTCTTGCAGTCGCTTGCCCTTTCAATAACTTCGGCAACTTTCAGATACTGTCTTACGGGGTGCAGAGCGAGAGCGATTGCTCTTGCACTGTCAATACCCTGAGGTACTTCGGGTGAGCCTTCTGCAAACCTGGACTGTCTTTTTCCGAGCATCGGAAGAAACTTTTTAGCGCTTAATGATTTAATCGGGCTTGCCATATTATTTTCCCTCCCTTAATGCTTTTATCGTCAGCTTTGCCGCTTTTTCGCCGGTGTGATATGCACAGCCGTAGCCGTCTCCGCGCTCCTGCGATGCTCCGCAGAAGAGGAAATTGTCAAACGGCTGATCCTGCATATACTGTATTGTTCTGGGAATCAGGCTGTCCCACATTTCGAGCATATAGCCGTAAGGCGTGCCCATCGGGGTGTTGAGATATCTTGAAAAAGTGGGAGGCAGAGCGATTTCTATTTCTTCAATATACGGTGTGATTGAAATGTTAAGAGCCTTTTCACAGGTTTCAATCATATCCTTTGCGACTTTGGTCTTGAGTTTTTTGTAGTCCTGCGGCTTGACATCTTTCATCACATCGCCGAAAGTCATGGTGGTGAGGAAAAGCTGAGAGGTGCCTGCGGGGGTGCAGTCGGGAATAATTTCATTGAGGCAGTTTATTATGCAGTAACCGCTGTAGAAATCTTTGCAGGCTTCAAACTGTTTGTCGGAATCCGAGTCGGGTGCGATAAACACGGAATAATCCTTGATGCCGAGTTCTTCCTTCGTTTTGTTCATGCCGAGATAGACGGTTGTCAGAGCGACGGCTGTCTTTCTGGCGTTTGTCATTCTCAGCTGGCTTTCGGGAATATCTTTTTTATCGAAAAGATCGCTCCACACAAACTTGGGAGAGGCGTTGCAGATGAATCTTTTGCCGTAAACTTCCTTGTTTCCGTTTACAACCACGCCTGCGGGCTTGCCGTCTTTCATTATAACGGAAGTAACCTCTGAGTTATACCAGATGTCTCCGCCGTTATCACGTATGGATTTATCTATCGCAAGGCTCATTTCGTGGCTTCTCTTTGACGGAATACCTGTTCCGTTTTTAATGTAGCCGTTGAGAACCGCGAGATAATACTGAAAGTCAAACTGTGAGGCGGGGCTGCCCATATAGCACCAGTAAGTGTTGAATATATCCTGCGCCTTTTTGGGCATACCGAGAGTGTCGAGACCTTCTTTCATTGTGTGAGAGGTAAGACGCATGAAATCGGGCATATATTTGAGCACCTTAAGTATGCCGAACATATTGTCGCCTTCGCCCATTTTGTCAAATGCTTCGGTCATTTTTTCGGAAAGACCGAATGCCTTCATTGCGCTGTCATATGAGCCGGGCACGAGTTCATCAAGTTTTCTGCTGAACTCCTCAAATCCGACGGGCATCCTTGCGTCAACGGAGACACGCACGCCGTCTTCATTGATGAAACTGTCTTCATCGTCCTCTTTTGCGGGTACAACAAGGCGGAAGGTGGAACTGTGCTTATACCAGTCAACTTTTGCGCCCATATGGTCAAACTGAACTTCGATAGGACCGGGGTTGCCGGGTGTGCCTATGCCGCAGAGTTCGTGAAGAGAGGGCTCAAATTCAAATCTGCCCCTTACAAATGAACTTGCAGAGCCGCCGGGGATATTGTGCCTTTCAAGCAGTAAAACGGAAAGACCTGCTCTTGCGCAATTTGCGGCGGCAGCAAGCCCTCCGTTACCGGCGCCTATGACGATTACATCATAATTTTTCATCGCTGTCCGATTCCTCCTCTGTATTGTTTTGAGTTTCCTGTATTATTGCTTTTTTCTTTTTTACTTTGTTCATTATCACGCTTGCAAGTATCGCAAACACAAGAGCGGGCAGGGCGTAAAGATATGAGAAAGGATTTGTTACGTCGCCCTTTGAGCCGAGCAGAGTCCACAGCACATTGAGTATCAGCATACCGAGGTTTGCGGCGGCAAAGTATTTGCCGAAAGGAATGTTCATTGCACCGAAGATGAGGCTGCTTAAGTCAGACGGCATAAATCCGCCCGCTTTGAAGATGAATACCAGCGCGAAACTGTTTGCATCGGCGAAATCATCTATTTTCTTTATTGCTTTGAATCTTTCCGTAAGGGCTTCAATCATCGATTTGCCTGTGAAGCGGCCGAGGAAATACGGCAGTATCAGACTTAAGGCTGTTGCGATACAGTTGACTGCCACCGCAATCCGGAAGTTTTCAAACACCATACCGGACAGCACAAAGAGTATCGCCGGCGGGAAAACAAGGGCAAATGATTTGACAATGCTGAAACCGATGAGGATAAGAGCAACCGTAAACGCGCCGCCCGAGAGATACTTTGTGAGCTGGTCGGCTGTCTTTACGGAAATATGGTTTTTAGCCATAAAAACTATACAGGCGGTGAGCATTGCCGCCATAAATAAAAACGAAAAAATCTGTAGCGCTTTTATCAGTTTACCGTATTTGTTTCCGGAGTTTGTTTCCATCATACACCTCCGTATTTGATTCTTTTTTTATTATAGAATATTCCTGAGCGTTGTGTCAATAAAAATCGGCACAGGTATAAATATATCCCCGCCTTTAAGGTGGGGATATTTACGGTTACACTTTGGGAAACAGGTGCTCGAAAAAGAATATAACCTGATTAACCGCTTCTTTTATGAAATTGATTATCCGCTGAATAATATTGAGGGAAGATTCCTCTTTGATTTCAACAGTTGTTTCCGTCAGACCGTTACCGAGTTTTGCGATACTGTCACTGCCGTTAATATAATAAACGGTGTTTTCGCCGAATTCATAACCCTCTTTTGCGGTAAAGAGAATCTTCATGCGGTAAGTTTTTCCCGCTTCAAAAATATCGCCCTCTTTTAAATCGGACAAATCGCTGCCGTCGTAATAATAAATCTTTTCAATCGAAGCGGTGTATTTGCCGGGCTCTTTTACATCGATTTCACCGTAGTGCGCTTTGTCGCCGGCTTCCGGCAGATAATCGGCGTATGCTTCGGTAATAACCGTTTCGGCGCAGGCGGGCGTAAGCACAGCAGCACAGCAAAGAATTACCAGCAGTACCGCAAGTGTTGTTTTGAGAGTTTTCATTGTATCGCCTCTTTCAGATAATATCGTCAACATATTCGGAGTCGAGCCCCAGGAAGTCATAGACTATGTCTTCGACCTCCCAGTCGGCACCGTCGTCCAGCGCGGCATAGACGGCCTCGCGACAGTCATCGAGTTTGTGCTTTGCCTGCCTTTTTGAGAGCCCGTCGCGCTCCATAAGTATTTCAAGCGCGCTCTTTCTTTTCATAATTACACTCCTGTCTTTTCAAACCATTCTTTTGCAAGCACATATGCCTGCTTTCCGTCGTGCGACATATATGAACTGTGGTCCGCACCTTTGATTATCGCCATATCACTGCCCTTTATGTTTTCGTGAAGATATACTGTGTCGGATATCCACATTATGTCAAACTGACCGCTGACTATGTATGACGGGCAGGTGATTTTCGCGAGATATCCGGGCGTGAAATCGGGGAGGGTGAGCATCATATCGTTGAGTTTATCCCTCTCAAATATATTTTTGATTGCAACACCGAGCGGAAAGTAAATCTTGAAAGTCTTGGGATGAGAGTTTGCTCCGCAGCTGATTATCGCGCCGGGCACATCCGGGTAATCCGCCGCAAACTGAATCGCGTTTATTGCTCCGTCGCTGTGACCCATCAGCAGAGGCTTTTCGAGCCCGAGAGCATCGACGAATTCTTTAAGATCCTTTGCCATAAGTTCATACGATATTTCGCCCGGGTCGCTGCTCTTGCCGTGACAGCGGCTTTCGGGCAGATAAACGGTATAATCGTTTGCGAGATACTGCGCCGCTTCCTTGAGCGAATTTACGCTGCCGCCGTTGCCGTGAATAAGAATCAGCGGCTTTTTGCCCGAGCCGAAAACCATATAATGCATATTAACCTCGCTGAGCTGTATGTATCCGTCAAACTCAGGCTCGGTAACAGGTGAGGGCAGGCTCGAGGTGTCAAGTGAAATTGCGTTATACTTCTGCGGGTTTATGATGAAATCAATTTGCGATGAAAGGCCCGAGAAAAGCACCGTAAGAGTAAGCAGTATATTGATAAAAGCAGTCATTTGTATCACCTTCTGAAAAATATTATATGCCCCAATTATTAATTTTTCAAGTAAGTTTGCTTGACTGTACCCGGCAAAATGGTAAAATAGATGTATAAACTGAAAGGAGAATAACTTATGAGCAAAACACTTGTTGCGTATTTCAGCGCGAGCGGAGTTACAGCCGCTCTTGCGTCAAGGCTTGCCGGTGCAATCGGCGCGGATTTGTTTGAAATTAAACCCGAAAAGCCCTACACTAAAGCAGACCTTGACTGGATGGATAAAAACAGCAGAAGCAGTGTTGAAATGAAAGACAGAAACTGCCGCCCGGAAATCGCCGAGAAGCCCGAAACGGGGGAGTATGACAGAATTTTTGTCGCTTTTCCCGTCTGGTGGTACAGGGAGCCTTCGATAATCGACACTTTTATGGAGAGCGCCGATTTTACGGGCAAAACGGTTATTCCTTTCTGCACTTCCGGCAGCAGCGGAATAGGAGAGAGCGCCTCGAATCTGCAGTCGCTTGCTCCCGGCGCGACAGTAAAGGAAGGCAAAAGATTTTCCGCTTCCGCTTCGCAGGACGAACTCAGAGCGTGGGCTGAAAAGTTTTAAGCAGCGATATCATATCTTCCAAATTACAGGCGGATTTTTATAACTATTGATAACTTGACATATTTCTTATAATAAAGTATTATAAGTTAGTGTGATATTTCACCAATACCCAAGTTAAGGAGTGTTTATATGGGAAACGCAACCCGTAACCCCAACGCCAAGACATACTCGAAAAAAGAACTTACAGGTTATCTCGTAGGTCTCGCCGGTCAGAATATCATTTACAATATAGTAAGTGCCGGTTTGATGTATTATTTCCAGAACATCATTTTCGTTCCCGCCATGATTTGCAGTGTTATTGTTACCATTGCAAGGGTATGGGATGCGATTAACGACCCGATGATGGGCACGATTGTTGATAAAACTCACACAAAATGGGGCAAATGCAAACCTTATCTTCTCTTTGTTCCTGTGGTTGTAATGGTTGTCACTATTCTTTGCTTCATTAACGGACGCGTAAGTTTCAATGAGGACGGCTCGTTCATAATGAGCGCAAGAAACGTCGGCATTATCCTCTGGGCAGGTTTCTCATACATCCTCTGGGGTATGAGTTACACTGCAGGTGATATTCCCCTCTGGGGCGTTACCTCGCTTATGACCGAAGACGCGAAAGACAGAGCGAAGATTCTCGCTCTTGCCCGTATAGTCGCTTCCGTCGGTTTCATCGGTATGATGGTTCAGCTTGCAGGCACAGCCCTTGCAGGTGTATTTGAGGGTATGGGCGTTAAGGAGCCCGCCGCACAGCAGCAGTATTCGGTTATAGCCATCGCGGTTATACTCACTGTTGTTGCTTCGATTATGTTCCAGTTTGCAGGCTTCTCCGTAAAGGAAAAGGTTCATCAGGCGACCGAGAGCAAGCCCTCAATGAAAGAAAACTTCAAAACGATGTGGAGATGCAGACCTTTCCGTCAGCTTCTTATTTCAGGCGTGCTCAGAAGCCCCATTCAGCTTCTTACAACGGTTGCTATCACACTTGTTCTTTATTTCTTCTTCGATAACGATGCGGTCAGAGCGCTTATGACCGAAGACGGTCTTAATGTTCAGCTTGCCGTCAGGGTTATTGTTATTGCAGTAGGTATTTTCGGCGGTATGCTCATTTCCTCCGCCCTTACACCTTCTCTTGCCGCAAAATTCGAAAAGAAGAATCTTTACAATTTCTTCTCCATAGTAGGCGCAATTCCTTTCGGCCTCGTATTTGTTATCTATCTTATCGCAGGCGAAAAGATAATGACCGAATGGCTCTGGACTGCCGTTATGGGTCTTGTATTCCTTCTCGCTTCAGCGGCTATGGGCGGACTCAATGTTCTTCAGTCGGTTATGATTGCTGACTGCGTTGACTATGAAGAGTATCACAACGGAAACCGTCCCGACGGCGTATTCTTCTCCGGTCAGAGTTTCATAACCAAACTCTCCGCAGGTATTGCCACTATGATTTCCGGCGTTGTCTTCTCAATAGTCGGCTGGTCCGGTGCTGCAATTGAAAAGGCCAACACAGAACTTGCAGGCGGCACAGCGCACTTTGCCACTATGAACGGCGGCAAGTTTGCCACTGCCATGTTCTTCCTTGTTTCGATTCCGCCGATGGTCGGCATGATTCTCTCCGCAATTCCCACCTGGAGATATGCACTTCCCAATTCCGAACACAAGAGAATTCTTTCGGAACTCCTTGAAAAGCGTCACGGTACAGAAAACGCCGAAGAAGAATCGGAAGAAGTTACTGCAGAATAATCAAACAGTGTTTCAGCCGTGCCTGTAAAGCACGGCTGAATTTGTAATAACATAGTTTTAAGGGGAAGATAGAAATGAAAATGAGGAACATAGGCGGCGTTATAAACGCGTCCGCCGTTGCGATGGGCTGTATGCGCATTACGGACGCAAAAGTGCCCGTCGGTGAACTGATTGAAACGGCGCTCGGGCTCGGAATCAATTTTTTCGATCACGCCGATATTTACGGCGGAGGAAAATGTGAAGAACTCTTCGGAAACTGGCTCGGCGCAAACGGGAGCATCCGCGATAAAATATATGTACAGACAAAGTGCGGCATAAGAAAGGGCTGTTATGATTTTTCAAAAGAGCATATCCTTTCCTCTGTTGACGCATCCTTGAAACGCCTTAAAACGGATTATGTTGATGTGCTTGTGCTTCACAGACCCGATACTCTTATGGAGCCCGGTGAAGTTGCCGAAGCGTTTAATGAACTTGAAGAAAAAGGCAAGGTGCGTTATTTCGGCGTATCAAATCATAACCCTATGCAGATTGAACTGCTTAAAACTGTCGTAAAACAGCCGCTGATTGTCAATCAGCTTCAGTTTTCAATTCCCGAGTCCGGGCTTGTGACATCCGGCCTTAATGTGAATATGAAAAATCCCGAATCCGTTATGCACGACGGAAGCGCTCTCGAATATCACAGAATCAAAGGCATCACAATTCAGGCGTGGTCACCTTTCCAGGGCGGCTTCTTTAAAGGACCGTTTATAGGCGACAGAGAGAAATATCCGGACCTCAATGGTAAACTCGATGAACTTGCAGAAAAATATTCTTCGACCCCGTGCGGCATTGCAAGCGCCTGGATTCTTCGCCACCCCGCAGGCATACAGGTTATATCAGGCTCTGTCAATCCGAATCGCATCGGAGACATCGCAGCCGGAGCGGATATAGAAATGTCAAGGGAAGACTGGTATTCCGTCTATCTTGCGGCGGGATTCAGACTACCGTAAGGTTTAAATTTCAGTTTTACTCAGTTTATATCGGTTTTTGAATTCAGAAAATGAAAGAGCAGGTGTCTATATGAGCTTTACCGAGAATTTTATGCCTCTGTGGGGTCCTTATTCCAAGAAATATATGGGCATTTCAAAAATCATACCCTCGCTCGCGGATGTCGGTGCAAGGTTTGATATTACGATACATCCGACGGTCTGGAACACTTCCGTTCCTGTGCCTAATGTTACCTTCCCCTCGGGTTATCATCTATGGGAATGCGCGGCTGACTATTCATATTATTCCTACAGATACGAACTTATGGGCAGGGATGATGTCTATGCCGATGTTTCGTTTTCCAAAATGGCGGATGACACCTATCTTATGCGATGCGAATTCGTCAACAATACAGATCTTCATCAGAATCTGCTTCTTAATATTTTCGCTTCGCTCGAATTTCCGTTTTATGAATTCGTGAAACTCGATGCGCCCTCAAACGCAGTATTACTGAACGCAAACGACTATGTGAAATATGAATACGCAAGACCGCGCCCCTGGGATACCGAAACTCCGGACGGCATGTTCAAGGGCATGTTTCGTGATAAAGATTTTTATCTCGGCTGCGGACTCGGGGACAGATGCGAAGAATGGCACGTAAAGCACCTGGAACTCAAGCCTTTCGGATTTGACAGGGGAGACAGAGTGTCATATAAACTTTCGTCGGGCAGTCTTGAAAATCCTGTTCTCGCCCTCAGGTACAGGACAGTTACCGAAGGTGATGCTGTATTTGAGATAAACGGCAGAAAAATCACTCTTCCCGGCAGTGATTCGCTTCGCATTGAATATCTTGATTTCACAGAGAATCCCGAATTTGTTTCGCTCGGAGGAGCGGGAGTTGAATTTGATTTTCTCGCAGTAATAAACAAGGGCGATACGATCGGAGTTTCAAAAGAGAAATACGGTTATGTGCCCGAAATAAAGACGGAAAAAGCGGGCAGGGGAATGCGCTCACGCGTCACCTATCCCTATGACGGCTGTTCTTTCGCGATACTGACTCACAATGAAAACACCCGCCAGCGCACACTTGAAAGCGGATGCCTTGAGGATGCACTTGTCAACCGTCTCTCAAACGGCGATCCGACCTTTGACCGCCTTACCGAAACGTTTTCACGTTCATTCGCAAATAAGCACAGCGACGAAGGCTTCTTTCACAACACTCTCATCAAAGCAATATTCATAGACCCGCATTCGACGTGGACCGAATTCGCGGTGATTTCCACCGCTGATTTCGAGCCGCTCTCCTGCGATGAATATGAAAAAATCTACAAATCCGCGCGTGAAAAAGCGGACAATCCGCATTATAATCCGGACGGCGAAAAGTATAAACTGAGCACACGCATTATGCGTTCAACCCTGCTCACAAATGCAGTTTATCCCGTTTACCTGCGCGGCAGAAATGTAGTCCATCATACTCCCGGTAAGCGCTGGGATTCCTTCTACACTTGGGACAGCGGTCTTATCGGTACTGGACTTCTTGAGGCTGATCCTCAGCTTACGAGATATGTGCTCGAAACATATCTGAGTGATGATGACAACACCGATTTTGATTTTGTTCATCACGGCTCGCTCGTTCCAACTCAGTTTGAGGAATACTACGACCTTCTTAACAGAGCCGAAAACAGGGAAGAACTTAAATACATTTATCCCAAAATGCGCAGATACTATGAATTCCTGCGCGGCAGAAGGGGCTCATCTACTTGCGCAAAATTCGGTAACGGTCTGCTGACCGTCTATGATTACTGGTATTCCTGCTCGGGTATGGACGATTATCCCGCTCAGGTTGAGATGATAAAGAATAAGGCGGAGCCGTATTCCTGCCCGTGCCTGCCGACTGCTCATATCATCAGAGCGGCAAAAATTCTGCGCGCGGCGGCTGAGTTTTACGGCTTTACGGACGATATCCCGGTTTATGATAAAGATATTGAAGAATCGGCAAACGCTCTCAACACTCTCGCGTGGGACGAAGAATCGGGCTATTACGGTTATACGATGTATGACAAAGACCCGGAAAAGCCCTATATTATGAAAACGGCGGACGGCGAAAACTGGGACAAAGGTTTTGACGGTATCTATCCGCTTTTTGCAGACGTTGTTCCTCCCGACAGAAAAGCAAAACTCCTGGCTCACATGAAAAATCCAAATGAACTGTGGACTCAGACGGGTCTCAGCGCAGTTGATGTGAGCGCATCATATTATTTTGATGACGGATACTGGAACGGAAATATATGGATAAGCCATCCGTTCTTTTTCTGGAGAACCCTTCTCGATATGGGCGAAACCGACTTCGCGTTTGAAATCGCTAACCGTTCCCTTGATGTCTGGAAAGGCGAAACAGACTTCTCTTACAACACCTACGAATGCTTCGGAATAAAGACGAAGCGCGGCGGCTGGTTTCATAATTTCGGCGGCCTTTCCGCTCCGATTTGCACCTGGGCAAACGCCTATTATAAGCCCGGCACGGTTTCCTGCGGTTATGATGTATGGACCGATTACCGCAAACTCAGCGGAGATTTTGCAGAAATAAAATTCACTTATAACGGCAGCAACGATAAATTTTCAATCATCGTTACGCTTGACAGCGCAAATGAATACAGAGCATATCTTGACGGTAAAGAAATACATTTTGTAAAGCGTACCGCAGGCGCTCTCGAATTCACATTTGATGCTCCGGTGAAGAATGCCGTCCTTAAGGTAGAGAAAGCCTGAATCAATCGAATTTAAAAATCGACAGATAAATATAATCAATAAACCGGTCAGCCGTGAGGTTGACCGGTTTGTCATTTGTTATATTGTTTTTATTCTTCGCATTTGAATCTGATGTTTTCGTTTTCGGATGCCATATCTTCAAAAACCCTAACAAAGCCTTTGCTGTATGCTCCGAGGTTTTCTTCAAACTCTTTGAAGTTTTTAAGCACTATTTTTTTCTTTTCGCTTATTTCACTCAGGCAGTCGGCAAGCGCGTCGAGGTTGCATCCGTAGTATTCGGGGAAACCCATTTTCTCTTTGATATACAGGTGCGCCTGTTTTCTTGAAGTCATTTCTTTTCCGTCAAGCACTATTCTTTTCATTTTGCGCCTCCCTTATCAATAAAGCTGAGTGAATGTTTCATAGTGGTCGGATGTGTAATACACCGAGCCGTCGGTTGAGTAAACAATTCTTTTTGCGCCGCGGCTTGATTTGCCGAGCGTATCTATATCGCACTCGTAGTATTGTTTGCCCGAGGGCAGTGTGCCTTCATAGTTGCTGTATCTGTCACCGCCGATTGCTCCGCCCGGGAAATAGGGCTCAACCGAGCCGCCTTCCCATCCGCGTGAGCGCGCTTCATTTTTGGTAATGAAGTTTGAAGGCAGGTGATGATAGGTGTGAATATAAAGCGCCACATCGTCTTTTGAGTAATACTTTCCGCTTTCGCTGATTCGCTGTGATGCGGTCGTTGATTTTGCCTTTGTGGTGGTTGCTTTTGTTGTGGTCGGCTTGGTTGTTGTTGTTGGCTTCGCCGTGGTTGTCTGTTTTGTTGTTGCGGCTGTAGCAGAGGTTGTGGCAGGAGCGGTTGTTTGAGCCTGAGATTCACTGCTCTCTTCCGTGCCGTAATAAACAGAAACCGTTTCAAATGTCGTTGTCTGCGGCTCTTCACTGTCAAATATGCAGGATGTAAGAAGAAACGGCAGACAGAATACGCAAAGCGCCAGAATAAGCGATACTGCTCTTTTAAATGACTTCATATATTTCTCCTCAATCAGTCAAACGGAGTTGCTATTCCGTCAAATCTGAAATTTGAAAGATCGTTTCTTTTATTATATCGGTAGACACTCATAACAAGACCTATCGCAAGGTAGATGCAGAGGTTTGCAGAGCCGCCCGCGCTTATGAAAGGCAGGGTGATGCCGATGCAGGGCAGAAGTTTTAAGCACATGCCTATATTCATTACAACCTGAGAGGCAATCATAAAAGCGGTGCCGTAGCAGATAACGGAGCCCGTGAGTGTTGCAGATTTTCTGCCGGTAATCATAATCTTAACGCAGATAAATGTAAGCACCGCGAGCAGAGCAAATCCGCCTATAAAGCCGAGTTCTTCGCCGACAACCGAAAAGACCATGTCGCTTTCGTTTACCGGGATGCCCGACGGCGACTGCGTATATGTGCCCTTAAAGAGCCCGTCTCCGAAAAATCCGCCGGAGCCTATGGCGTTTACCGCTCTCTGCTGCTGATATATTCTTGCCTCATACACGCTTTCGCTGAGGGCGGAAGGATAGTATATGGCAAGTATTCTCTGCCTGTGAAAAGCGGAGAGAAACTTTGTCCACAGCAGGGGAAAGGCGGCAATAACTGCGCCTGTAGCCATAGCGAAATACCTGAGTTTAAGTCCCGCCATAAACATCATTCCGATAAACATAAAGGCAAACACTATCGCCGTGCCGAGGTCGTCTGTAAGTATTATGAGACCCATAGGTATAAAGGCGTGCAGGGTGAGCAGAATAATGTTTTTGAGCGAATTGATTTCCTGCCTTACGAGGTTTAGATGCGCGGCAAAAGTTACCAGAAAACCGACTTTCGCAAGTTCAGACGGCTGAAAGAAAACCGTGAGAGACTCTGTTTCAATTATCGGCAGCCAGCATCTTGCGTCCGGTCTGTCGGCAGGGGCTTCTCCCCATATAAACAGCGAGCCGACGAGCCCGAGGCAGACAATTGCCACAAAAATCCAGACTCTGACTATGGAATTGTAATCAATAAAAGATATTATCAGGCACAGCACTATTCCTATTGCCGCCGCGGCAATCATCACAAGGCATTCTCTGTCAAGCAGTAACTCATTCTTTATCGCGTCGTTTCTCGTAGCTGAGTAAACCATAAGGCAGCCGAATGCGGAGGTGAGAATGCACACAAAGTACAGAATAAAATCCGTGCCTTTGACTGCGTTTTTTATTCTTTCCATAAAAGAATTCCGTTCCGGTTATCAGTTGTAAGTGTTATATAATCCCGTGTATTCCGCGGCGATTATTTCGCCGGCGTATCTTCCGGTTGAAACAATTTCTTCGTTTTCGGTGAAATATGAGTGCCAGTTGTTTGATGTGATAAGATAACCAATCTGGTCATTTGTGATGCCGAATACAAGCACTTTCTTTTCTCCGGCAAGATCCTGAAATGAATCGTATGTCCAGTTTGTGCCGTACCAGGAGGTTTCGGCTGTTTCCGCTCCGCCGAATGCTATTTCGGGAGCAAGTTCGCCGGGTATGATTGAAACGACTATGTCTTTGCCGAATTCAGCGTAACCGACTTCGGTGAGTATCTCATATTTGCCTATGCCGGATTTCACAACGGTATTTACGAGCAGGCCGCCCTTTGCGGCGAGCACGAGAACATTGTTTTCAATCGGTACCCACACTTCTCTGAAAGCGATATTGAATATCGGCTCAACAAGGGTTTCGTTGTCGATTTCTTCCATCTTTGCGGCAAGAGTTTCGCCGTATTTGATAATCATGGCGTAACCCTCGTCATACTGCTCAACCATATCCTCATCGGGCACAAGGTCCTTTTTCTGGTCGGAGATGGCGAGTTCCGCGCCCTCTACATAGTAGAAATTCGCTCCGTGTTTTTCGTTAATGTATTTCTCCATATAGTAGGGGTAGTCGCCCGTAAGTTCGGTGCCGCCCGCGCCGTTGCCCACGCAGTGAATGCCGCAGTTGCAAATCCAGGTTTCGGGAGCGCTTTCGTCATCGGGAACGAACCTGAATCTGTTCATATTGCCGTCAAAGACTTCGGGCGCGCGTTTGTCTCTGATATATTCGGAAACATCAACATTTCCGTAGTAGAGTTCGCCGGGCTTCATATCGTCAACCGCTTCTATCATTGAGTTTACGGTGACGTTATAGAGGTTTTCCATATATTCGGGGTTCTGACCGCCGGGCATCTTCTGACGGAAAAGGTTTTTGATTGACGCGGTGAAAAGCGCGTTTACTATATCGCCGTTCATACCGAATGTATCAACACAGGAGTGCTGATGAAGAGCGGAGATGTTAATGCTTGTAATTTCAAGTCCTTTTTCTTCGGCATACTGAGCAAATTTCGCTCTGATGGCTCTCACATCCGATGATGCCATTCCGTAGGCGTCAAGGCTTGAAAAGATGCTTATACCTCTGCCGTCGGAAATTGCGATTGTTCTGACTTTCTGATCGTCATACTGATAGGTGGCAAGTTTCTTTGTAACGGAAAGACTGCCGCCAACATAGTAATCTCCGCCGCCTACTTCTTTGCCGGTGAGCAGCGAAGCGTTAGCGTAGCCGATATTCCACTTTGCGCCCTCCTGAGCTTCGCGCGCAAATTCGCCGGACGACAAACCAGGATAGAAGTTTTCGGATTTGTAGTTATCCTTTGAAGGCCAGTTTGGAGTAACTATCATAGCGGCTATTCCGCCGACAAGCGCGTTAACTATTTTGTCAAGCACGGTGTACATTTTCTGCTCTGCAGGGTCTGTGACATCCGTGTTTGCGTATGCGTTTATTGTAAAGCACGAGAGAATGATTGACAGCGCGAGTATTACGCTTAACCATTTTTTCTTCATCGTTAATTCTCCTCTTATTGTGTAATCAGTTGATGCTTTCGAGAGTCATATCACCGGGGTGAATTATATTCTTTTTGCGCATAAGTTCAGATATTCCGAGGCAGATAAGCGCAGGCGCTATGAAATGCATAACCGCCATTTCGATGATGATTATTTTGACATCAACTCCGGCATTGCTCATTGAAGAGAATGTCATAAATTGACCTACAAGTCCGCTTGTGCCCATTCCGGCGCCTGCCGCTTCGCAGGTCATACCGAGCACTTTTGTTGAGATCGGACCGAGTATTGCGCTCGCGACAATCGACGGAATCCATATCTGCGGATGCTTGAGTATGTTGGGCATCTGAAGCATTGAAGTGCCAAGACCCTGAGCAAGCAGACCGCCGAGTTTGTTTTCACGGTAACTGATTACTGCAAAGCCGATCATCTGGCAGCAGCAGCCTACAACTGCGGCGCCGCCCGCTATTCCGCTCAGACCCAGTATAATACCCAGTGCCGCGCTGCTGATGGGCAGTGTAAGGCAGATACCCATAACTACGCTCACGATTATACCCATAAGCACGGGCTGTCTCTCCGTGCCCCACATAATCAGTTCACCGAGTTTGGTTGAGATGATTCCGGCGGGAGGGCCTGCAATCAATCCTGCGGCAGAGCCGACTATTACCGAGCACGCGGGTGTAACAAGAATATCGAGTTTTGTTTTTCCGCTTACAAGTTTGCCTATCTGAATTGCGCAGAAAGCCGCGATAAATGCTCCGAGCGGGTCGCCGGGGCCTGTGTAGAGCATTCCGCCGCTGTCGGGAGTTACCGCGCCTGCAATCAGTTTTGAGGCGAAAGCACCTACCATACCCGCGACGCATGCGGAAACGGTTACAAGCGGAGAAACTTTATATTTCTGCGCCATGCCCGCGCCTATGCCGGCGCCTGTAAGTGACTTCGCAACGAGTGCGGCATATGAAAGCCACAGCCCCACCGTGCCGGGTATAAACGAGGCAATCTGGTCGAGTATGGTGCCGATAATGAGTGTTGCAAACAGGCCGAGCGCCATACCCGAAAGGCCGTCAATGAAAACATAATTCAGTACTTTTTTTACTTTATCCATCTTTCCCTCCGTTTAGTAAAAGAGATATATTATTTCAATAATCAGTCAATTATTTCCGCAAAGGCGTCGGCGAATACTCCGCCTATGAATTCCGCGCCGTTTTTGTTGGGGTGTACTCCGTCATCGGACCAGTGGCGCGAGGGCTTGCTTATGCACGCTTTTGCAAACAGGCCGTCAAGCGGGATATAAACATCGGCAAATTCCCTTGCAAGTTTTCTGGTGACATCTATTTTGCCGTTAAGGTCTTCACGCATAAAGTCTTTATCGTCAGCGGGCAGGAGATACTGCTCTATCATAATAATCTTTGCGTGAGTCTTATCTTTTATTGCCTGAAGCACGGTGCGGTAATTCTTTTCGAATTCTTCATCGCTTATCCAGTTTTTGTTTTCCGCGCGGTGCCAGGTGTCGTTTACGCCTATATGTATTGATACAACATCGGGGTCAACATCAATGAAATCGCTCTGCAGCCTTTCAACAAGGTTTTCGGTGCGGTCTCCGCTTATGCCGAGATTTACGAATTCATATTCTTTCTCCGGAAATCTGAATCTGATAAACTCCGCAGCGTAAGAGGGATAACCCGGCCCGAGATTGTGACAGTCACTGCGGTCTCTGCCTGCGTCTGTTATTGAATCACCCTGAAAGAGAATTTTCATTTTATAACCTCCCGGTAACAATAGTGTAATTATCTATAGTTAAAATAAATATATCACTTTAAGAATAAAAATTCAATATATTAATGTTGAAGCGTGTGATTTACTGTGATAAAATTACAGCGAGGTGAGAAAATGGCAGAACTTGTTTTACCCGAAAAAACGTCCTGGGAAATAATCGCAAAGTCCGGCCTGCCCGCCGTTATTTACGGCATGGGCAACGGGGCGGATAAGGTTATTGATGAGTTTTGCCGTCTTGGTATTCCCGTAAAAGGCGTTTGCGCGAGCGATGACTTCGTAAGAGGTCAGTCTTTCAGGGGATTCACGGTTAAAAAACTCAGTGAGTTTACAGGCGATTTTATTCTCTGCATCGCTTTCGGTACACAGCGCCCGGAAGTGATTGAACATATAGTTAATCTTTCAAAGAATTATAAGACCGTCGTGCCCGTTGTGCCGGTTTACGGCAATGAGATATTTAACCGCGATTTTGTAAATAAAAACATCGAGGAATTAAACGAGGCTTATTCATTGTTTTCGGGCATATCTGCCGAAATCTTTTCCGGCTGTATATCTTTTATGTATTCGGGTAATCTTGATAATCTCATTTCATCAGCCACGCCTAAGAGCGAAGTTTTTGAGAATATTCTCCGACCGGGTGACAGCGAAACATATCTTGATATAGGCGCTTACAAAGGCGACACGGTTGAGGAGTTTCTTCATTATACGGGCGGCAGTTATTCTCACATCTATGCCGCCGAGCCCGACAGAAAGAATTATCTTTCTCTTTGCGCCAATTTGTCACATCTTGATAATTTCACCGCATTGAATACCGCCGTTTCCTCCTCGTGCGGTAAAATCCGCTTTGCTTCAAGAGGAGGCAGAAACTCGTCCGCCGACTTAAGTGCAGAGGAAATCGACTGCACGACAGTTGACGAAATCACAGGCGACAGGGGTGTAACATACATCAAGATTGATGTCGAAGGTGAGGAGAGAGCTGTGCTTGAAGGGGCGCGGAACACAATTGCCCGTTTCAGGCCCAAACTTAATATCGCTCTGTATCATAAAAGCAGGGATATTTTTGAAATACCCCTGCTCGTTAAAGATATATATTCCGAATATAAATTTGAAATAAGGCATCATCCGTATATCCCTTGCTGGGATATGAATCTTTACTGCGTCTGAATTACTTGCTTTTAAGAATTTCCTCAAACGATACGATATTATACTTCGAATACATCTGCATTGCCTCTTCAAAGAAGCAGTCGAGATAAGCAGTATCGTGGCAGTCGGAGTTAATAACAAAGTAACCGCCTTTTGAGTGAATAAAATCGGCGATTTCAAGTGAAGGATAAGGCGTCAGCCTCTTTTTTCTCGCGATTGCGCCCGTGTTTATTTCAAACGGACGGTTATACGCAAGCAGTTTTTCCGCCGCCTCAAAGCAGGCGTTTCTGTATTTCCTGTCCGATGTATCAAAGAGTTCACCGCTTTCGTTGAACTTTGTCAGAAGGTCAAAGTGTGCTATAATATCTCCGTCGGTTTTATCAAGCACGTCGCCGACCTCTTTATAATATGCAACAGCATAATCAAGCATAGAGCCTCCGAAGTATTTGTCGGCGTCTCTTTTCTGCGTATCGCCCGATTCATCAACGGCAAGATATTCGCCGTTTACGGGTATATAATGCACCGCGCCGAGAGTGAAATCGTAGTCGCTTTTGTTTATGCCGGTACTCAGGATATCGTGCTCAGTGCCGCAGTATATGTTTATTTTATCTGCGTATTTTTCCTTGAGCGCATGCACAACCGATATATATTCTTTTGTGCCTTCTGCGGTCATACACCAGCCGCAGTCAAAGTCAAGATGCGAATGCCCCGAAAATCCGAGCGCGGTAAAGCCTTTTTCTATGGCCGCCTTCACCATTTCTTCGGGTGCGTTTTTGCCGTCGCAGTAGGTGCTGTGAGTGTGAAAGTTTTCTTTGTAATACATCATTATTCACCTTCAAGTTTATCGGATAATACAAATATATCGTTTATTTCCTCTGTTATTTCTTCGAGCAGGGCGCGGCATTCGGGGTTTCTTGAGAGCGCACGGCCCGCCACATATACTCTTCTGATAAAGGCGGTGTTAAACGCTATATCCGGCGCGTTATTCACAAGCGGGCAAATTGAGTGTCCTCTCGGGTCGATTGTCACTCTTACTTCGCATTTTTCCGTAATCACCGGAAAGAAAGGAAAAATCCTGCAGGAGAGCGGTCTTTCGTTTCTTTCGCATTCTCCGCCGCAAACGGCATATCTTCTGCCGCCGGACTCAATAACGCTGAGCGATGTTGTTTCACCGGGAAAAAGAATCATTCCCGTTTCTTCATTTCCACCGCAGCACGCTTTATCGCAAATCGTGCCGCAATCAGCAAACAGGGGAGTAACGCTTTCAAATATACTGTATAGTCTTTTGTAAAAATGATTATTGCAGTTGCTCATATAATCACCCCGCGGATATTTTAACAAAAGAAATAATGAAATTCAATATATTTTGAAAGGATGATGTTCAATGAAACTGTGTGTGCAGACAGGTGACGTTGTTGACCGGCTCGGCCTTGAAAAAGGTTACGCCGCCATTAAAGAGGCGGGCTTTGATGCGATTGACTGGAATCTCGACCACGCCTGGCATTCCTCCGATATCAGAGAAAAGACATACAGAGGAAAGTGCATATTCGAAAAATCTCTCGATGAAGTAATTGCGCACTATTCTCAAGAACTTGAAATAATCCGCGCAAACTCTCTCTTTATCACTCAGGCGCACGCTCCGTTTCCCGCCTATTCAAGGGGTGATCCGGAGTTTCTTGATTACGCAATAGAGGTCTACAAAAGAAATATTGAATACTGCGATTATGTACAGTGCAAAAACCTTGTTATTCACGGTATTCCTTTCGCGCTTGATAACGGTCTCGGTACCCGTGAAGAAGTGCGTGAAATGAATATCAAACTCTATTCTTCGCTTATACCGGTACTCAAAAACACAAATGTCACCGTCTGCCTTGAAAATTTGTTTACCAATCATAACGGCGTATGCTATCAGGGCAACTGCGGATATCCCGGCGAGGCGGCTGAATACATAGATATGTTCAATGATATGGCAGGCAAAGAAGCCTTCGGCCTGTGCCTTGACACAGGTCATCTCAACCTTCTTCACCACGATTTTGCCGTGTATGTACCAACACTCGGAAGCAGAATCAAATGCCTGCATATTCACGATAACAACGGCGTTTCCGATAAGCATCTTGCTCCCTGCACCGGCACAATAGACTGGAACAGATTCTGTGATTCCCTTAAAGAAATCGCCTATAAGGGCGACCTTGACTTTGAAACATTCGCGCAGACTAATGCGGCACTTGCTTTTGATGAAAAGGCTGTCCTGCCCTGGCTCCGCCTGATAAAAGAAACGGGCGAAATAATGAGAGAAAAGGTTCTTTCAAAATAAAAAAAACGCACCGGAGTAAAAACTCCGGTGTTATTTTTTACCAGTTATACATTTCCTCGGGATGGTGGAATATTTCTTCCATTCTGTTGATGAAAGGCACTATCTCGTCAAAGTCAACAGCCCTGTGGTCAAATACGAAGCAGATGGGGAGCATCATACCGGGCACGATGATATCGTTACCTTCTTCGTCCTGCTTTACCATAGGTATCTTCTGAATCGCGCCCATACACATAACAAATACTTCGGGCGGAATAACGGCGAGAAGAGTTACTCTGCCGGGCACGCCTCTTGTGGTTGAGCCGATGTTTGAAACACAGACCGTGCCCTGTCTCAAATCCTCTTTTGTAAGTCGGTCGGTTTCGGGGATTGCTTCATACTCTTTTTTCTCTTTGCCTTTGAGAGTCTTGATTTTGTATTTGCCTGTTTTCGCGCCGATGAGTCTCTTTACCGCAAGGCCTACCTTGCCTTTTTTGAGAGCGGTCAGAGTATCCTCGAGCGAAATGGAATACATCGCCTCGTCAAAGTTGGTGTTTTCTATTCTGCGGGCGGTGTCTTTTATATAATCATTGAGTTCGGTGAGCGACTTTGAGCCGAGATCCTTGAGGTTGATTGTCATCATCTGCTGTGTAGGCAGTTCCCAGGTCATTGACACATCAATGTTTTCATACTGCGTGATGCTGCCTCTCACGAATTTCGGGTCAAACCGTATGTGAGCATTAAGCGCGGGCGCGCATTTAAGCCCTTCGGTGATGGCTTTGAGCATAATTGTATTTACGGTCATTTTAGTGGGAAATTTGCCGGAGGCATTGAGTTCCTTGACCGTTTTCATAAATTCCGTTACATCGGGCTCATAACTGTAGCCTATGTGAGGCACGGTCTGCCAGCTCTGTGTGGTCATTGCCGCCACGATTTTGCGCTGAATACCGAAGTGGGTTGTTTTGATGGGTCTCATACTCATTGCTTTTCCCCCTGTCCTTATTTTTTAATTCACTGGATTATAACAAATTCACACCTCTATGTAAATAGCAATAATTCACAAAACAAACTGAACCTCAATACATATTAATATATCGGTTGACATATTATATCTTTGGTTTTAAAATAATATACAGTAGTTTTAAGGGAGGAACGAGTTATGAAAAAATTAATCAGTTTGTCACTCGCATTAATAATGTGTCTGTCGCTTTTTGTTTGTTCGTATGCAGACGATGACGCAAAACTTAAATTCGGCGATGACGGCAAATTCACCATTCTCAACTTTGCGGACTGCCAGGATACCTACCCCGCGAGCGAAAAAATGTTTGCTTTTATCAAACTTACACTTGAAACCTACAAGCCCGATCTGGTTGTTCTTACGGGTGACAATTCGGTAGGTCCCGGCGAAACAAAAGCTCAGGCGATTGAAGAACTTGTGAAACCCTATGTTGAAACCGGCACATATTTCACTATGGTTTTCGGCAATCACGATCATCAGCAGGGCGTTGAAAAGCCCGAACTGTTTGAACTTT
>JAEEGL014295239.1_pt1 | contig 30156 bp, 28 predicted proteins | sample 9134231 | NCBI WGS metagenome assembly JAEEGL01 (sample SAMN16246548, study PRJNA631951) | gut metagenome | biome: gut microbiome; feature: rumen; material: fiber-attached | host: Bos | place: Iran: Karaj | collected 2018-10 | reverse complement strand
TGTCAGAACGACATATAATGCGGCGATTATCGCCGCAGTGGTGATAAATAAAGCGGTTTTTTTCATGAAATTGTTCTCCTTAGTTTTGTTTTAAGTGAGGAGGGTTTCGAACTCACGGATGAATGGTACATCGCATTAATAAAGCGGGTCGAAATGCGACCCGCTCATTATATCGGATATGATAAATAAATGCAATGATTAAAAATCGGAAAAATCTGTGAATTACTCTACCACAATGTAACGGTCCGCCTGAGGATGCTTCTTTCCGGTTTTATCGGTTCCTTCTATGGTTACCACAACATTGCCGTTTTTCAATTCCACTTTGATGTTTGCACCCGGTGTGTGGGTGGATTTGATTTCGTCAATGGCGGTTGCCGGAGATTTTCCGTAAATTTCAAATACACTTTCCCGCATGATACAGTCGCTGCTTAAGAAACTGCTGTCATTTACATACATTCCGCCGTTTTCAAGGCTGCCGATATAGGGTGCGCTTGCGGCATCGGATATAACCCTGGCATCGGTGGCTGCACAAAGGAATGCGTTACGGATACTGTCGGCAAGCTGAATGTCGGACGAAACCTTGGATTTCTCCACCTGCTTAATCAGCGTGGGAACCATAACGGCTACTAAAATTGCCATGATGGCAATTACAATAATCAGTTCGACAAGTGAAAAACCTTTGTTGTTTAATCCTTTCTTTTTCATCCGTCTGTTCATCATAATAATCATCTCTTTTCCTTTTCAGATATTTCCCCCTGCGGCAAAGCCTATTCTTTGCTGCTATCGTGAAATTAGCACAATTCTCAAACGTTGTCAAACATGGGCAAATGCTTTATAATGAATGGGAAAAGTGCGTAAAATCAGCACTTCCGGGCTTTTTTTATTAAAAAATCATTAAATTTTCTTTCATAAACTATATAAAATCGGTTACAGACAATAATAAAAACAGGCCGAAAAACGGTCATTCGGAGTAAAAAAATGGGTAATAGTATACAAATTGTCAACGGAACAATTGTGAATCCTGCCGACAACAAAGAGGGAACCGGGGATATTCTGATTAAAAACGGCCGGATTGAGCGAATCGATTTTAAAGAAAGAACGTTTGACCCGACGAAGACAAAGGAAATCGAAGCGAAGGAAAAAGAGGATTCGACAGATAATGAAACCGAAGTGATTGATGCTTCCGGGATGTATGTTTTTCCGGGGCTTGTGGATGCACATACACATTTCCGTGATCCGGGATTTACCCATAAGGAGGATATTCTATCCGGGGCAAAAGCGGCCGCGGCAGGCGGTTACACCGCGGTTGTTTTAATGTGCAATACCAAACCGGTCGTCGACAATGTCGAAACCTTTCGTTATGTCGTAAAGAAGGGAGAGGAAACGGCGATTCATGTGTATTCCTGCGGTTCGGTCAGCATCGGATTAAAGGGGGAACAGTTAACGGACATGCGCTCACTTAAAGAGGAAGGAGCGGTTGGATTTACCGATGACGGAATTCCTCTTATGAATGAAGACTTTTTAACGAAGGCAATGGAGGAGTGCGCACGAATCGGACTTCCCATCAGCCTTCACGAAGAAGATAAAACGCTTATTGCGAACAACGGCATCAACCGGGGAAAGGCATCTGAATATTACGGAATCGGAGGTTCCCCTGCAGAAGCGGAAATTTCCCTGATAAAAAGGGATCTTCCGATTGCATTAAAGACCGGTGCGGTTTTGGATGTACAGCATGTCAGTGCGAAGGAAAGCGTGGAATTAATCCGGGAGGCCGTCTTAAAACAGGGAGAGGACAGGCGGATTCATGCGGAAGCCACACCGCACCATTTTTCTTTGACGGAAGAAGCTGTCATCGAATACGGGGCAAATGCCAAGTGCAATCCGCCTCTTCGGACCGAAGAGGACCGGCAGGCCATAATCGAAGGTCTTCGTGACAATACCATTGATTTAATTGCCACCGATCATGCGCCCCATACGGCAGAAGAGAAAAATGTGAAAATTACGGATGCGCCGAGCGGAATGACCGGTCTTGAAACCGCCCTTTCCTTAAGTTATGAGAAACTCGTTTTGGAGGCGGGCATTCCTCTTATGGATGTCATAGCCAAGCTGACCGTAAATCCGGCGCATGTATACAATCTGGAAGCGGGAAGTCTCAAAGAAGGCGGATGTGCGGATATCTGCATTTTTGATCCGAATGCGGAATACCAAAAAGATTCGTTTGCTTCCAAATCGTGGAATTCCCCGTTTGCGGGCCGTAAAATGAAGGGAAAGGTTGTTTATACCATCTGCGAAGGAAAGATTATTTTTGCGGATTCATAGCGAAAAAACGGACAAAACATGTCGGAAAGAAGGATATATGGCAGGAAAAAGGAAGGAAACGGCAACGGTCGTTTTACAAAAAGAAATTGCAAAGGATATTTATGATTTACGGGTTAAATCCGGTCTGGCCACGGACTGTCTTCCCGGACAGTTTGCGGGTATTTATCCGCCGTCGGATGCACATCTTTTAATGCGCCCGATCAGTATCTGCGAGGCGGGGTCGGAAGGAATCATCCGTTTTGTGTACCGGATCGCGGGAGAAGGGACCGCACTTTTATCTGTCTTGAAAGAGGGAAATCAGGTGGATGTTTTAGGTCCTTTGGGAAACGGTTTTCCGCTTGATGAGGCGAAGGGAAAAAAGGTCGCGGTTATGGGCGGCGGAATCGGAATTCCTCCGATGCTTTATACGGCCGGGCAACTTAAGGGAATAAGCGACCGGACAGAGATTTACTTAGGATACAGGGATGCGAATCTTTTCTTAGCGGATGAATTTAAGCCTTTCGGCGAGGTTGTCATTGCGACGGAAGACGGAAGCGAGGGACATAAGGGAAATGTACTTGGTGCATTAAAAGAAAGGGATTTTACTCCCGATGTGATTATGGCCTGCGGACCGATGCCGATGCTTCGTGCAATAAAGAAATATGCCGAAGAAAATCATATTACCGCCTTTATTTCCTTAGAGGAACGGATGGCCTGCGGAGTGGGAGCCTGTCTCGGATGTGTATGCAAAACCGTGAAAAAGGATGAGCATTCTCATGTGAACAATGCCAGAATCTGTACGGAAGGGCCGGTTTTTGACGCCTCGGATGTTGAAATTTAAGGACAGAGGATTAAAAAAAGACTTAGAAAACGTTCCCGGGAAAAGCTCATAAGGGATAATCATTAAGTAACGGAACACAAAAATCATCAGATCAAACGGAGAAGCATAAATGGATACAAAAGTTACAATTGCAGGTGTGGAACTGAAAAATCCCGTCATGACGGCATCAGGGACATTCGGTTCCGGAATGGAATATACGGAGTTTGTCGATTTAAACCGTCTCGGAGCCATTGTCACCAAGGGCGTGGCCAGTGTGCCCTGGGAAGGGAATCCGACACCGAGAGTTACGGAGACACCGAGCGGGATGTTAAATGCCATCGGTCTTCAGAATCCGGGGGTGGATGTATTTATAAAAAGAGATCTGGAATTTTTGAAAAATTTCGAAGTTCCGGTTATCGTGAATGTCTGCGGAAAAACCGTGGAAGACTATCTGACGGTGGTGGAAAAACTGGGTGACACTTCCGTTTCGATGCTTGAAATTAACGTATCCTGCCCGAATGTAAAAGAAGGAGCCATCGCATTCGGCCAGAAGGCGGATGCGCTTTCGAATATTACAAAAGAGATTAAGAAGAAGGCATCTCAGCCGGTGATTATGAAATTAAGTCCGAATGTGACGGATATTACCGAGATGGCAAAGGCAGCGGAAGAGGCGGGTGCCGATGCGATTTCCTTAATCAATACCATTACGGGAATGAAAATCGATATCAACCGCCGGAAATTTGTTCTGGCCAATAAAACGGGCGGCCTTTCCGGTCCGGCCATCCGTCCGGTTGCGGTAAGAATGGTATATCAGTGTGCAAAGGCAGTGAAAATCCCAATCATCGGAATGGGCGGAATCGCCACGGCGGAGGATGCGCTGGAATTTATCATGGCAGGTGCCACGGCAGTCAGTGTGGGAGCGGTGAATTTTGTCAATCCGTATGCCACGGTTGAAGTTGTGGACGGAATCGAACAGTATCTTGAAAGAACCGGAACCGAAACCGTAAGGGAATTAATCGGCTGTGTGGACGGCTGAAGGGAAAACCGGAAAAAAGACGGTAAGGTTTTGATATAACGGCTTGGAGAAAAGAGAACATGGCGGAAATGATTTATGAAAAAAAGGCGTATGCCAAAATAAATCTGGGACTGGATGTGTTAAGAAGAAGAGAGGACGGCTATCACGAACTTCGCATGATTATGCAGACCGTTGGAATTTACGATACCGTCACATTTGAAAAAACGGATAAACGGGGGGAGATTACCCTTCGGACAGACAATCATCTTCTTCCGACGGACGAACACAATCTGATGGTGAAAGCCGCGAAGAAGATGTGGGAGTGTTATGATCTTCCGGGCGGACTGTCCATGACACTGAAGAAAAAAATCCCCATGGCAGCCGGTCTGGCGGGCGGAAGCAGTGATGCCGCCTGCGTTATAAAAGGAATCCGTGAAATATACGGTCTTGGTCTTTCGACGGAAGAACTTTGCAAAACCGGAGTAACAATCGGAGCGGATGTTCCTTACTGTATTGTCGGAGGAACCTGCCTTGCCGAGGGAATCGGAGAGAAATTAACCCTGATTGGGGAATCCCTGGCGGGAACGGCAACGGTCATCATCAAACCGGATTTTGACGTATCCACGAAATATGTATACGAAAATCTTCATGCCGATACTCTTTCGTATCATCCGGATATCGATGCGCAGATGAAAGCCGTCGGTGAGGGAGATTTAAAAGGCTGCGTTTCTCTTATGGGGAATGTACTTGAGCGGGTAAGCGTGACGAAATATCCAGAGATTGACGAAATTAAGGAAGAATTGAAGCAGCTCGGTGCCATGGGCGCCATGATGAGCGGAAGCGGACCGTCGGTTTTCGGTATTTTTGCGGATCGAATAACGGCCGAAAAGGCGGCAGCGAAACTGGCGGAGAGAAGAAAAACCGCCGCGGTTTTTGCTACGGAGTGGATATCCAGAGAGGATATTGCCAAGGGATGAGTGAAAAAGAAATCATAAAAAGACCTGCCGTTATCCTGATCGGCAGCAGAATTATACAGGACGGAACCGAGGAAAAAACCGAGAGCCGTTCGCACGGTTTCTGGGAAAGCAGCCCGGATAAGGATGTCATTACCTATACGGAGATTATTTCCGAAGGAGAAGACGCGGTTCCGGTGTGTCTGACGGTTCGAAGAAGAGAACGGACCGGAGGGTTTGAGGCAGAAATAAAAAAAGACGGATTTATCCGTTCGGAAATGCTATTTATAGAGGATGAACGTACCGGAACCGTGTATGAAACACCGATGGGAAATCTGATGTTTGATATTTACTGTAAGAGGGTTTCCGTAGAAAAAAAGCCGTCGGAGGCGGAGATTCATCTTGATTACCTGCTCCTCGGAGGAGATGAGGTTCTCTCGGATGCATCGGTGCGCATTCTGGTGCTTGCCCAGTAAGGCGAATTTTGTTACAATGGTTTTCGTTAAGTTTTTAAAGAGTGTTTATACGATCAGTATCGTTTGATAAAGAAAGAAGGACAGGGAATGCAGACATTTGTTTTATTTACCGTTACACCGGCCATGATTGTGGGAATTGTGCTTTGTGTAATCATGATTGCAGCCATTATCGTGCTGTATTTCATGGGAAAGAAAATGCAGAAGAAGCAGGCGGAACAGGACGCTTTCTTACAGCAGAACCGGCAGACGGTTTCCATGCTGATTATCGATAAAAAGAAAGTCCGTTTTAAAGATGCCGGTTTTCCGCAGTCGGTAATGGATCAGGCGCCGAAGATGAGCCGTATGATGAAGGTGCCCGTTGTTAAGGCAAAAATCGGCCCGCAGATTATGACCTTTATCGCCGATGAAAAGATTTTTGATTCCATTCCCGTCAAGAAGGAAGTCAAGGCCGTTATCAGCGGCATGTATATTCAGGATGTGAAGAATATTCACGGAAAAGTGGAACTTCCGCCTCCCAAGAAGAAAAATATCTTCAAACGCGCAGTGGACAAACTGCAGGAAACGGCCGGCGCAAAGCCGATTGACAAATCAGGAAAGTCTTCTTCCAAAAAGTAAAGAAGAAAGGCGTGTTTATGCAACAACAGCCGAAAGAAACGAATAGCAGCAAAAAGGTCTGGTTAAGCATTGTGGCCATAGTACTTATGGTCATGCTGCTTATCCTTCTTTTTATGTGCAACCGGGTTGTTGTTTTTATGCAGGATGATCTTTGGTATTCCACGAATCTGGTAAACGGAGAACCGATTGACAGTGTTGCGGATATCATCCAGAGTCAGATCTGGCATTACTTTAACTGGGGCGGAAGAAGTGTGGCACATTCCCTTTTGCAGCTTCTGCTCTGGCTCGGAGATCCTGTCTGCAATTTCTTAAATACATTTGTGTTTGCCGCGCTCTCTATTTTCCTTGCCGCGAATGCAAAGAAGTGGAACTCCTGGCAGACGCTTTTAACGGCGGGGGCATTAATCGCGTTCAATCCGAATATTCTGGATACACTGTTCTGGCAGTCCGGAACGGTGAATTATCTGTATATGACAATGCTTTCGTTTCCGATAGCTGCCATGTATTTAAAATCCATTCAAAATCTTTCGGCAGAAGATTTGAAGAAATCCGGTACGGCTCAGGATAAGAACGGAAATGCCGATTCTTTAAAAACGAATACGAAAGAGCCGGCCGCCATGCTGATTTTTAAAACCGTTCTTCTGCTTTTCTGGGGCATTTTATCCGGCTGGACCAATGAAAATATCGGTCCGACGCTTTTCTTAATCTGCCTTGCTTCCACGCTGATTTACGTAAAAGTGAATAAAAAGATTCTGCCCTGGATGATCAGCGGACTGACCGGTCTTGGAGCAGGTTCTGCCGTACTGATTCTTTCACCCGGGAATTCCGTGAGAAATCAGGATATCGTAACGCTGGGAAGCTGGAAACTGGATTTGTGCAAAAGAGTGGTGGATTACATGCAGGGCGCATTCGCATCGCTGCTGCCTGTGATTTTATTTACGCTTTTATGCTATATTCTTTACCGGACGGTTTTGAAGAAAATGCCGCCGTTATCTGTCGTGATTCTTCTTCTGGCAGGGATTGTTTCCTATCTGGGACTTGCCTTATCCCCACACGTACCCGAACGGTCCTTATTCGGAACGATGTGTTTCTTTATCTGGGCAGGGGGAAGCATGTTTTATGATGTCACGGAGGAAATACAAAAAGAGCGCTACCGCATTGCCGTTTCACTCCTTCTTTTCATCGCAGCCTTCCACAAAATGTTCTTCTTATGGGCACAGGGTGTCGGCTGGTATCGTTATTCTTAAAATTTATGAAAAATGAGACTGCGGATAATCCGCCGGTCAGGCCGGTTCCTGTACGGAGCCGGTTATTATTTGTTATTATAAGACAGATTTCCCGCATGCGGACGGGTAAAAGATAAATCCAGTACTTCGAAGGATTGTCCGAGACTGTAAGTGTGGGTTCCCTGTAAACGATACAAAGCGGGAAGCGATGCCGGTATGTCTTCCGGATATATTTTACATATATCTTCTTCTTTGTAGTTCTCTCCCTCATTCACGATTCTTCGGAAAATCAGATTATGTCCGTATTCGCTTTCGGTGCTTTCCTGAAGAATACGGATTTTGCTTTTTCCGTCATCCAATACGGGACCGCCGTTTCTTAAAAGATAGGAATACTGCGTGTATTCATCCGGGAGAGGCAGTTTTATCATCGGATCGTTTCGCAGATCCCCGATCCGGTATTTCGCCAAAGACGTCTGTTTGGGGTTTTCGGGGTTTTCCGGGGAACCGAGCAAAACAAGACCCTCATCGTTCTTTGATAAAACTACGGTATCCACAACCCGGTATTCCGCGGGAATGCTTCGAATCAGTGTGGGTTTAAATGTCTCCGGGTCAAGTTTATAAAACCGGAACTGTCCGCTGTCGGCACATTCCGGCATCAGAATCCACTCATTCCGGTAGGAAAAGACCAAAGGAAAAGAAAGATGAAACTCCTCCTCGAGAATGATTTCGGGTAACGAGAGGTTTCCGTCGGAATCAAAGGTGGAAACTCCGATTAAGCCCTTATGCTTCTTCCGGTCGAATACTTCCATGAAAAGAATATCTTTTTGATTAATCGTGGCAAGCAGAGGGTCGGCATACCAGTACCTTAAAGAGGGTTTTAGCAGACGGAAATTACCTTCTCCCTCGGGAAACGAAGAAAAATCGCGCCCGGATATTTTACGGTATGCGATGGCATAGGCAAAATCATATAAATTGTCGGCGATTATTTTTTTAATTCCCATCTTTCATAAAACCTTTATTCTGCTTACGGATCAAATACCGGATTGCCGGTTTTTCAATGGCTATTTTACCTTTTTTACGCCTTCCGGTCAAATTGACGATAATGCGAATGCTGTGGTAAAATAAAAACGGTGCTTAAAAGAGCACGGGGGAACACAAAAAACGAAAAAAGATGGGAGAACGCCGATTAATGGAAACGACACTGGTAATTATGGCGGCCGGAATCGGAAGCCGTTTCGGAACGGGAATCAAGCAGTTAACCAAAATGAACGATGCAGGGGAAATCATCATTGATTATTCCATTTTTGATGCCAAAGAGGCGGGGTTTGACCGGGTTGCTTTTGTCATCCGTCACGATATCGAAGACGAATTCAGGGAAGTAATCGGAAACCGGATCGAGAAAGAAATTCCGGTTGATTATGTATTTCAGGAACTGTCGGATCTGCCGGAAGGTTTCAGTGTGCCGGAAGGAAGAACGAAACCATGGGGAACCGGTCAGGCAATTCTTGCTTGCAAAGGAACCGTAAAGAATCCGTTTGTCATTATCAATGCGGATGATTATTACGGAAAAACGGCATTCCGTCTGCTTCATGATTTCCTCACGGAAGAACATGAGAAAACAGATCAGATGCGCATGGCCATGGCCGGATTCGTATTAAAGAATACGGTCAGCGAAAACGGTACGGTTACCAGAGGCGTATGTATTGTCGGACAGGACAATATGTTAAACGGTGTCATTGAGTCGAGAGATATCGCCATCCGTGACGGAAAGGCAACGACTTCCACTGCGGAATCAAAGGATATCATTAACCCGGAAAGCATTGTTTCGATGAATATGTGGGCATGCGATCCGGACTTTCTGGACATTCTGGAAGAACGGTTTATCGGATTTTTGTCCGATCCCGCAAAGGATCCGTTAAAGGGAGAATTCCTGGTACCGGTTTTGATCGACCGCCTGATAAAGGAAAACCAGGCAAGTGTCAAAGTTCTTCCGACATCGGATAAGTGGATCGGAATCACGTACCGCGAGGATACGGATGCGGCAAGGGCGGAATTTAAGAGAATGACCGCCGAGGGTATTTATCCCGCAAAGCTGTGGAAATAAAGAAAGAGGAAAGAATGGAAGAACTCGCAATACTGGGCGGAAAGCCTGTAAGGGAGACAAAAATATATTACGGACGACAGTGGGTGGATGAAGACGATGTGGCAGCGGTTGCCGAAACATTAAGAGGAAATCTCATCACTTGCGGACCGAAGGTTCAGGAACTGGAAAAAGAACTGGCTGCCTATACCGGAGCCAAATATGTCGTAGCCGTATCGAACGGAACGGCGGCACTTCACTGTGCCTGCCTGGCAGCGGGAATCAAAGAGGGAGATGAAGTAATTACCACGCCGCTTACGTTTGCCGCCAGTGCCAACTGTGCGCTGTATGTGGGAGCCAGACCGGTTTTTGCGGATATTAATCCGGAAACCTATAATATAGACCCCAAGAGCATCCGCTCAAAAATCACGGAGCGGACCAAAGCGGTGGTAGCAGTGGATTTCACGGGTCAGTGTGTGGAAAATGAAGCCATCCGGAAAATCTGCGATGAATATCATCTGGTATTTATCGAGGATGCCGCACATGCCATCGGTTCTGCCTATAACGGGAAAAAAGTCGGGTCGCTTGCCGATATGACGTGTTTCAGTTTTCATCCGGTAAAGACCGTGACTTCCGGTGAGGGAGGCGCGGTTACCGTGAATAATGAGGAACTCTATAAAAAAGTCGTGCTGGCCCATACGCACGGAATTACGCATGATGCGGAACTGATGGAGGATGCACCCCATGAAGGTCCGTGGTATTACGAACAGATTTCCCTCGGATTTAATTACCGCATGACGGATTTCCAGGCGGCTCTTTTAATCAGCCAGCTGAAGAAACTCGAATTCTTCAAGGCCCGGAGAAAAGAGATTGTAAATCGCTATAACGAAGCATTTGCCGATACGCCGGGACTGATTGTCCAGAAAGAAATACCCGAGTCGGATACCTGCCGGCATTTATATATTATCCGTCTGGATTTGGACAAATTAAACTGCACCAGAAGAGAATTCTTCGATGCAATGAGTGCGGAGAACGTGCAGTGCCAGGTACATTATGTTCCGACCTATTATTTCCCGTATTACCGGAAACTCGGTTATGAGAAGGGATTGTGTCCGAATGCGGAAAAGGTATACGAAGGAATCATGAGCATTCCGCTGTATCCGAAAATGACGGATGAAGAGGTGGAAGATGTGATTCATGCGGTTAAGAAAATAATTGCATGGTATACAAAATAAAGGAAACGATTAAACGGTGACAGGCACTTTTGTAACAAAAGTGCCTGTCACCGTTTAGTGAATTGTGCCTCTCACTATTTTATTGATTAGTAAAGCCGTCTTTTAATGAATTTCCCCGTAAATGCCCCGTGAACTCTCCGGGTGCGGCGGGGAATTTTTCATATCCGGTCTGATCGCCCGAAACCGGTTTATAGAAGGTGATGCCACTAACCGTATAGCTTTCGGTTTCGTATTCTTCGTACGGCATCGCGCAGACATAATAATTCATCGGAAGATAGTTCTTCATTTCCTTACAAAGCATTACGCCTTTATATAAAATAACCGCGGCAAAAAATACAAGAAGAATATAATCCGCTAAGAGGAAACGTCCGGCACGGGTATTTTTCCCATGTGAACTTTTCCTAAGAAGAACCGGGTAAAGGATTTCGGTATAAGTAAATCCCGCCGCAAGGAGGCAGGGGAGAATGACAAATGCGTAGCCGTAACGGACAAGCGGAGCGGCCGTAAACCAGAGAAAGAAGGAGGCACTAAGAAGAATTAAAAGAAGCAGGAAATCTTTCTTTTTCGAAGAAGCCTTTATGGCGGTTCCGGACGATTCCTGCTCCGTATTTTTTCGAAAAGCGAAAAACGGAAAAACGGTAAATGTGCAGACAATTCCGATCAGATCCGCGATGAAAAACAGTCTGTTTAAGATGCTTTCCGTTTTAAACCAGTAGGGAAACCATTCCGTAAACGAAGCGGAGTAATTACCGAGTTCCGGGAGTTTTTGCCCCCAGGCTTTGATTTCCGCGGAATCCCTGTGAGCGATTTCGGCGGCAATCTGCCAGTCCGGATGAAGGAATCCGAAAAGTGTGGACGGATAAAGGGGCCAGCCGGAAATGATATAGCCGCGAATCAGCATGGGCATTAAAATGACAAATCCGAAAAGGACAAAAAATCCGGTTCCCTTAAACTGTTTTTTCTTAATCAGATCATATGCCGGTTTGATAAAGAGAAAAGCCATAAAACCGGCGGAGAGCTTAAGTGTCACGGCGTACAGGGCAAGAAGGGACAAAAAGGCGAACGGAACCGGGGATTTTTCCTCTTTTTCCGCTAAAAGCGAGTAGTGATATACGACAAAGAACACTACGGATGTGGCAAAGTAATCCGAAGCGGGGGAGACGATTTCGAATAAAACAAGCGTGATGTAATAAAACATGCCGATACGGACAAAGTCCGTAAAATGAATCCGCCGGTCTTTGACGATATGGGCAAGGCCGGTTACGGGCATGAAAAGAAGCAGCAGAAAATATCCGGCCATGCAGTGCATCGGCTGAAGATTCATCCACGAGAAGGAAAAAAGTGCCGAGAGCGGATAGGCGGCGGAATTGTAGCCGAAACGAAAATGGAAAAGCGCGAGGCCTTTTACAACGCCGTATTCCTCAATCCACCGGATGAACTGGGAATGATAAAGGGCGGTATCGTAGTGCATATATCCGCGGGAAGAAGCAAACGAAAATAAAAGGATTCCGATGATCAGAGCAATCAGCGAAGGCAAAGCGGGGCGAAGACGGATAAAGGTATTCCGGATGTCCTTAAAAAACCATACGGCAATGAACAAAGCGAACGGAACCGGCAGAAGAAACGCAAGTGCCGCCACTTTATAAAACAGGCTGAAAATTTCGGCATATACGGTCAGAATCACAAGACCCGCCGCAAGATAGGAGGAAATGTGACATACGGTGTATTTTAATTTGGTGCATATCGGATGAAGGAGTGCAAATCCGAATAAAAATGCAAAAATGCTGACAGGTAACCAGCAGATTAATACTGAAAGCATGCTGCCTCCGACTGAGGGTTTCGTTCTTTTCGCCCGTTTCCTTCAAACGGCAGAAGGAAAACGGAAGTCGCATCTATTATAGCATAAACGAAAGGCGTTCGTCATTATGGTTCGGATTGCAAAGAAAAAACCGCTATTGTATAATGAAAATCGTGAACCTGAGATTAAACCGGTACACAGGGAAAGTCTTAAAGAAGAAATCCTTAAAGAAGAAATCCGAAAATGACAAAAGAGGGAATGAATAAGAATATTGCGGCTTTGCTGGCCACACTGCCCGGTGTGGCCGGTTTATTTGCGCTTACAAGGCAGACGGGAGATCTTGCCGTCGGTGCGGGCAGCTTCTTTTCCCTGCTTCCCGCGCTTTTTGTGTTCTTCCTTTACCGGAAAATTTTAGGAGAGCGTTCATTGTCCGAAAGAAAAAATATCCGGAAAAACGTCTTTGCCGTCGTCTTTTCGTTTTGCTTTGCCCTGTCGTTTTTCCTTGGTTACCAGATGCGTCAATACGGCATGACGGCAAGCGGATTCGCCGGAAAAATCGGAATTCTCGCGAACGGATTTTTATTAAGTTTTATTTTCTTCCCGTTTTTTTATATGATTTTTTCCTTTGCGGATCCGGCAAATAAAACCCCCGGGCAGGCGGGAGAACCATCCGAGAAAAACGGAAAACGGCAAAAAGAGTTTTCCGTAAAGTCTTCGTTTTTCCTTTCGTTTGCGATAATCTTTATCAGCTGGATTCCGGTATTTTTGGCATACTATCCCGGAATCATGTCCTATGATTCCAACCGTCAGTTTTCGGAAGGATATCTTGGGATTTTCTGGGAACTCCAGCCTATATTACATACGCTTTTGATCCGGTGGGCCCTGCTTTTGGGAGAAGCCGTCCGGTCGTATGAATTCGGGGTGGCCTGCTACAGTATTCTGCAGATGCTGACATTTTCGGCGGCGCTTGCCTTCTCCCTCTCTTTTGTTTATGAGAGAATTAGGAAATTATGGATTGTGATTGCCCTGTCTTTATTCTTCGGAAACTTTCCGGTATTTTCCGTGCTGGCTCTTTGTGTGACGAAAGACATTTTCTTTACGGCATTTTTCCTAACCCTGTCGGTTCTTTGCATCAAACGTTATTTAAAAACACCGAAGAATCCGCTTCTATATGATATCGCAATGATCGTCTGCGGAATTTTCATGACGCTCTTTCGGAAAAACGGAATCTACGGCTTTGTATTTTTTGCAATTCTTTATGTGATTGCCATGAAGAAGGAACGAATCCGCATTCTGATTGTATGTGCTTTATTAATCGTGCTCGGAATCGGCAGTGTATTTGCACTCCGTTTTGCCGTACACGGCGCACGCGGTCCGAAAACGGAAATGTATTCCGTGCCGATTCAGCAGATGGGACATATCGCATTTTTCCACCGGGGAGAACTGTCCGAAGAGGAAAAAGCCACCATGGAAAAATATCTGGCCGGGTCTACCACGGAGTGGCAGTCCTTTAATATTTCGTTAGCCGATTCGCAGAAATCGTCCGCGGTGGAAGATGCCTGGGTGAATACCCCGCAGATGTTAAAAGACTGGATTTATTTCGGCGTGCGTTATCCGAACGATTATATCGATGCGTATCTCGGACTGACGGCCGGATACTGGTTTACCGATGATATTGCCATATCCCAGTATTTGGGATACGGCCGGGAGAGCGAGAGAGGATTAATCGAAACCTTTAACGCTTCGAAGCCGATCGGAGAGGAATACCCGGGTGTGCAGTCCGTATCCAAACTGCCCCGGTATCATTATTTCTTAGAAGGCTTTGTCAGCGATGAATGGTATTTGAAGATTCCCGTGCTGTCGGTTCTGTTCCGCCCTGCCTGCTATGTCTGGGCTTCGCTTGTATTTTTCGGAATTATATTATACAAAAAACGCTACCGTGATTTTGCGGCAGCGTCGTTACAGCTTATGTATTTCGGCACGGTGCTTTTAGGACCCGTTGCCAACATCCGTTATGTGTTCCCTCTTATGACGTTCCTTCCGGTGCTTGTTTCTTTTGCTTTAACTTCCCGAGAAGAAACGCAAGAAGATTCCAAAGACCGTAAAGAATCAGTGAAAGCGCAAGGGAAAGCGCAAGCAGAATAACAAAGGTCACACCCGCATACCGGAAACGGAAGACGAAGTCTCTGTAAAGGATTAAGTAAAAGAAGGTGTGAACAAAGAAGATATTCATGGAGTGCTTTCCGAGGAACGCAAATACATTTCGCAATCCCGGAACGGCTGCAATAAAATCGGCGGCAAATAAAACGATGCCGAATGCAATCACCGCATCAAAAAGATAAACTAAATGTTCCTGTACAAATTCGTTCTGCCTTGCGGGAATACAAAGGATAATAAAGGCGATTTCAATAATCCAGCGCAGGACAAACGGAAATTTCGAATTGATGATCCGTTCGAAAAGATTTTCATACGCGGCAAAAATTCCGAAGCCGATGACAAAGAAATAACGGGCAATATCGAATTCCACCGGTAAAAGGAACGGGATAAGAAAGGCAATTCCGAGAAAGGGACTGCCTGTTTTTTTGCACAAATATGCTAAAACCGGAACAATAAATACCAGGGTATAGGCAACGGACATATACCACCAGGTCATGTTCAGGGAGGGTGTTCCGAAGAAATGGGAAAGCCCTAAAGCATCCGTGATAAAGGCAAGCACACCCTGCTTTCCTTCGCCGTAGCAAAGCGCGTAATTAAAGCAGCGAAACCAGATGAGATTTACGAATGCAAACATGAAAAGAAACCGTAAAAGCAGCATGCCGGCTCTTTTCCAGGTTCCGTTATAAGCTTCCTTAAGCGTCATATCATCCTTTGCAAAGATTTTCCGGGAGATGCCGTAGGATGTTAGGAAAATAAAAACGGGAACGCAGATGTTTCCGAATTTGGCGATGGTTAAAAAGACATCCTCGCTCAAAGGAGAGTAGTTTACCTGCATAATCGCATTATCCGTCGGAACCGAGAAGAGGTGATAAAACAGCATAAAAAGAATGGCAATGCCTTTTGCCATATCGGAAGACTGTTTCGGAAATGTTCGGTTTGTGTCTGTTACTCTTTCCATTTTATCCTCATTTCCATCTTATTTTTGCATAAATAAAGCAAAAAGGCAAACCAATCAGAACCGGAAGCGCATATCTCGGATGCCCCGTAAAACAGGGCGAGGCAAGACAGATGAAGAAACTGATCCATAAAGGAAGCGTAATAAACGCTTCTTTTTTTCGCGCTTTTATTAAAACCGTGCTTACGAAAAAGAGTCCCCAGACAAAGAAACCGATATTTTCAAGCAAAGCAAGCGGTGCAAAGCGTCCGGTAAACCGATACAGAAAAATCATTACTTTGTCCGCACCGCCGAAAAGCATGCCGCTTCTTATGCCGTCATAATCCGTTTCGTAGCGGATTTCATTCGATACGACGGGGGAATACCATCCGTAGGTATGAATGAGAAATGCATTTGCATAAAGGAGGGGATGCTTTATCCCGCCGATGAACCATGCCCCTGCGTAGGAAAGCAAATCGGAGGCGGATGCCTCTTCCTTATAGAGTGCTTTTACAGGGTCGGCAATGGTTTTATCGTAGTTTTCGACAATGGTGGGAGCGTCTCCCAATACTTTTTCGATAGCGGAAAGTTCGCCGGCGGATACTTTATCGCCGGATACCGAAAGATAATAGGCCGTCTGCTGGAAAGGAAGGGAAAGCATTTCCCTGCGGCTTCCTTTCTCCGCTGCGAGAACGGAAGTTAAAATCAGAAGAAGAATCTGTGATACGAGGACACTTTCCAGGAAGAAAGCGCCGAGAGCTTTCAACAGGGTACCGGTGGTTTCCCGCTTCCCCCGTAAAGAGGAAATCAGCAGATAAACAAAGGCACCGATGCCGGAAAGAAGAATGACGTACAGTCCGTTATTCCTCATGAAAATCACACCAAGCTCGGTAAGAACGAAAACGATGTGGAACCGAACATTGGAAAGAAGGCGTGGATGAAGAAGCATTTCGCTGTACAGGATTAAGTAAAGCAGGAAAAAAGCGGCGTACGGTACGTCTTTTAATGCCGTAGTGGCAAGATTGGTATAAATCGGGGTGAGGCAGTAAACCGCTAAAAGGCCCCACAAAACGGAGTCTTTCACTTTCTTCCCGGCCAAAAACGCAATCGATGCGGCAAAGGCACCGAGAAGCATGGCCGTCTGGATCAGACAGTAGACAAACAGCCCGGCTTCGGGAGAATGAAGAAGCTTTTCCCCGATATAAACAATGCCGCCCATAAACAGCGTATTGACGAGCGGGTGATGTGCGCTGAAACTTCCGGTTAATACCTGGTTAATCTGGCCGATGCTGTCATAGCAGAGATTCCCCGGGAAGGATAAAACCAGGAAAGGAAAATAAAAAACGCACAGGATGCCGAAACTTTTGAAAAACGGTTTTGTCTGCCAGAAATTTTTGGCATCTGCATTTTCGACACAAACCTTCGCATGCGCGTACAGATCGGATAACAGGCAAAGAACGGGACGGATAAAAAGAGCGAATCCCGCAAACACGAGGACGGCCTTAATCAGATTGGCGATCCCAAACCAGGAAGTTAAATTGTCTTCCATGGCGGTAAAAATTCTTCCGACGGTAAAAGTAAAAGCGAAAAACAGGGAAAGCAAAAGGAAGGGCATGGATTTGCGCCCGTCATTCCTGCTAACGGCAAAAAAAGAATAACCGCGCTTTGCAAGAAGAAAGAAAGCGACGGATAAAAGAATCCATACCAAAACAAAAGAGAAACTGCAGGAACCCAGAATCTCATATACGGAGGCGGTAAAATAGTCGGTAAATTCCCCGAAATACGCCCTGAAAACGGGAGGATGAAAGGGAATGAAAAGAGCATATGTACTTAAAAGCCCCGTTATTACGGGAGAAAGGATTTTCTTCATGTTTCATTTTAAGCCTTCGTACGGCTTTTTCGTAAGATTTTAATACCGTTTCCATTATAAGAATTCCATTGTTTTTATTCAAGTACGATGATAATATATTATTTTGGAGGTTCTTTGACATGGGTTATTCGGAACGATACGGAAATATCATAAAAGAGAAGATTAAACCGCAGCATGCCGCGGCCTTTTTCGGTGCGCTTATCACCGGGATAATCTGTCATATGCCGGCGATGGTAAAGTTTCTTCCGGTATATGATTCGTTCTGGAATATCTATTCTTCCCAGGACATGATTTCTTCCGGCCGCCCGTTTTTAACCTATGCGTGCGGAATTACATCCTATTACGATCTTCCGTGGATAAACGGAATCGTCGGTGTTTTCTATATTGCCCTGGCGGCCGTGCTGATTGCCGGCCTTTATGAAATTAAGAATATGTTTGCCACTGTGGCACTCGGCGGAATACTCGCGGCATTTCCGGCCGTGACGGGGACCTTTGCGTTCGGTTATACCTTAGACGGCTATATGCTTGCCTTTTTACTTTCCACGCTTGCCGTTTATCTGACACATAAATATAAGTGGGGCTTTATCCCGGGAATTTTTGCCATGGGTTTTGCCACCGGAATCTACCAGTCGTATTTCTTTACGGGCGCGCTTCTTGCGATTACCGTCTGCATGCTTGCCCTTTCGGAAGGGAAAGAATGGAAGAAAGTTCTCTCTTCGGCCTGGCGTTATGCGGCAATGGGCCTTGGCGGATATGTTTTTTACTTAATTGCCCTTAAAATCATGCTTGCCGTAAAACATGTTACGCTAAGCGGATATCAGGGTACCGACAAAGTGATGGGGCTTTCTTTTTCCACAATTATTCCGGGTCTCAAGGCGGCATTTACGGATTTCAGGGAGTTTACCTTTGCCGGCGGGATTTTTACCGAGAATATTTTCATGAAAATTGCCTACACGGCATTTCTGTCGGTTGCGTTACTCGGCTTCGGATGGCAGATTTACCGGAATAAAGTTTATAAAAAACCGGTGAATCTTCTTCTCATCGTTCTTTGTGCCGTTTTGGTTCCGTTTACGGCCTCGGGCGTAAAAATCATGTCACAGGATTCGCTTTTCCACATTCTGATGAGAATGCCGTGGGCGGTGCTTTTTGCAACGGGAATTGCGCTTTTTGACCGGCTTACGCTTTCCGGCGAACTGAAAAAACAGAAAGAGGAAGGGATGGAAGTCATGCTCGTTCTTTTTAAAGTCATGGGTTTTGTCATGGCGTTTTGCATGATTTTTCATTTTATCTTAGCGGCAAATGTAGTATACTTTAACTTAAATGAGCGCTATGAAAAGACGTATGCGCTTGCTCTTCGGATTGCCGACCGTTTAGAGCAGACCGAAGGATACCGGCAGGGGGATGAAGTGGCAATTCTCGGAGGTTTTCCGAATACCTTAAATTATCCGACCACCGATATTACGGGAAAAGTGACCGGCGGATATCATGAAACGTCGGGAGACATCGCCGTAGAATCTTCGGAAAAATATGCGGAATTTATGAAGCATTTCTTAAATGTGACGATTGTGGTTCCGGATTTTGAAAAGCAGATTGAAATCGGGGGAACGGAAGAATTTCTGGAAATGCCGTGTTTTCCCGAAAAAGGCAGCATCCGCCAAATTGACGGAGTCTGGATTATAAAAATCAACGGATAGGGGGATAACCATGAAAATTCTGGTAACCGGTGTGGGCGGACAGCTCGGCCATGATGTAATGAACGAACTTTCTCTTCGCGGAATCGAAGGAGTGGGAAGCGATCTTGCCGAAGAATACAGCGGAATGAAGGACGGAAGTGCCGTTGAGTCGATGCCCTATGTTTCGCTCGATATTACGAACGAAAAAGCCGTGAAAGAATGCATTCTTTCGGTAAAACCGGACGCGGTCATTCACTGTGCCGCCTGGACGGCCGTGGATGCGGCGGAAGACGAAGAAAACCGGGAGAAGGTTTTTGCGATTAACGAAAAAGGAACGCGCTACATTGCCGAGGCGGCAAAAAGCATTGACGCCAAAATGATGTACATCAGTACGGATTATGTTTTTAACGGACAGGGCGAAAAACCGTGGGAGGCGGACTGTAAGGATTTCGCACCTCTTAATGTGTACGGAGAGAGCAAACTGGCCGGAGAAAAGGCCGTATGTGCGAATCTTGAGAAGTTCTTTATTGTCCGTATTGCATGGGTTTTCGGATTAAACGGCAAAAACTTTATCAAGACGATGTTGAATGTCGGCAAAACCCGTGATAAACTTAATGTAGTATGCGATCAAATCGGTACCCCGACCTATACGGCCGATCTGGCTGTGCTTTTAGCCGATATGATTGTTACGGATCAATACGGGTTTTATCATGCCACCAATGAAGGCGGTTATATCAGCTGGTATGATTTTACCAAAGAGATTTTTCGTCAGGCGACCGAACTCGGACATGAAGAGTACAGGGAAGATCGTCTGGCAGTTTGCGCGGTTACTACAGAAGAATACGGGATTTCCAAGGCGAAAAGACCGTTTAATTCCAGGCTTGACAAATCCAAGCTTGTAAATTGCGGCTTTAAACCGCTCCCTGCATGGCAGGATGCATTAAGAAGGTATTTATCGGAGATTGAGGGACAGTAATATGTGGAAGAAGTTTTCTGTAACACAAAAGGTTATTTTTATCGGGATTATCGTCCTGATTGTTGTTGATATCATTCTGTGGGGGAATGTGGCGAAATTAAAAAGCCCTTCCGCACGCTTTGAAGATGCAATCAATGCGGGAAACATCGCATCCGCGGTAGCATCCTATAATGAAATGCAGGGCTCCTCACAGAAGAGTAACCGCTTTAATGCGGAGAAACTGGCCAACAAATACGCCAGAATCCGTCTGGCGGATTATCTTGCCGGTAACGCAAATTACGAATCGGTATCGAAAGATTTATACGAACTTCAGGGATCCGTTCTTAAAAACGACAAGCAGATCGGCGGTTATATCCAGGATATGGAGATGTGGAGAGTTTCCGAGTCGGCTTATGACAACGGACTTTTTGCCAAATCGGAAGAACGCTATGAAGACGCCATCGAATTCTTCGGAGAAGTCGCTCCGGATTATACCTATTATCCGGAAGCCCAGGCGGAACTGAAAGAATGCAAGATGTTAATCGAGGAAAGAGCCGGCCGGACCATCGAGGAAGCACTGGCAATTATCAATATCAATGAAGATATCCGTACTTATCTGCAGGCCGTTGAAATTCTCGATGATTATATCGCCATCCATCCGAACGATAATTTCGTTCAGGCCAGAAGGGAACAGTTTCTGGATGAATACTATAACATCCAGTTAAAGAACATTAAGACAATGCTTATCAATAATGCCGAAGAAGAGGCACTTGAACTCGCCAAACAGTTACAGGAACTTCGCCCGGAAAGAACGGAAGCCGGCGAATACATTACGGAAATAACCGAATCAATCAAGCAGAAGGAAGAAAAGGCGAAGGCGAAGAAATCTAAAAAGTAATCGGGGGACGATCAATGAGCACGCTTATCTTGATGACAAATGCAGAAGCAGCAAGAACACTGGGCTTTATCGCCTGGATTGTGTTGTTTTTCATTCTGTTAAATACAGCGATTTTAGTATATACCATTATCCGGAATTCCATCGTATCAAAGAGGAACAACAATATTTCCCTTACACCGGAGAGCGACAATCAGCCGGCAGGGGAAGAAGCCGTGAAGGAAAAGAAACTTCATTTCCCGATTGGGAAGAAGAAAGCGGAAGCTTCGGAAGAAGGCTTCGAAATGGTCCTTACGGACGTTACCAATCCCGAGAGAGCCTTTTATGTGGAAGGAAAGAATCTCTACATGGTCGGAAGACGTCCCCAGATGGATCTTTGTATTCCGGATGACGGTTATGTTTCCGGAACCCACTGCAAATTCGAAATGGAGGACGGAATTCTCTACATAACGGATTTACAGTCATCAAACGGAACAAAGGTTAACGGAAACAAGATTTCGGAGAAGACGGCGGTTACGCAAAACGATATTATTCGTATAGGAAAGGTGGAGTACAAAGTCGATTTTTGATTTGTCGTAAGAGGGGAAAGACAAATCCGGACTTTAAAAAAGAGATTTATTTATGAAAGAACCAGAAAAGAAAAGAAAAAAGAATCCGCTGATACCGGTTTTGATTCTTCTTTCGGCCTGTACGCTCTGCATGGTTATGCTGTGCATTCTGCTTACACTGAAAACCTTTAAAACCGAGGACGGGGGTTTTTCTTTTTGGAATAAAAAAAGTGAGGAAACGACGGAAGACGAATTCGCATCGGACGAACCGGTACCGGTAGTTTATACCGAAGAGGAAGTAAACTACATGGTCGGTGAGGCATGGGTACAGGGCGGTGCGGATAAGGAAGCCGAGATAAAAAGCATCATCCGCGCGGAGGCCGAATCCAATGCACCTTCCATGGCGGCACTTCTTCGCAAAATGTTTACGGAATGCTTTGTATATCCGGGAGACGGACGTTTTTATTTTGTGGATATCAATACCCAGTATCCGTTAAATCCGTATGTACGGGAAAACTTTGTGACGGAGGATAACGGATATCGTTATTATACCGAAGGCGGAGAAAAGCAGTCGCTTTTGTGTATTGATGTAAGTGCTCATCAGGGCGCCATCGACTGGCCGAAGGTTGCCGAATCCGGTGTGAAGGCGACAATGATCCGAACCGGATACCGCGGCTACGGAAGCGGAAAAATGGTGGAAGACGAGTATGTGGACGGGAATATTCAGGGTGCCATGGCAAACGGAATGATTACCGGACTTTATTTCTTCTCCCAGGCGGTTACCGCGGAGGAAATCGATGAAGAGGCCGAAGTTTTGTTAAACTATGCGAGGACCTATAATACAAACGGGCCCATTGCGATTGATGTTGAAAAACTCGATGCCGATACGGCAAGGCAGAACGGTCTTTCAAGTGAAGAAAGAACGGCACTGGTAAAACATTTCTGCGAGAAAGTGAAAGAGGCGGGATATGAACCGGTCATCTACGGAAACGGTTACTCGCTATTCACCATGATGAATTATGACGAACTGTCTGCATATCCCATCTGGTATGCATATTATTCGGATAATCTGTATTTTCCGTATGAAACGTTTATGTGGCAGTATTCCAGTTCGGGAAAAGTGCCGGGAATCAATGCGGATGTTGATTTGAATGTAATGTTTAAAAATATCGTGGAGAATAGTGCGGGATGATTGAATTTTTATTGGGAATGGTACGTAACGAAGTTTTAATGAGTGCCATTTTAAGCTGGATGCTGGCGCAGATTATCAAGACGATAATTCATCTTTTTGAAACACGTAAATTTGTACCGGAGCGTTTAATCGGAAGCGGAGGAATGCCTTCCTGCCATTCGGCGGCTATGTGTGCCTTAACAACTTCCATACTGATTAATGAGGGAATTTCCTCCACCTATCTGGCGATTGCCGCCGTGATGAGTGTCGTGGTTATGTATGATGCCATGGGTGTCCGCAGGGAAACCGGAATTCATTCCGCGGTGCTTAACGAAATCATTTCGGATTACCGTGAGGCGGGAAAGGAACTGACTCCGGTCGAGAAAATGAGGGAGTTCATGGGACATACCCCTCTGCAGGTACTGGTGGGTGCACTCCTTGGCATTGCTTTTGCCTTATTATATTGTCTGGTTATTATTCGCTGATGAAAATACTGGGACTTGGGAAAGATAAAAAGGGAAAACCGGGCGGAATCTGGATTGCAGTCGTAATCCTGATGCCGCTTATTATTGTCGGAATCATGGCATTTATCAATGTGGTTTTCCGCGCATCCGACCCGTTTCCCGGAATTGTCTGGAATGATGAGGCTGTCTATTTAAAGCTGATTGAAACCTATTCGAAATTCTCTTCGCCGCCGGGATACTGGGGCTTTGATGCAAATCATGCCATTCTCGGTTCGGGACCTGCCTGGAGTCCGGCGATTTTAATCCCCTATGCTGTCATTGCCCGGTTTTTTCCGGCAGGACAGTCTTTTGTTTTTTTCGTCAATCTGTTTTTTATCGTTCTTGCCAATATCATCTTTGTTCTTCTCGTCGATCCGGACCGGGAAGAGTGCATAAATCTGGCGGGGTTTGAACTATTATCGGTTCCGGTGATTCTGTATCTGACAACAACCATGTCGGAGATTTACCGGTATGCCATCGCGGTGGTTTTGGCCGGAATGATGTTTAATCTTTACCGGAAAAAGGGAACGCCGATTTTAAAATATGTGCTCATTCCGCTGTTTGTGATTTATGCCGTTCAGGTATATACGTTTTTTGCTTTTGCCGTTCCGCTCTATGTGTGCGGTCTTTTAAAAGATAAAAAATGGTATGTGCGTTTTCTCGCATCCCTTCCCGTAACGGCGGTTGTGGCCGGGGGAAGTTACTATTTCCTGCATCTGATTTCAAGCAATTACAATATCGGTAAAACGGAAAGCCTGCTTGCGGCCATCTCCGCAAGGGATTTCACGTTGGCTTTAAAAAGTCTGTTCGGAATGGTAAAAGAAGGACTTGCGGGTGTGATCGGGCTGAAAAATTATATCATGGTATATCCGCTGTATCCGTACAGTGTTATTCTGGCACTTTTATTAATCGGAATCGGAATCTTCTTTGTCCTTCGGGGAAACAAAAATCCGGAGAGGAAGGAAGACTTATATCTCGGACGTATGATTGCCCATTCGGTCAGCCTGTATTATCTGATGTATTTAACACTTTATACGATTGTTCCGGATACTTTTTACCGGGGAACCGCCATTGTCATCATTTTTTCGCTTTATCTGGCTGCCATGTCCAAAAGAGAGTACATTGTAAGGCTTCTTTTACTCGTTTCCCTGGCGGGAGTATTTTTGATGAAACCGCAGATTCAGTATTTTACGGAGCACCACTATGAGGCATCCAAAGTAAAAAACGAGTGGAAAGCATGCTCGGAAAAACTGGATGAGGCCCTGGAGGTGGATACCGAAAAATCCTTATGGGATAATACCGTGCTTATGTACACGATGGAGCCGAAAGCAATCTGTGCCGTTCCGGTTGGACTTGCCCAGAATTATGTACTGACGGACGGTGTTTTTTCCAATGAACCCGGATATCTGTTCTTCTCAAAAAAGGAACCGGAAGAGGTGGGAGATGCCTATCTTGTAAAGTCCCGTGAGGATATCATGAGCGAGTGGGGAGAGGTTATCGAAGAGGAATTCCGTGTCATCTACGAGGATGACGAATATATCGTTTACAAAAGGAATCATCTATGACGAATGAAAAAATCAGCATTATCGTACCCGTGCATAATGCGGAAAAATACATAGAAGAGACGGTTTCGTCGGTGCTTTCCCAGACTTATCCCGACTGGGAACTGCTTCTTGTCGAGAACGGATCCACGGATAAAACCAATGATAAACTGGAAGAAATCATGAAGTGGGATAAAAGAATCCGCGTCTTTCATTTTACCAAAGGAGCTTCTGCCGCACGGGCGAGGAACGAGGGACTTCGTTACTCGGAGGGAAGATATATCGCCTTTCTGGATGCGGACGATATCTGGAAGAGCGAAAAACTGAAAAAAGAACTGAAGTTTTTAAAAAAGCATAATGCGGCGTTTGTATTCACCGGATACGAGTTTGCGGACGAAAACGGAAAGCCGCTTGGGAAAATCGTACGTGTTCCGCACACCTTAAATCATAAACAGGCGATGAAGAATACCACGATTTTTACCTCTACGGTGATGTTTGATACCGTACTTATTCCGAAAGAAAATCTTCGGATGCCGGAGATTAAAAGTGAGGATACGGCACTCTGGTGGCAGGTTTTACGAAGCGGAATCATTGCCTACGGACTGGATGAAAATCTGGTTTTATACCGGAGACCCGGCAAATCGCTTTCCTCGAACAAAATCGAGGCACTTCGCCGCATATGGAATCTGTACCGGAAATTCGAAAAACTGAGTATTGTAAAGAGTGCCTGGTACTTTGTAAACTGGGCGGTCCGTGCTGTTTTCCGGCGGATTTGACAAGTGTGTTATGTTAATTGCGTGAAACATTCTTCTGTGGTATAATAAAATGACCTATGCCTTGTTGTAATGAGGCACTGGAAATCATTTTAGGAACCTGCGGGAGAATTTTTTTATGGGCAAAAACGATGCCATAAAACGTATACTGGTCTTTCAGATGGTAGCAGTGGAATTTCTGCTCGATGTCGGGGGCTATGCATTTTTGTGGTTCTGGAAATATAAAGCACAGGTACAGGTACAGTTCTGGCAGAAAGGTGATGCGCTTGTTATCACCATCTACGCCGTGATTTTACTGGCGTTCTTCTTAGCATACGGTGCCGGAAAAGTCGGGTATCTTCGAAGTCTGGAAATATTCCTTTCCCAGGCATTTTCCATTCTGGCCACCAACTTAATTACCTATGCCCAGCTTTCGCTTATGAATGCGGGACTGGCAAAGCCGAAATATCTGCTGGCACTTACGGCGGCGGAACTTCTTCTGGCGCTTGCCTGGTCTTTCTTTGCCAATTTTGTCTATCGTTCGATTTTTGCACCGAGAAATCTTCTGATGATCTGCGGGGAGCGTCCGGTGGATGCCATTGTGGAAAAATTCTCTTCCAGAAAAGACCGTTTTATCATCTCTAAAATCATGAACATTTCCGAAGGGGAAGAAGCGGTCGAAGAGGAAATCGAAAAACGCTATGAAGGCGTCGTTTTATGGGATATACCGCAGAAATCCAGAAACGATTTACTTAAATTCTGTTACAGCAAATCCATTCGCGTATATATGATGCCGAAGATTTCGGATGTTATCGTGCAGGGTGCGGACGTTCTGCATTTCTTCGATACGCCGATTCTGTTAACCAGGGAGAATCCGTTAAGTTTCGAGCAGAGATTCATCAAGCGTGCCATTGATTTAATCTGTGCGCTGATTCTGGTTATTCTCGCATCCCCGATTATGCTTATTTCGGCGATTATTATCAAACTTTCCGATTTCGGGCCTGTCTTTTATAAACAAAACCGCGTGACCCGGGACGGGAAAGTGTTCAAAATCATTAAATTCCGGTCCATGCGTGTGGATGCGGAAAAAGACGGTAAAGCAAGACTGGCATCGAAAGGAGATCCCAGAATTACTCCGTTCGGCCGTTTTATCAGAAAGGTCCGGATTGATGAACTTCCGCAGCTTTTTAACATTATCGCCGGGGATATGTCCTTTATCGGTCCGAGACCGGAAAGACCGGAGATTATCGAACAGTACATTAAAGAGATGCCGGAGTTTGAGTTCAGAACAAAGGTGAAAGCCGGACTTGCCGGTTATGCGCAGGTTTACGGGAAATACAATACTACCCCGTATGACAAACTGAAACTGGATTTATTCTACATTGAGAATTATACAACCTGGATGGACTTGCGGCTGATGCTGTTAACACTGAAAGTATTATTCATGCCGGATTCCACGGAAGGAGTGGCAGCAGGCCAGATTACGGCGTTAAAAGAGGCGGCCGAGGAGGAAGAACAATGAGCGAACCTTTGAACTTAAAATTATTTTTCCTCACACTGTGGAAGAATGTCCATACCCTTGTGTTCGGTCTGCTACTCGGAGCCGCACTTTTCGGATGCGGATATCTTTTAACAAATTTCGTTTTTTCGCCGGGGAAGGATTATGTGGCACAGTCGGGACTTTATTTAACCTATGCGGATGAAGTCCGGTTAGAAGATGTCTATATCAATGACTATACCTGGCAGTCGCTTGCCGAATCGGATATCTGTGTGGATGCGGTCATGGCGGAACTTCCGTTTGAAATTTCCAGGGATGAACTGTTATCCTCCATTTCCGTCAAACCCGAAAGCGATGTGCGCTATGTCATCATTAAGGCTACTACAAAAGAACCCGAAAAAAGCGTTGCCATTGCAAGGGCATATGAAAATGCCGTTATTGCCATGGCGGATAAAATGGTAGACATAAAAGAAATACAGGTATTTAATTCCGCAAAGGAAGCCAAAGCGGTTACCTTTGAAAACCGGTTTGCCCGAATGGCCTGTGTCGGTGTGATTGTCGGATTTGTCTTAGCACTTTTGTTTGTTTTCCTGAAATTTGTATATGACGATTCCGTTTATCTTCCGGAACAGACTCTTTCACGTTTCGGAATATATACCCTTCTTTGTATTTCGAAGGAAGGGGAACTTTTATCCGACTGGGACAAAGCGGCCGGGAAAAATAATTTAAAAGAAGTACTGGCGGGAAAAAGCAGGATTGCGGTTACGGACATATCCGAAGAAAAAGGCTGCGGGAAGGCCGTTTCCGAAAAAAGGCTGGAGCTGATTTCCCCACTTCTGCCTGAAGATGCGGAACTTTTTGCCGTGGACGGACTGAATCAGAATGCCGATGCCATCGGGGAATGCAAAGAAGCGGACGGCGCTTTATTATTCATCCGGTCGGGAGCGAAAAACGGAAAGCTTTTAAACCGTGCACTGGAATATTTAAAACTTCATCAGGTTCCCGTGCTCGGAATAATCCTTTATGACACGTCCGGAAAATGGATGCTTCGCTATCTGGGACGGCATGAATGATGATTTTACGGAGGAGATGCGGTGGGTTTACAACTGCTGATTTCCGCACTGAATAAGAATCCTGCGGAACTGACCGGACAAATGAACATGGAATGCCCCGCGGTTTTGGTGAACCAGTGTGACGAGGAGAAAACCGAAGAGATTATTGTCCTGGGGCAGAGCGTAAAAGTCATTTCAATGAAGGAAAGAGGTGTCGGATTAAGCCGGAATACCTGCATTGAAAATGCCACGGAGGAGACGGTTCTTTTCTCGGATGATGATATTGTTTATGATTCCGGATATGTTTCAAAAGTGGAAGAAGCCTTTGCAAGGCACCCTGACGCGGACGTACTTTTATTCAATGTCCGCGTAAGCGAAAATCGCAGAACTTACTGGAATACCGAAGATAAAAAACTCGGAAAAACCGGAGTCGGAAGATATCCGGCATACAGTATTGCGGCAAAAAGAGAATCCCTGATTAAAAGCGGTGTGCGTTTTTCCCTGCTTTTCGGCGGAGGCGCGAAATATTCGAACGGGGAGGATTCTCTCTTTCTTACGGACTGTTTGAGAAACGGACTGATTCTTTACTCCGTAACGGATGTGATTGGGGAGGAAAAGGAAAACGAATCCACCTGGTTTAAGGGATTTACGGAAAAATTCTTTTTCGACAGGGGAGTGCTTTTTGCGTTCCTGTATCCGAATACCGCACTAATCTGGGCGTTTCGTTTTGTTTTCTTAAAAAAGAACATCGATACATCCGGAGTTGGAAAAAAGACGGCCTGGAAGAAAATCCGGGAAGGCATCAAAGAAGGGAAAAAGCTTAGGAAATGCTCATCTACCTGATACTGGCAGCAGGCACAATCGCACTTGCCATGCTGGTGGAATCCAAAAAGAATATTGTTTCCGAAAAAGGTGAGAAGCTTCTGACGCTGGGGAAATTTAAGAACGCCGGAATCCTTCTCGGGATTTTTATATTTCTCGTAATGGTTTCCGCCTGCCGTATTGCCATCGGAAACGATTACTGGGAGTATACTTCCATTTTTTCGCTGATTGCACAGAACCGCTACGTATCCACAGAGTTCGGGTTTAATACATTTGTACGGATCTGCCATTTTCTCTTCGGAAAAGAAAACTATATCATTATTTTCGGACTGATTGCGGCAATGACCGTATTTTTCTCCTTGAAGTCACTCTACGTGCTGAGCGAGCATTTCGGATATTCGTTTTTCTTATATATGGTTTTCGGAATTTACTTATCCGGCTTTAATTCGGTTCGCTACTATCTGGTACTGGCCGTGGCGATGTTTTCCGTATATTTCCTTTTCACGAAGGAATATGAGAAGTTCGTGCTGCTTTTGCTTCTGGCATCCACGTTTCATATGGCGGTTTTATTCTGCCTCGTGGTCTATCCGCTTGCGAAACTTCGCTGGAAGGTATGGGTTTATCCCGTTCTCGGAGTGATGGCGGGAAGCATGCTTTTGTTCCCGGGATTTTACAGAAGAATCATTTTTCTGTTTTATCCGTATTACGAGAATTCGGTTTATGATGTGGGAGGCACCAGCCTCATTCAGATTGCGCGCTGCGCGGCGGTGCTCATTTTCGGCCTGGTTTTTTATAAAACGGCGATTAAAGACGATGAAAAGAACCGGTTTTATTTCCAGCTTAATTTGCTGGCGCTCATCGTTTACTGCTGTTGTTCGTTTATGCCGGTGATTTCGAGAATCGGGTATTTTTTAAACGTATATCAGATTTTTCTGATTCCGGGGATTTTGCTGAAGATTCCGGGGAAGAGGCTGCGGACGGTCTTAACGGTGCTTCTGTTCGTCGCAGGCTGCGGATACTATCTGTTCTTCCTGCATACCTGCCGCGACGTATCCACCCATACCGTACCGTACTGGAGCTGGATCACACACTAATATGGCTCGCGTCGGGACACCAAATTCGGCAAAGTATACTTTGCCGAATGGGTCTATGGCACGCAGCCACTTAATATGATTCAACGCTGGGGCGACGCACAAACCTAAATTGCTTTGCAATTTTGGTTTAGCTGCGTGACCACGTTTAAAGGCATTTGCGCAGCAAATGTTTTGC
>JAEEGL012601669.1_pt1 | contig 30157 bp, 25 predicted proteins | sample 9134231 | NCBI WGS metagenome assembly JAEEGL01 (sample SAMN16246548, study PRJNA631951) | gut metagenome | biome: gut microbiome; feature: rumen; material: fiber-attached | host: Bos | place: Iran: Karaj | collected 2018-10 | reverse complement strand
TTTAACCCAACGATGGATTTTTCAAATTTGTCCTGATTGTAAAACCGCACCGCCATCAAAAATATACGCAGAGTTTTTTTATCCTCCGAAAAAGCCTCCCCGATTATATCCGCATAAAAGTTCTTGTAGTAAGAAAGCGAGTGGCTTGATGAGGGACGAATGAAAAGCTTTATCAAAGCGGCGGCAAAAGCCACCGTCAGCGTTATGAGATGCCTGTTTTCAAGCGAAGGAAACAAAGTCTTGTCAAAGAAGTTTTTGTAAACCAAAAGTCCCAGAAAGGCAATCAGTCCCAAAATGTCAAAAATCAGAAAAAATATTCTCACACCTTTTTTCATCACATTCCCCCAGCACTCACTCACTAAAGTCTTTCAGGACATATTTCTTTCCGTCATATTCAAACTCGTACCACCATGACTCAATGCCTTCAAAAGATTCTTTACTGTTCCTGAACATAACATGTTTCTCATCGTAAAAAGAAAAGGAAAGGGTTTTAAAGAACCTTGGGCTATTAATCGAATAATTGCGATCCACACCGTCATTAACGCCGCTGTAAATATCGGACCAGTTATTAGTTTTCCTAAAAGTAAAATACTTTCCTGCCTGCTCGTTAAAGGCTTTGTCAATCTCTGCGGTCACTTTAGGGTTTTTATATTCTTTCCATCCACCGTTTTTGTAGGCATAAAGCTTGTAGTCCTTGTACATCGGCTCACAGGAATAAGGATCAAAATCATCGTACTGCCAGTTTTCATCAATATCCTTTTGATTTTGAACCGCACCCGGTCTTATGATGATTGGAGTCTCTCCGTCAAAGTCAAATTCAATCTGTCTGGAATTTCCGGGGATCATGCGGAGCGGAAGCCATTTTCCCGTCGGGTCACGTCCGTCAACATCATGATATTCAAGCACTCCATTGTTAAACCGATATATCTCTCCTTCATTTAAAAAATCCCTGTAATAGGCATAAAGCACTTCTGCCTGAAACGGATCCAAAGGAATGACTTTGTCTTCCCCTGCAAAGGGACCAATGTGAATTTCTGCAATGCATGTGTCATCGTATTTGGTTCCGGGGTAGACCGAAAGAATTTCAAAGGTGAGTTTTTTAACATAACGGCCTCCAATATAATCCCTAAGAACTACTGTCTGGGCCCTGTGCCTGTCGAACAAAGAGATTTTCACGGGTGTGGGATCATCGTCAATCCAGAGGTTCATGTCCTTGACGCGGTTGTTCAGATTAAAATATTTTACATCACCAAATCCGTTTACAATGTCGATGCATGCATAGTTTGTGTAATCAGAAAAACAATAGGGTCGTTCAAATTCAATTTCTATCTTACATCCGATTCCGCTTCCTTCTTCTCCCTCAACCCAAGACTTGTAAGTGCCATCCACAAGATTTGATGCGGAATACTTTTCCTCCAGAGTTGAGCTTGCCGTTACCGATTTGATAGCGACGTCGGGACCGTAATTGTGCTTGTAGTTTGCCATGACCGCTTCTTCCATGGTGTCATATCGTTTTCCTTTTACATTAAGCCGATTCACGTACTTGTTGTCCAGTCCGCCGTAAACCGCAAGATCCCAGTACTCACTTGGACTTGTAAAAACAGCCATAAATGCTTCTTTCTTTTCTTTTTCCACATAGTCATCATCTTTAAACTCATACTGGATGTAATAAAGCTTGCCATCCTCCATGCGGAGCTCATCTATTGGACCCTGCGCTTCTGAATAAAAGCCAATCAGATCAGGGTGTTCCTCAAAATATTTATTCAGCTTTATGTCCAGAAAATTGTCTTTGGTAACTTTAACTTCTTCCTCAACTTTTTCCACCACTTCTTTCTTTTGATTACATGCACTTAGAGCCACAGCAATGAAAATAAACACAAAAATAGAAAATCTTTTCATTTGTCACCTCTATCTCATTCTATCAAACTTTAATTATTTTTGCGACTGTAATGTTGCAGATACGTTCTTTGTGTCATGATGATTCCTGTACTGTATTGAGCCTGTAATAATCTCCCTTTTTTGCCATAAGCTCATCATGGGTTCCCTGCTCTGCTATTCCATGGTCATTGACAACGGCAATCTTGTCCGCATTCTTTATCGTGGAAAGCCTGTGCGCTATCACAAGGGTTGTACGTCCTTTTGCAAGCTCATCAAATGAATGCTGTATCTTGATTTCTGTTGCCGTATCCAGTGCAGATGTTGCCTCATCAAGAATGAGGATAGGCGGATTTTTCAGGAAACACCTTGCTATCGAAACCCTCTGCTTTTGTCCTCCACTCAGCTTGATTCCACGCTCACCGACAATCGTATCGTAGGCATTGGGCATGAGCATTATGTCATCATGAATTTCCGCACGTCTTGCCGCCTGTTCAATTTCCGCATCACTTGCACCAGGTTTGCCATACGCGATATTCTCCTTGATGGTTCCCGCAAACAAAAATACATCCTGCTGGACAATTCCAATCTGCTGCCGTAACGAGGATTTCTTTATGCGCCTGATGTCAATTCCATCCAGACTGATTTCACCACCAGTGATTTCATAAAAGCGTGGGATAAGGTTACAGATAGTTGATTTCCCTCCGCCGCTGGCACCCACAAGAGCAAACTTTTCGCCCGAATGAATGTCCAGATTCACGTCATTCAATACAGGGAAATTCTCCGTATAAGAAAACGACACATCCTTAAAGCTAATGTTGCCTCTTGCAGAAAGAATCTCTACGGCATCAGGAACATCGGCCGGCTCTGGTTCAGTACGCATCAATTCTACAAATCTGTTAAAACCAGCCATACCTGTAGTATACTGCTCTACAAAACCATTTAATCTTTTTATGGGTCCAACAAAACTTGCAACAAACAAATTGGCCGCAACCAAATCAGGAAGAGTCATTTTATCTTTCATGATAAAATACCCGCCCACAGCCAAAGTAAGGAGCGAAAGAAGATTATTGCAGAATTCAATATTGGTAAAGAAACTCGCCATGTAACGGAAACGGCCTTTCTTTGCCTCACTATATTGCCTGTTATAAACGTCAAAACGTTTCCTTTCAAAATCTTCGTTATTGAATCCCTTTGTCACACGAATGCCTGATATGCTTGATTCCAAACCGGCATTAACTTCTGCCGTAGTTTCCTTTACTTTGGTGGAAGACCTGGAAAGATTTCTGCGTGAAATAAAAACTATAAAGAAAATCACAGGAAGCATGATGAACACAATTATTGCAAGCTCCCACCTTATGGTCAAAAGCAAGACAAATGCCCCGATAAGATTCAGCATGGCAATTGAAAAATCTTCAGGTCCATGGTGGGCCAGCTCTGTTATTTCAAAAAGATCGGTAGTTGCCCTGGACATGATTTTACCCGTACGGTTTGTGTCATAAAAGCTAAAAGGCAAATCCTCCAGATGGTCAAACACATCACGCCTCATATCCTGTTCTACAAGATTACCAAAAATATGACCCCAATAAGTTACAAACCAGTTGCACATTTTATGAATGCAAAAGCCTACAAGCAAAATGCCGACAAGAATCAAAAAGGTTTTCAACTGATGATTTGGAATCAGGGTATTCAGCGCATATCGGGAAAACATAGGAAAGGCAACATCAATGGCCGCCATAAAAAAAGCGCAGATCATGTCTGCAATAAAAAGCCCAAGATGAGGTTTGTAATAAGAGAAAAAAATCTTAAGCGGATGTCTGTTAAAATCCATACGGACTCCTTCTTTATATCATCTTTAAAACAGTATAACCGACAATTTCCAACTAGTAAATCAGTCCAGTGTAAAACGGCTATTGAAAACCCTTCATGCCCTGATGTAAACTAAAAGTAGCAGAAATGCAACATGCGGTTGGTTCTCTTGGAATCTGCTCTGTGTTACTATGATGATGGAGGCACAAAATGATTTTTTCAGAAAAACTTGTGATATTACGTAAGAACAAGGGAATCACGCAGGAAGCTCTTGCAGAAAAACTGAATGTTTCAAGGCAGGCCGTGGCAAAATGGGAATCGGGGCAGGCATATCCGGACATTTCCAACCTGATTCAAATAAGCAATCTTATGAATGTGACGGTTGACTATCTTGTACGTGATGGTGAATGCATGGCAAAGCTGGACTCTTCCGTTCCTGATGATTTGGATGAGCTGATTCAGTTCCGGCTTGAGGCAAACGTAAACACTTATGCCGCCTTTATGAATGAGGTTGATTCCACTCGCCTTGACTCCCACGACTTCCGCTATGAAAACGGCCCCTACACTTACCATGACACTTATGTTGGCGGAGAACAGTTTGCTGGTGAAGAAGCTGTCTGGAAAAATGGAAAGGCACTTTACGGCATGAATTACATGGGACGTGTTTTGGGAAAATCATTCAGCGGTAATTTCCTAAAGGATGCTCTAAGGCATGCGGACAAGAAAATGCCATACCGGGGACCTGAATACTACGAGGACGGCGAATACATTTACAAATGCAACGTTAACGGAGATTTCACATGGTTTCAGGGATATGAGGAAATCTTCTGGAAAACGGAAAAAGTCTACGAATGTTATTTTCACGGCGGATTATTAAAATAGAAAAAAAATTTGAATAAAGGCTTTTGTTTCTCCAAAAAATCTGCTATTCTTTACATAGAGAAGATTTTATGAAGAAGATTTTTATTTCAGTATTTCTGATTTTTGCAGCATCATTTTTTGTCTTTGCTTACGGAGATAAAAAAATCGATATATGGGATGGGGTTCAAATTGAATTACCAAGCGGCCGTCCCGTGAACATGTTTCTTTTCAAAGCGGATACAGACAGTTCTAGTGGTCCAACACCGGCAGTCATCATATTACCAGGTGGAAGCTATCATCACCACGGAATGTACAACGAGGGAAAACGTGTGGCCAAATGGTTCAACAGCAAGGGCTTCAATGCCTTTGTGCTAAGATACAGGATAAGTGCGGCAGGTTACCATTATCCTGCGATGATGGAAGACGTGCAGAGGGCCATTCAGCTTGTACGCGAAGGTGCTTCTGAATACAACATTGATCCAAACAAACTGGGCCTGATTGGTTTTTCTGCGGGAGGTCATCTTGCGGCATGGCAGGCAGAATTCTGCAACAGGATAAACTTCCTCTCTGACCTTGGAATTAATGTAAAGGTATCGCTTGAACCGAATTGGGTTTGCCCTGTTTATCCTGTTGTGTCAATGCAGGACGACATCTATCATGCATGGTCAAGGTGGAGCCTGCTCAGGACCAAAAAACCTACACAAGAACAAAAGGACATGCTTTCTCTGGAACTACAGGTGCCGGATAAAATGCCACCCGTATATCTTGTTGCATGCCACGATGACAAAGTTGTAAAATTCGAAAACAGTCAGAGGCTGTACAATGCAATAAAGGCAAAGGGCCATGACATTACCTTTGCGGAATACGAAAAAGGCGGTCACGGATTTGGAATGAACAACAACAAATTTCTAAAGCGCACACATTGGAACGAAGACCTTTATAATTGGATTGTGGAAAAAGGATTTGCAAAATAGACCATGAAAAAGAACCACGTTTTGTCATTCAAATATTTCATTTACGATTTCCTTCACATTTTTACGTTTCTGCCCGGATTCATCTGGTGGAGACCAAAGCATTTGTACGAAAGTGAGGTGGCAAAAAAGAAAATAAAGGGCGGCGGAATTCTAATTTCCAATCATCTGGGATTTACCGATCCTGTTTTCTTGATGTATGGCTTTTGGTACAGGCGGCTTCATTTTGTTGCCCTCAAAGTTTTCTTCAACACTCCGTTTAAACGCTTTTTGTTCCGGCAGTTCCAGTGCATTCCAATCGACAGGGAAAACATGAGCATGGACACTTTCCGCGAGATTGTGGGACATCTTAAAAATGACGAGGTAGTTGCCATCTTCCCGGAAGGCAGGATCAACACCACCAAAGAGGAAATTCAACCGTTAAAGTCCGGCATGATTCTTATGGCAATGCAGAGCGGAAAACCAATTTACCCTGTGTACATTCAAAAGAAAAAAGGCATACGCTACCGTCTGCTTGTTGTTGTGGGAGAACCAATCTACGTACAACAGGAAGGCGGCATGAACCTCAAAGGGATTGAAAACACAACGGAGAAACTGTATAATAAGGAAATCTGTCTGAAAAGAATTGCAGATTCCTATTATGAAAAAAGTCAAAACAATAATACTAACTTTTTTTTTGTGGAGTAAATTATGCCGATTACAACAGACGAAGTTTTTAAAAAATACACTGATGAAAAAACATTTTCCAAAATTGTAAATTATGCTTCTGTTTCCGAAATGTGGGAACACAGCCTCAAAGAGTATTCCGATTTGAATGCAATCTGCTATGACGGAGTGCATTACACTTACAAGAAAGTAGAAGAAGATGCTGCTTCCCTCAGGGCCGTGTTGAAAAACAGTGGTGCAGAAAATGGAGAACGGATCGGACTTTTGTGTACTAACTCATACGACTTTGTAAAGGCATTTGTTGCAATAACAACAGGCGGATATTCAGCGGCAATTCTTCCTCCACATTTGGATCAAAATGCAATATTCGGCTGTTCAATGCTTTTGGGACTCAAGCGCATTGTTGCAGAACCTGTTCTTGCAGAAAAAACCGAGCTTGCAAAATCAAAGGGAAAGGCTGTCATTTCCACACAGGAGTCTTCATCAGAATCACTTCCTCCAGTTCAGGTAAAAGGCGACAGTGAATGTGTGCTCATGTTCACCGGTGGAACAACAGGAAAGAGCAAGGCTGCCATTTTGACCAACCAGGCCGTAATGCAGGGAACGGTAAACGGATGCTATGGATATAAAGACGTTTTCAATCAAAAATACATTCTGGCACTTCCGCTTTCCCACGTCTTCGGCTTGATAAGGAATCTGACAACCACACTGTATACCGGAAGCGAAATCCTCATCTGCAAAAACAACAAGGACATGTTCAAGGACATCGGCATGTTTGCACCGACAGTCTTTGTTGCTGTTCCAGGCCTGATTGAATTGGGATTAAAGCTTTCCAACCAGATGAAGACAAATCTTTTTGGTCCCGCCATGAAATACATCATTGCAGGTGCCGCAACCGTTTCTCCGTATCTTGTTGAAGAATGCAAGAAACTGGGCATCTCACTTTTACCCGGCTATGGCCTTACGGAAACCGCAAATCTTGTTTCAGGAAATCCCGACAGTGCAGAAAACCCAGAGTCAGTCGGTTTCTTCTTCCCCAACCAGGAATACAGCATCGAAAACGGAGAGCTCTGGCTCAAGGGTACAAACCTGTTCTCCGGATATGCCGCCGCAGATCCCCAGGAAAACGAAATCGCATTCCAGGACGGATGGTTTAAAACAGGAGATTTGGTTCGTGTTGATGAAAAGGGCTACCTCTATATTACAGGCCGCACAAAGGAAATAATCGTTCTGCCAACAGGAGAAAACATTTCACCTGCAGAACTTGAAACTAAATTCAACGAGCTGCCCTTCATTCAAGACTCACAGGTATTTGAAGATGTTGATGAAAGCGGAAACCATTATCTGTCTCTTGAAGTTCTGCCCCGTCCAAGTGAACTGGCAAAAATTGCTGACGAAGACAAGGCCGCATTTATTACCAAAGAACTTGAAGAAGTCAACATGGCGCTTCCTTCTTTCCAGAGGGTTTCTAAAATCGTCATCCGTGATACAGACTTTGAGCGTACCCCAAGCATGAAAATCAAGAGGTACAAGAAATGCAACTAAGCCGTGACGAAATCATCGCCAAACTCAAGACGATATTGATCAATGCAGATGAAAAGTATGCTGCAATGGCTGATTCAATTGACGTCGATTCTACTCTTGCAAATGATTTGGGTTTGACTTCCATTGGGATGCTGTATCTCGTAATCGTCATAGAAAATACGTTTTCCATTCAGTTTGAAAATGTAGGAATAGATGATTTCAAGACCTTTGGTGATATGGTTGACTTCATCGAATCCAAACAAAAGTGACATGGTTCTGTAAAAAGAATTATAATGGTGGCAGCATGAATCAGGAGAAGCATATATGAAAAAATTCATGAAAATCCTCATGATTCTGTTGTCCGTCATTTATCCTGTCATTGTCTTTGTCTTCCTTTATTTTCTTAAAACGCCTGTCCGAGTACTTTCAATTTTCATAATCATTGTTGCAGCCGGAATATTCCTGACATTTACTTCACGAAACAAAGATACAAAAAAAACTACAATAGACATCAAGCAGATTGTCACGCCGATATTGCTTCTTACCGCAGGATTGCTTTGCTTTTTGACCAACAAGATTTTTTTCCTTAAGCTATACTCTGTTTTCCTTAGCGCGATTTTTCTTGGACTTTTTGGAAGCACTCTTTTCTTTGAACCTACGATGATTTTCCGTTTTGCAACACTTGCAGACAAATCAATTATAGGTTCAACTTGCGAGAATGAAGTTCGTAAATATTGCCGTGTAGTTACAATAATATGGTGCCTCTTTTTCATCATGAACGGAACAATCTCTACCCTTACGGCATTTTCCCAGGACATATTCCATATCACGGAAGAACAGGCCGATAAAGTCTGGACAATTTATAACGGTTGCCTTTCCTATGTGCTGATGGGATTATTGTTTGCAGGAGAATATCTTGTACGGATTAATTACGACAGGCATTTGATAAAGGCAGTTCCAGTTTCAAAAATAAATCAAAACTCACGAAAAGAAAGCCAGGTCATCTGCCTTACAAAAGAGAAAAAAGGCGACAAAAAAAGCTGGGGCAATTTTTTAGCGGAAACAGAATTCCTTAGAAACAAAATTTCCGTTTCGTCAGAAGAGAAAATCCTCCTTGAATCAAATAATGAATGGAATTTCCTGACATGTCTTTGTGCGGCAATACAATGCAAAAAAACACCTGTCATCGATTTTACCCAAAACAATGCGGGAAACTCCAATTATATTTTTGAATCTGTTTCAAACAAAACACACAATCAGCCAATCCCGGAAATCAAAAGTGAAGATGCATGCATGGAAATCATTCAGGATGGAAATGTAAAGCAAATCAGGCTTTGCGATATTGAAACAAAAATTAACTCGATCATTCAGGCTGAGGACAAAAAACTTGTACTAAAAAAACAGCCATGCACAATCATAAAAAACAACCCGGAACAATTTCTGGAAGATTTACTCTTACATTTTACGCTGGGGTTAAAATTCTACATTAACCCGAACAACAATTCCACAAGTTAGACGACAAAGTACACGAGGTTTTGAATGAAGAAATTAGATTCTTTGGGAAATAGAAAATCCAGGTTTGTATCTTTGTGGATTATTTTTCATGTAATTGTATTCTCCCTCTTTGCTATACGCCTGTTTATAAATCAAGGTCAGATATCACTTGATGCAGATTTATTCAACATAACCCCAAAGCCAATTGATTCAGAGCCCTTAAAAAAAGCAGATGAAAAACTAAGCGAAACCACAGGAAACAATGTCTTTATTCTTGTCTCCAACCCTGATTATGAAAAAGCAAAGGCAACAGCAGAAGCCGTTTGTACAGGACTTGACGGAAGCGACAATTTTATTTCCGTAATCCTTCAGAATGATACAGGCTCTTATTCGGAAATAGGAGATTTTCTTTTTAAATACAGATGGAACCTTTTAGACGACAAATCCATAGACTTGATTAACAGCGAAAATGGACCTGAACGTTTTTCTGATGAGGCACTGGCAAAGGTGTTCGGAATATTCACACTGACATCTTTGGACAACCTTCCGGACGACCCGTTTATGCTTACCGAAACGGCCATGGAGAATTATCTGATGACCCTGCAGAATACAGGTACGGCCATGACCTTAAAAGACGGCATGCTTGTTTCCGAGCAGGACGGTTTCTGGTACATATTGATCCGCTGTGTCCTGAGTAGAAAAGGCGGTGCAATGGCAAGCAAAAACAACGGAGTAAACGAAATATATTCTGTTTGCCGTAACCTTGAACACGATGACACAAGATTCATTTTTTCCGGAACCCCATATCATTCAAGTGACAGCTCATCTAAAGCATCCAAAGAAATCACCACAATTTCCATTGTATCTTTTATCGCTGTCCTCCTGATGTTGATTTTTGTTTTCAGGACCCCTGTTCCCATCTTATGTTCCCTTGCAACAATTTTACTTTCATCAGCAACTGCATTTGTTTTTACTTTTGCCGTTTTTGATAAAGTGATGATTTTGACTTTGGTATTCGGAACTTCACTGATAGGTTCATGCATTGATTACAGCCTGCATTATTTTGTGCAATGGGCGGGTAACCCAAACCTCAAAAACGATGATGAAATAAGACGACATCTTTTCCGTGGTTTAACCATGGCTATTGTTTCAAGCGGACTTTGCTATGCGGTTCTTATTTTTGCACCATTTGAACTTTTGAAACAGATTTCCGTTTTTTCTCTTGTTGGACTGTTAAGTTCATTCCTCACCACAATTTGCATTTATCCTGTTATTCCACTTCCTGCCCGGGAACGCATTATAAAAATCAAATCACTGTATCAGGTTAATAAACCAAGCCACATAAAGAAAACAATCTCTGTAATCATCCTTGCGGGTATTGCTGTATTTTCAATCATAACAATTTTAGTCAGCAAAGATCATGTTGGAATTGAAAACGACATTTCAAAATACTACACAATGGAAGGCCGCCTTCTTGAAGATGAGGTAAAAGCCGCACAAATACTTCAATACAGTCCTACTGGCTGGTATGTCATTGCCGGGGACACAGAGGATCAGGTACTTCAGAACGAGGAAGAATTCAGGAAATCATTTGACGAAAAAGCAGACACACTTGGACGATATTTGAGCACGACACTTTTTATACCGTCGGTTGAACATCAGAAAAAATCACGGGATGCATGCCGGAAATTGCTGGAAAGAGCCGAGATCCAATATGAACTGCTTGGAATGGAAAGTGATTATGCCATTGAACTTAGGGAAGCCTTTGAAGAATCAAGTGATGATTATATCTCCTTTGAAAAAGGCACTGTTCCTGCCTCGCTTTCTGAATCAATTTCTTCTGTTTATCTGGGAAACATCAACGGACGTTACTATAGTGTGCTTATGCCAAACATGACCCTTGATGAAAAAACTTTATCAAACTTGCAAAACGAAAATGCCTCATTCATCAGTAAAAGGGCAGACATAAGTTCTTCTTTGGACAAGCTCACAAAAATGGTTCTGTATTTCTTTGCGGGAACATATGTTTTGATTTTCATAGTACTTACTGTTTTCTATTCATGGAAACGCGCATTAAAGATTATCTCTGTTCCACTATTGATCATCCTTGCAACCTCTGCCATATTCGCCCTGCTAAAGACCAAGCTTGAATTCTTTTCTGTTACCGGAATGATTCTTGTTTTCGGACTTGGCCTTGATTATGTAATTTATACTTTTGAGAATGACAGGAACAAGGAATCAAACACTGCTAAACTTGAACCGTTTACGATAGCGCTGTCATTTGCAACTACATTGATATCTTTTGGTGCGCTTGCCTTATCTTCATTCAGGCCTGTTCATCTTATCGGGCTTTCGATTTCCATAGGACTTGCAACCGCATTCATAAGTTCATGGTGTTACGGCAGGAAAGAATAATTATCTTTTAAAGAGCAATATAAAGACTGAACGGAAAAAACCCATGGAACGATAAATTTTTAACGTGTCCTTTAGTGGTCTGAAATGGGTGGCATGATTTTTTTCTGAATCATAAATTGTCTGGATTGGAACCTCAACAATTTCAAAAGAAGTTTCAAGAGCGTGTGTCAGCATCTTGATTTCAAATTCAAAACGGGCTTCTTTTATCTCAAGACATTCCGCCATAAGTTTTGCAGGAATTCCACGCAGGCCGGTTTGTGTATCGGACATGTTCTTTCCATACATGTGACGGATGATTTTGTTTGTGTTCATGTTCCCGATGATGCTTGCTTTTGGTATGCCAGGCAAAGTAAAATCACGGCTTCCCATAACAAGACAGTTAGGATTGGATCTTAATGCCTCTATGCATTTTATAATGCATTCAGGAGAATGTTGCCCGTCGGAATCAGCAGTGATGCATCCCTCAAGGCCGTTTACATTTTCAAGACAAAAACGGAATGCGCTTTTTAAGGCCTCCCCTTTTCCCTTGTTTAAATCATGTCTGAGTACTGTTGCTCCTAAAGCCGTTGCAGAATCAAAAATGGATTTGAAGTTTTCTCCACTACCGTCATCAACGATGATGATGTTTTTTAACCCATTGCCCACGAGTTTTTCAATTAGTTCAGTTAGTTTTTTATCTGGCTCATAAGCGGGTATTATAATCGGTATGCGGCTTTGATCCATCATTTCCATTAAAAATATTCCTTTAGGAAGCTTCGGATTGAATCATCATATTTTTCTTTATTGTTTATGCGGATGTGGGAATGTCTTCCCTTATCAAACCATACGATTTGTTTTGGTGCGGTACATGCGTCGTATACCCTCTGTGCTTCTTCCGGTAAAGAAAAGCGGTCTTCCCTGCTGTACAAAAAGAGAATCGGTTTTTTATATGATGTGATTCTGTTAATTGGTCCGTCGTGGAATGCGTCTGCGTGAGAATGCTTTTTTATAAGTGACATGACAATAAGCGTCGTGGGGAACTTTGGATATTTGCCTTCGACAAGATGATTGTGGAATGAATCCCTGAAGGTGGTGAACATTCCGTCTGCAACAAGTCCCTGGAAATAATCAGGGCAACTTTTATCAACCATGGCATAGAGGGCAGTTGCGGAACCTATACATATTCCGTGGCAGATTATCGAACGGTTTTTCTTTTCGTCGTGCAGGAATTTTCCCCATGCAAGCACATCCACCCATTCAGTATATCCCACGTTGTTGTATTTGCCTTCTGAAAGTCCGTGACAGCGGTTGTCCACCAAAAGTAGGTTGTATCCCATCTGGCGGTAAGGTTCTGCAAAATAGCAGCTGTAAAGGCAGCTTTCACTTCTACCGGAAAGAATTATGACAGCCTTGTCGCATCCAAAATCAAAATACCATCCTGCCAGCTTAAATCCGTCGCTTTCGATAAAAACTTCCTGACGGTAAGAGGAGTATTTTTCTCCCCACTTTTCGCCCTCATCAAACATTTCAACCTGTTCAGCATCCTTTGTTTCCGAGCATTTGCGGCCCCACTTTTCCTTTTTTGTCCTTACAAGAAGCACACGGTAGACGATAAAGGGTGGCAGTATCAATCCAACTATGAGGTTTATAAAAATGATGATTCCAAGTATAATCAACACTGTCGTCATAATCAAAAGCCTATCATAAAAGTATATACTTCCTGACCGCCAGGAACTACGCTGATTTCAACATCCGGCAAAAGCTCCTGAATGGCAGCCTCAACTTCCTCCGTCATTTCATCACTGGCATTCATTCCGGTTGCAATCAGGCAGGAAGATTTTTCTTCGATTTCCGGGATTTTTTTCGTCGACTGAATCAGGGCTTCCTTTAAATCTTTTGATCCGGCCACCAAGTCACCCTTATACAGGGCGATGAAGTCTCCCTTTTGGCATGCAATTCCATTCTGGTTATATGCCTTTGATGCGGGTGCAAGGGATATAACGTCAACGCTTGCGGCCCCTTCCTTCATCAAGTCAAAACGCTCGCCAAAGGTTTTGGTTTCAAGCTGACTTAGGGCAAGGGCATAATAGCCTTCCATCATGGAGTCGCATTCAAGTATGGAAACATTTTCCCTTTTGGAAATCTCTATGGCCTGTTTTGCGGCAAGGGTTACATTCTTACTGTTGGGAAGGACAACGATGTTATCAGCATCCAATGTTTTAAATGCCTCAATGAATTCCTGTGACGAAGTGTTCATGGTGCTGCCGCCGTCGATGATTACGTCGCAGTTAAAGCTCTGGAAGAGTTCCCGGATTCCCTCTCCGTTAACAACCGCAATTATCGCAAGAGACTTATGCTCCCCTTTTGGCATTTTGTTTTTTAAGTGAACGTCATGCTCGTTTTTCTGTATCTGCATGTTGTCCATCTTGAATGTAACAAATTCACCATAGCGCTGAGCAAACTCTATCACACGATATGGCTTTAAGGTATGGATGTGAACTTTTACCCTGCTGTCTTCCTGAAAGGCCACAATGGAAGTTCCATATTCCTTGAGTTTTTCCTTGAAGGCGTCGATTTCAAAATCATGGCTGTAGGAGGAAGCGTCCATAAGCTGAAGGATGAATTCCGTGCAGTATCCTTCCTGAAAAACACTCTTGCTGGTAAAGCTTTCCGTATCAAGTGGCGAAGGAATGTTTCCCGCCTGCCTGTAGTGGGTGGGGAAAAAATCAAGCTCAAAATCAACATCCGGATTTAAAAGTCCGTAGAGCATTCCCTGAAAAATGTAAAGGTAACCGCAGCCACCTGAATCAATCAGGCCGGATTCCTTTAGCACGGGAAGCATCTCTGGCGTTTCCTGAAGGGCAAGGTCGGACTCATGAATGTACTGGGATAAAAGCGTGTCCACAGAATCTTTAAAGGGCTCAAGTCTGGGTCTGATGTTTTCCGCCGCAAGACGAGCTACGGTAAGCATGGTGCCTTCAACCGGATTGATTACGGATTTATATGCCGTCTGATAGGCTGACGTCAAGGCTTCAAGCAGATCTTGGGAAGCCGCGCTTTCTTTTCCTGAAAGAGAGTTAGAGATGCCTGTAAAAAACTGAGAGAGAATGACTCCAGAATTTCCCCTGGCCCCCAAAAGCATTCCTTTTTTAACGCCCTTAAGGTATTCGCCGAGGTTGGAGCTGCTGGATGCCGTTACAATACCATTTTGCAGAGTAAGCCGCATGTTGGTGCCTGTGTCTCCGTCCGGTACGGGAAACACGTTCATGTCGTTTACTTCCGCCTCATGTTTCTGGAGCTTGTGCAGCCCCGCTTTCAGCATTCTTTCAAAATCATTTCCGTTTATTGAAGAGACAGCCATATCTAAAATATCTTTCTACTTGTTCTTTTCAATAAGTTCCTGGAGAAGTTTGCGTTCTTCCTCCAAATTCTTGGAAAGGGGTTTGCCAAAGTAATATGCGCACATAACGCCAGGTCCCATGTTAAGTCCGCACCCGCAGAAGACTTCGGTCTCGTAAATGGCACGTGGTGAAAAACGTTCCTTGATCATCTGCTTGTATGTTTCTGCCTGCTTTTCGCGCAATGAGTTACAGATCAAGATGTCCTGGTTCTGAGGATCGACGATTGTGGCCGCAATGTAGTCAAGCTCAATCTGCATTGCCTTTTTTTCGCCCTTGATGTTTCCGATGATTGTTGGAAGTCCGCTTTCGCCAATTTCTGCAATCGGTTTGATTCCAATAAGCTGTCCGAAAAATGCCTTTGAGTTGCTTATGCGTCCCTTCTTTGCGACAAATGAAAGGTCGTCAAGCCAGCCTGCCTGATGGTAGCATGCAAGGTTCTGCCTCAAAAAGTCAGCCGCTTCCACTACGGATTTTCCTTCCGCACGCATTTGTGAAGCCTTGATCAGCATTAGACCGAACGCTGGTCCATAGCGCCTTGAGTCTATGCATTCAATCTTGACGTCGGGGTATTTTTCGTTTACAGCCTGCTTTGCCTGCAGGGTAAAGTTGTATGTGCCGCTGATTGATGTTGAAATGGAAATGCTGAGTATGTCCCTTCCTTCCCTTGCATAGGATTCAAACTTTTCGGTAATCTCAGCAACGTTTGCCGGACATGTCTTGAACACATCGGGATTTTTCTTTATCTGGGAATAAAAATCATCCTTACTGATTATATCCCATTTAAGATTTAAGTTTCTTTCGATTCCATCAGCTAAAGTAATATGTCCAGGAACAAAATCGATGTCGAATTCTTTGCGAATATCCTCGCTCAATTCACTGAATGAATCAGTTACAATTGCAAAATTACTCATACAACAGCTTCCTTACAAAATTATTTTCCTTATAGTATATCATATCTAAAATGTATTTATCAAGTATTAAGGAAAAACTAGATTTTTCAATTACACTATAGTATAATTTTAAGAATGAAAGTAAAGGACTTTTTCTTTAAACGGTATTCAATTTTCTTTGGCTTGTTTTGTGTGGTGGCAAATATTTTCTCCGTTGTTTTGGCAAATTTGACGGATTTTTCCATGCCAAAAGACGTTTCCATGGACCAATGGTTTGATTTTCTGGGAGCACACAATACGGTCATCAATTTGATTACCATCCTTTGCTATCTTGTACCAGTTTTGGTCTGTATCCTTTACACCGTTCCCATTGTAAAACTTAGGCCCAGTGATGAAAAATACAAGCATATTGCCGTACACATTCCTGCCGTTTATGCCCTTGCAGGAATTCTTGGATGGGTCATCAACTTTTTGATTGAACTGATCATACTCATCTACCTGAATGTCACAAACGGCTTTGACATCATCTTCATCATGATTTCTTCTGCTTCTTCCATGATGTTCCTTTCCATGGTTTCGTTCACGACTATATTCTTTACGCTGGAAACTTTGAACCGCAACCTTATTCTTCCACGCCTTTATCCTGAGGGTGGACTTTCTTCCATAAAACGAATGTCTGTTTCTTCAATCAGGAATCTCTTTTTGTTTTATTTTTTCTCTGCGGCTTTTTTCCCTTCCGCCTATTTGGGAATCCGCATGTTCATGAACTTGCGCTACAATGTCCAGAACAGTTATTCTGACATTCTGGTAGCATTGCTGCTTCTTGTCCTGGGCCTTGTCCTTACATTCATTCTTTCGGGGTTTTTCTCCAAACCTCTTAAAAAACTGACTGTTGCCGCCAACCATATTTCCGAAGGCGACTTTGAAATGAGGGCAAAAATCAGTTCCAACGACGAACTTGGAGTTCTGGGCGACAGCTTTAATGCAATGGCCAAATCCCTTAAGGAAAAGGAATTCATACGCGATACATTTGGGAAAATTGTTACGCCGCAGGTCAGGGATTATCTTCTTGGCGGAAATGTTGAATTAGGAGGGGAGACTCTTTCTGTTACGGTCATGTTCTGCGACATCCGTGGATTTACAACACTTTCTGAAAATATGGCACCTGAAAAAATCGTTTCGCTCTTGAACGAATATTTTACGGGACTTGAAAAATGCATTTCGGCACACGGTGGTGTAATCAACAAATACATTGGGGATGCAGTCATGGCATTGTTCGGCGCTCCCATTCCGATTAAGGACCACGCACAGGAAGCATTCAGGGCCAGCCTGGACATGAGGGAAACCCTTGTGCAGATGAACAGGGATTTTGTGGCAAAGGGATTCCCGGAAATAAGATTTGGAATAGGCCTCCACACGGGAAATGTTCTTGCAGGAAACATAGGTGCCGCAAGCCGCATGGAATACACGGTTATTGGAGATGCGGTAAATACGGCAAGCAGAATTGAAGGCCTTTGCAAGACCTACAAGAAAGACCTGCTTATTTCAGAAAGCACAGCCTCCACAATTACGGAAAATCTCTCCTTTGTGGACGAAGCGGAAATCCGGGGCCGCACGGAAAAGGTAAAATTGTATACTTTTTAATGGATTACTGCGATAAGTAGCATGAATTTCTGCATTTGTAAAATCAACTTTCTGGTAAAACTTCTTTAATCTTTTGGAGTGTTAAAAAATTAATTTGAATTGTTAAGACGGTTTTCTACAAGAAGTGTTTTTTGTAGAAGACCGTGTTTTTCTTCCTGCAGGAAATATCCGTTTTTCATACCCTTTCCCTTTAAGTCAACAGGTATCGGCCCCTGAAATCTGAATGTGTCCTTGGCCTGTAGATAAACAGACTCTGAGACATGAATCCTCATGGATTCCCCGGAACTTTCCATACGGCTTGCAACATTAACGGTATCGCCCCAAACATCGTAAATGAATTTTGTCTTACCGATAACACCCGCAACAAGATTTCCTGAGTTCAAACCGATGCGTATATTGACATCATGTGGTGTAGTCAAATTGAATCTTTTGACATCCTCCAAAAGCCCCTTTGCAAAACGAATCATCTTTACGGCACCGTCATTATTCTCATCATCCGTAAGACCAGAAACTGCCATGTAAGCGTCCCCGATGGTCTTGATTTTCTCTATGCCTTCTCTTGCGGCCCTCTCATCAAAAAGCGATGTCATTCCGTTGAGCATTGAGACGGTTTCTTCTGCTGACATGCCGCTGCTCATTTTTGTAAAGCCCACGATGTCCGTAAAAAGCACCGTTGCATTCGGATATTTTTGGGATATTGTCTTTCCTGGGTTTTCCGTCAGTTCCTTTGCCACTGATTCCGGTAGAATGTTCAAAAGAAGCCTTTCTGCCTTTTCGTTGGCAATCTTAAGTTCATGTGTCCTTTTGTCAACCGTGAACTCAAGCTCCTTCTGGTATCTTTCCATCATCTCTATTTCAAGCCTGTGAGCCCTTTCAACAGCCCTTCCAAGATTAAGGATTTCAAAAACATAGAGGAGAATGGCCATGTCTACGGTCATGATGCTTCCCAACGGAAGACCTGGTGTAAAAAGCTGGAGTACAGAGGCAATGATGATGATTATCAGTTCAATCAAAAGCAGGAAAAAATTTATCTTAAGCAATTTTTTGCGATAAATAATAATTCCGATTATTATCGTAAGAATCGTAACCAACGGGAAAACATAATTGACATATCTTACACTTGTCCTGATGTAGTGATTTGTTTCATCAAGCGGATAGAACCCTCCCGTTATTTCCTGGAAAATAAGAATGCCCAAACCTATCAAAATAAAAGCATCGGCAATCCTGAAAATAACCGGCACCGGGCCTTTACCTTCTGGACTGTACTTGATCAAATCCTTGACGTAGAGGTTGAATGCCACGATTGCACAATGAATAAAAAATGAATCAAAGAATTTGGAAAGCTGGGCAATCCAATAGGCCTGCCGACCGGGAACCCCCTCATAAAGATGCTCCAGACTTATGGCGATTATCAGGAAAAAAGAAAATATCTCCAGTAAAAAAACAGCGGTTTTCCTGGAACGTGAAATATTAGATGTAACAAGAACTAAAACTGCAAGAATAAAACTCATACCACCGGAAAATGCCAGCAGTACCAGTAGGTTTTCTCTAAAATAGTCCAAAAAATAGTTCAACATCTGTTGCATAAAGTAGCCTTGACTACATTATACCTTTAATCCCACAAATCTTCAAGCAATTCACGGTCGAATAAAGTATGTCTCCGGTGCCCCAAGATAAGAATATGGCATGGCCTTGTTTGCCTCATGAACCACAATCTTTTCAAGCACGATGTTCGGTGTTACAGGACTCAGCTTGAGCATGTTCAGGCCGGAATGACATTCTGCATATACTGTGGCAACACGGATGTTGTTGGTTATGTCCGTTCCCCATGGCTGCTGATTGTCTCCCACGGCAAATTTTTCGCTGTCCACCGCATCCTTTAGGATTTTCTTTCCATTTACATCCACTACAAACTGAAGCTTGTTGTCCTTGTACGCAGGATTTGAAGGATTGATGTAAAAGTCGAATGCAAGCAAACCGCCTGTCCTGCTGACATAGTCTTCGCTAAGTGCAAATGCATATTCAACAAAGGGGGCGTCATTTGAATCTGGATTGAAAGTCGCCGTTATGTCCTTTGCCTTTACTGCACCAAGGGTCTTCCCGTAGCCGTCCAAAACGTCGAATCCCGATGAACGGACAAAATGAGGTGCCTCCATGCTGATGTAATCCCCAGTCTGAACGAAGGTATTTTTTACCCCGTCATTCTGAACTTGTTTTAGAATCTCCTGCTCATTGGCATCAATATGAACTTTCACAAGAATTTTTGCTCCGTGACCATCATTTCCTTCAATCTTCAGTTCTGTAGTTTTATCACTTGCGGCGGAAAGCTTTTCACGATTAAGTTTTATACGTAATGTGTTGAGACCTGATTTTCCGTCATCAGTCAGCTTTTCAAGGTCTTCCTCTAATGTAAAACTGATCCATGGGGCATCACAACTTGTCTTAAGCTCAAGGCCACCCTCGTTACAGAAGGCCATCTTTATGCAAACCTCATTGCATTCCGGGTTTTTAAAGGCATCCAGAGTTGCTTCGCGCGCAGTCCAGTCCTGACCGGTTGTCGTTAAGTCAAGGCCATCCAGCCAGAATACTGCACGGCCTTTTCTTGTCGGTTCAACATAAGCGTAAACAGGATAGCTGTTTGCGGCTTCACACCAGTTATTAAAACCAAAGTGCTCGGACCATGCCATACCAAAGAAGCGTCCGTTTCCAACCTTGTCACATTCATCAACAAGTTCCTTGTCAAACTTTACGCACTCGCGAACCTTGTCTGCATAAAGATTTGCAACAAGGGCATTGTGCCGGGCAAACCATCGGTTCTTTCCACTGTAAAGCTGCATAAGCTCAACATTCATAGTTCCAACAACAGGCAAATATACCTGGCTGAAGAAGCCTGCATCCTGCTCTTGCGGAACTGATTTACGCAATTCTTCAGTCCGCTCAATCAAAGTCTTTGCACGAGTGATGATGTAATCAGCTTCACCAAAGTTTATCGGATGGAAGGTATCTGGCTTAAGGGCTTCCGTCCTGCACATGCTGGTAATCTTATTTGACTCATACACAATGTCAGATACTTCCTTTTTCTGCTCCTCGGTAAAATACGGGAACTGGGCTGCAAACCATCTGTCGCTGTATGCCTTGACGTCGGAATCATATTTCTCAAAATCATAAGCAAGGTTCAGGAAATATGAAAGCGGGAATTCATTGGTCAAAATGTCTCCCACGTTTACAATCCAAAGCTCGCGTATTCCAAACTTGTAGGCCGCACCCATCTGTTCGCGTGCCTTGGGAAGATAGTTGGTGTTCACCCACTCATAGCTGAAAGGCCAGCCGTGATAGTCAAAATGATAGTACATTCCGTAGCCGCCCTTGTGACTCCTCATGTGTTCGGTTGGTACCGTGCGCAGGTTTCCGTGATTGTCATCGCACAGCATGAGGGTAACGCCTTCAAGTTCAGGGTCGTCCATCAGGCCTTTGGTCTGCTTGTCGCCGTAGAAATATGGTTCGACTTCCTTGTAAAGTGCCAGCATTCGGGGGACCTTATCCAAATCCGGGTTCACATTTTCGCGGATAAGGCGGTTTTGTGTCTTGAGCACGTCACGGAGCAGGTTGATGTTGTCCGCAAGTGTGGCATTCTGCATGATTGCGGTGTCTGCTTCTCCACGCATTCCAACGGTGATTACGTTTTCGAATTTTCCGTTGCGCTTAAGGCCATCCTCCCAGAATTTTGTAATGCCGTCCCTGTTTTTCCAGAAATTCCATGCGTCTCCGTAGATTGAACCGGGACCCCTGACATAGCGGTATTCCTCTCCATTCCTGCAGCATGGTTCATGATGACTTGCCCCCATGATTACGCCCATCTCGTCGGCAAGCTCCGCATTCAAAAGCCCCGGACCATCCAGACTGAACTGAGCGGACCACATTGCAGGCCACAGGTAGTTCCCCTTTAACCTTAGCAAAAGCTCAAACACGTGAGCATACATCTTTGCATTAAAGCCACCGAAATTGTGGTTTGTAAAATTACCGTAAGCCGGCCATTCGTCATTGATGAAAAATCCGCGGAATCGGACGGAAGGTTCCTTTGTTACCGTAATGCCTTCTTCAATTTCAACTGCATCTTTTTTTGCAGGCAGCACACCGGCCCAGTCAACAAGGGGAGAGACACCCATCAGCTCGGAAAGATGAAAGAGTCCGTAGATTGTTCCACGTTTGTCGCTACCGATTATGGTAATCCTGTCATTTTGAACGGCAAAGACATAGCATTCCCTTTTGCCCCTGATTTTTTCAACTGAATCCGAAAGACCGTAATCCTCGCAAAGTTTTTCTGCCAGACTTGATTTCCCAAGGCTTGCAAAATATACGGAATTGGACGTTTCTGTTTTATTCTCTGCCATTACAGGTTTTGCATCCGTAACAAGCTCTATATCATCACATACTCTGGACGCAATCTTTACTACGCCCGAAAATTCTCCGCTGCCATATACAAATCCAACATTTGATTTTTTTCCATTGCCTTTTATGACGAACATAAATACATTCTCCTTAGTATGCTAGTATGCAAGTAAAATATAAACAGTTCCAAATCAAGAACCATACTACCTACACATTTTATCACATCTTCCCGAAATACACCAGTGGAATAAAGCTCAAAACTACATCTGAAAAATTCTTCAAATACATCATCATTTTTTGTGAATTCCGGATAATTAGACTTGACAAGGTAGTATGTTTAAATTGTAGAATTAAATATATTATTAAAGTAGGAGAATAATATGAAAAAGTTAATTGCCATGGCAGCAGCCCTTGCTGTCACCTCTTTATCTGCATTTGCAGTGGACATTACCGTGGGAGCACGCGGTAACTTCAACATGGGTATCGGAACTTCTCCTGAAACTTACGTACGGAACACTTTTGATGACACAAAGAGTGAAACAGAACCTGGTGGTCTTCTCGAAGGATTCTCATGGGAAGAAGGTGTAAATTTTGGAGGAGGATTTAGTGTTTATGCAAATTTCGGAATGTTGAATATCGGCAAAGGCTCATTTGGAATTCAGCCGGAATTTGACATGAACTTTAACAATGGTTACCATTTCAAGACAGAAAAAGATGATGTTTATTTAACCGGTAATTCTTTCACGAAAACTATTGATATTCCCGTTTTGTTTACCTACACATATCCTGTTATGGATTCATTGTCCATTGGAGGAGGAATAGGCTCATACTTTTCCATTCCTTTGGATATGGATCTTGTCCTTGACACTGATGGCCATATAACCAAAATATCTGATGATGTTGACATATCCTCCAGTTTGAATTTTGGAATTGCATTTGATGTAAACGGAGCCTATAAACTGGGACCTGGAAGCATAGTGCTTGACCTTCGCTACATGCTTGACCTTACTCCCACAAGAATAACGACAAAAAACAAAGATAACGGTAATATAACTACAGATGATGTAAAATCATTTACCCGCCGTGCTCTTACAATCGGACTTGGATATCAAGTTAAGTTTTAATCTTGTCTAAAACCATACTTTAATTCTCCTTGTTGGTTTTATTCTTGATAAATAGAATCAATGAGGAGGTAATAATGAAACTCCGGTATATCCTGCTAAATCACATGGCAGGCCCTTTGCCTCCACTTTACAGGTAAAAAGACAGCCATCGTATTTTCCGTTTTGACCGCGTCCTGATGTCGTGATTAAGAGCGTATCCAAATCTTTTCCAAAGAAACAGCATGATGTCACGTTTTTAGCATCCACGTTTACAGTAGAAAGAACGCTGCCGTCCTTTGTGCTTCTCTGTTCAATTCGACTTCCACCCCAGAATGCCACCCAAAGATTGTCGTCTGCATCAATGCACATTCCGTCGGTAAAGCCCCTTCCTTCTTCCAGTTTAAACAAAACTTTTCGGTTTGAAATAGCTCCTGTCGTCAAATCGTAATCGTATTCAAAAACCGCATATTGTAGGGTATCAGAAAAATAGAATTTGCTGTGGTCACGGCTCCATGCCATTCCATTTGAAATTTTTGTATCAGGCTGCTTTACTTCCACCTTTCCATCAGCAAAACAAAACAGGTTCCCGCTTGCCTCATGCACATCATCATCAACAGAAGAACCAAACCACAATCTTCCGGTCGGATCAGCCTTTGCATCATTTGAACGCTGATAGGATTCATAGAATTCAGACAGATTCTTTATGCAAGTTGAACGGTTTTTTTCCAAAAGATACAAAACATCTGTACCCGCAATCACATAGCTTCCAGGATTTTTTGCAGGAACCGCCGCTCCTATAGCCTGTCCAAAATCATATGAATAAACAGTTCCCTTTCCGTCATCATCAATCAAATAAAATTTCCCCCCAGTTATGTCCACCCAAGAAATGGTTTTTGTGCGTTGGTCATAAAACGGTGACTCCCCAAGCGAATATTTATCCTTTGAAAAAACTGTGGCAAAGTATTCTTTCAATTTTCTTTCTCCCTGAATTTACTGTAGCAGATTTTTGGGCTGAGTGTAAAGATTCCTTTTAGATGTTTACTAGTTACAAATTGTCGGTTATACTGTTTTTATAGAAGATAAACGATAGGAGGCAGTCGATGAAAAAGGCATTGGCTTTATTGGCGGCAGTTCTTATTTGCGGTACTGTTTTTGCTGAAAGGACATATTTTGATTTTGAAGACTTTTTTACCGCTAAACGCATTCTAAATGTTTCAAAAAGAATTCTGGATGTGCCGCTAAAGGATTTTTCAGTCGCATATCTGTCAAATAAAGAGTGCAGGCTTTTGAGGAACAGCATCTACTTCTATCACGGACATAAGTTTCAGTCAGACGAATTGAAGGAATACTTTTATAATAATTTTTCAATTGATCGGGAGGACCCTAAAAAAACTTCCACAACTGTCTTATCCAAAACCGATGATGCAAATGTAAAACTCATTCAACTCTATGAAAAAAGGGAAGAGAAAACAGAGGCCGAACTAAAGAAAACAAAAATTCCGGCAGAATATGTCGGCAGTTGGTATTTGGAATCCTTTATCATCGGAAATGATGAATGTGCCTGCCTTAGGATAAACAAGGACAATACCTTTTCATTAATCCCAAACCATAACGGTGGAGGAAGCCATTTCAGAGCCTACGATGGGAAAATCTACATCAGCAACAATACAATGTATCTTTACATCAAGAGCATCCTTCTTTCCGACGAAGGTTACATGGGCTATTTTGATCCCCTCTATGATTATTCAGCGAAAAAAACAAACTACACGATGGCTTTGAATCAACCAATTATCCTGTCATTCCCAATAACCGCACCAGAACGCTCCGAGACAACAATGCTGGGAGAATGGGATGAAGTTAACATGAACCACGACAAAGGATTTACCGTAGACAAATACATCCACATGAATCTGGGATCCATGGTGTTCTTTAAAGAGGAGAATCAAAGATGAAAAAAATAATTTTATCTTTTATCCTGCTTATCTCATCGGTATGCTTTCTTTCTGCAAAGGGGCCAGCGATTTCGCCTGTTGAATCCTATTTCAAAAATCAAGATTTGAACTTTCCGTTACACATCAGCAAACTTGATTTCAATAATCCATCTGAATTAACAGACAATGAAAAAGCCGATTTGCAAGCATTCTACAAACACTTTTCAAAATCAATTACCCAGGATGCTTGCAAACGCTGGAATGAAAATGCCGTTGGATTCGTCTGCTCCAACTATGGAATTATGGAAGACTGTGGAAAGAAATATTTTACGGTAGGTATCTACGCCTATTACAATGATGTGGAACTTCTTTATGGCCAAAAAGAAAAAGTCAAGGGTTATGACATTTCGTATCTGTATAACATCTTAATGTTTGACTACACCACCTACGAAGAATTGGGCTGGGTGTTTTAAGAGGGAAAATGAAAAATACTAAAACGGTTTTGACAGAACAATTAAGAAAGGAAACTAATGCTAAGAAAGCTAGTGGTATCTTTAAATTCCTAATGTTCGGTGAGTTATCGCCATTATCTACCTTAAAAACATTAGGTTTGTGGGCATGCATGATGTTATTCGCCATTCCAACAATGGGTGTTCCAATTTTCCTTTACAATGAGTTTCAGGATAAAACATTTAAAATCAAAGGCTTTGAGTTAAATCTTGGCATTATCCTTACAATTGGATATGTTGCTTTGGAAATCATAGTTGGATTAATAATATATCATCGGCTCAACATACGGAATAAAGTGATTGATACTGATGAAGACTATGAAAAAGATGATTATGACGAGGGAGATTTATGAAAAAGAAACTTAAAGTGAGTTTAATCATTCTTATACTGCTTGGTCTTGGTGCACTTGCTTTTCTAAGGTCTTTTCCCAGTCTTATAAATCCACATGAACCGGACATTCAGACTTACTCCATCCACATGGACGAAAACCTTTTTTACAGACAGAGCCTTAACAATTGCGGTCCATATTCCGTTATGGCGGTGACAAGCATTTTAAGAAATGACGAGGCTGCTCCTGACCCGGAAGTTCTTGCCAAACAAATGAAGTGGCGCATCCGGAAAAACATGACATTTCCACAGGGTGTCATCTCCCTTCTTCATGACAACAAAATCAAGACAAAAGAATATGTTCTTTACACAAAATCTGATTCACAAAAAATCTCTTTCCTCAAGGAACAGATCTTGCACGACACACCCATCATACTTCTTATCCGGCAACACGGCATTTTGCATTATGTGACTGTCCTGGGCTATGATGAAAACGGCTTTATGCTCTACGATTCCATGCAGGAAAAATCAACTGAAGCCCCAGACCACACCATCCGTGATGAAAAGGCAAGCGAAGGAAACCGGTATTTCACAAATCAGGAATTGCTTGACCAGTGGAACAGCGGCGGCGTAAAATTTGCCTTCAGGAACTGGTGCGTTGTCTGTAAAAAGAAATAAAATCAGGGAAAATTTATCCTTACCTCGAAATTCCATTTGAGATTTTTGAATATCTGTTTTATAATATATGAATGGCGTATAACATAGAGTTTCAAATATCGGGGTTAATTGTTGTACTTATTCTTCTCATTGTGTTTTTTGCAAAGGAGAGGTTTCATTCGCTTCAGAATTCAATTTATCGTGTTTTGCTCATCATCACGGTAATTGAACTTTTGCTTGATATTGCAAGCGTCATAACTATAACCAACAGAGAAATGTATCCGCGGCTTAACAAAATCCTTTCCAAGGGATACCTCATTGCAATGCTTTCCTACATCGGATGCATAGCCTTGTACACCCTATCCAACACCCTCTACCCATCCATACCAAAATGGAGGCTCAAGCTCAAGCAGATACAGGCAGGCGTAATAATTCTGGGCTACATCGCATGCTGCATCATAGTCTTTGCGACAGAACTCTTGTACGGAGGCGACGGCAAATTCATCTACAGCTACGGACCGGCAAGCGACACGGTTTACATGTACTCCACGATTTCGGTGGTCTACGTGATAGCGGTGCTTTTAATCAACATCAAGAACATTCCGCCAATGAAACAGCTTTCAATCTACAGTTTCTGCATCATGGAAGGAATAGTGGCGATCGTGCAGATGTTCAACAAGGAACTGCTCATCATCGGCTTTGGTACTGCGGCTGCCATGATGATAATGTATTTTACCCTGGAAAACCCCGACATGAAGATGATAAAGGCGCTGAACAATGCGAACCAAAAGAACAGGGAACTGCTCCTGAACATTCTGCCTGAATCTGTTGCCGACCGGTTGAAGGATTCCGAGTCTACCTTTACTGAAAAATTTCAGGACGTAACGATTATGTTCCTTGACCTTGTGAATTTTTCAAAGCTGTCAAATGAAATCGGTGCGCAGAAAATCGTCTTTTTACTGAACAAATTCTTTTCGCAGATTGATGACCTCTTGAGCTTCTTTAAGGTGGAAAAGATAAAGACAATGGGCGACTGCTATATGGCGGCGGCAGGAATCCCCGATTATTACGACGACAATCAGGAAGAGATGGTGAAGTTTGCATTTGCGGTACTAAAGCTTCTTGATGGGTTCAACAAGCGGAACGGCACAAACATCCAGGTAAGAATCGGATTGAATACAGGTCCTGTTGTTGCCGGAATCATCGGAAAGAAAAAATTCATCTATGACCTTTGGGGAGAAGCTGTAAACCTTGCCTCCCGAATGGAATCCTACGGTGTCCCCGACAGAATAAATGTCTCCCCATATCTTGCCAAAAAACTTGAATCAACACACACGCTGGAAAAACAGCCCATAGTCGACATCAAGGGCTTTGGCGACATGGAGACCTACCTCATCTGCAAATAAAGATGATTTTACCTTGGGCTTACAGTAATTGTCTGTCCGTATTCCAGAATGAGCCTGCCATTGGGAGTAAAGTTGTCGGATTTTTTGCTGTTGCCCTGATCATTTTCGTGAATCGGAATGCTGAACCTTGCACCTACGACTTCCGCCACTTTTGTCGCTTCAACTGCATCCATGTTGTACATTCCATCAATAGGATACATCGCATAGTCAAGCTTACGTGGCTTTAAATCTGCCATCTGGTCAATCATCGAAGTGTCACCGGCATGATATATTTTTACACCATCCACCGTTACAATATAACCGACACAGTACCTTATGTCATGGTTTTTGTTTCCCGCAGGAACCGCTTCCACAGTAAATGGGCCCAAGTTCATCGTTTCATAAATGCCGTCATGCAGGAAATCCCTGTTGTCAAACTGTTGTCCGTCATCCTTGAGCTTTACCTTCCTGCAGGGCTTGTGGTCCTCATGCTGATGCGTGACGATTATGTAATCCGCAGGCATGGAATAATCCCCGTCAGAATAGTTCGGATCAATGTACAAAACCGAACCATCTTTGGCAACAATCTTCACAGACGCATGGCCAATATACGTGAGCGTCGTCTTTGAACTTTCGCATGAGCAAATTCCCATAAAACAGACTCCAACAATAAAACAGAATATTACCCTAAGACTTTTCATTTTATTCATATTTACAGTATATGGGCAGATTGAGATTTGGTCAAGGAAGGTGTTGGTAGAATTCCGCATGGCAATCCCCTCCCTCAAAACCACAAAAATTGGTTTTATTACAACAAAATCTCACTTGTTTTTTACTATATCCACCATTAGAATATAATCATGGAATACACTTCAAACTCAGATAAGATCACCCGGGATTATTTTGACTCGCTTTTGCTGGAATCCCGCTATATTGACTCATGCTTGCCGTCCACGAAATTTGAACTTTACGGAAAGACTTTTGACACGCCGATTATGACAGCCGCCCTTTCCCATCTTGGAAACACCGCCAAAAATGGAATGACAATCTACGCCGGGGCCGCTGCCAAATCAAATGCCGTCCACTGGGTTGGAATGGGAAGCGATGAGGAACTGGAGGAAATTGTTGCAACCGGAGCTGCCACAATCAAAATCATAAAACCACATGCGGACAACAAAGAGGTTTTCAGAAAGATTGAGCATGCCGTAAACGCGGGATGTTTTGCCGTAGGGATGGACATTGACCATGCCTTTAACGCTTCAGGCGGATACGATAACGTGATGGGCCTTCCCATGAAAGCCAAGTCAACCGAGGAACTAAAGGAATTTGTTCAGGCCTCCAGGGTTCCTTTTGTGGTAAAGGGCGTGTTGAGCACACGTGATGCAGAAAAATGCCTTAAAGCAGGCGTGAGGGGAATCGTGCTTTCCCACCACCACGGAATCATGCCGTATTCTGTTCCGCCGCTTTTCGTGTTGCCTGAGATTGCAAAAGCCGTTGCAAATGAGATTCCGATTTTTGTTGACTGTGGAATTGAAAGTGGAGCCGATGTCTACAAGTGTCTTGCGCTGGGAGCAAGTGCTGTTTCCGTGGGACGACATCTGATGCCGCTTTTGAAAAATGGAGCCGAGTCAGTTTCCGCACGCATAAACGAAGTGAACGGTGAACTTGCTTCATTGATGGCACGTACAGGAGTTTCAGATTTGAATCACTTTGATGCAAGTGTAATCCACCACAATGTCTTTTAACAAAGTATGCCTTGTAATACCGTGAAAACGGGTGTATACTGGACACAGGATTTAGGCGATTTCGCAAAATATAGGTGGGGCTGTTTAAAACGTCTGATTTGTCATTGCCGGACTAGATCCGGCAATCTCTAAAACCCTGTAATACAATAATATAGATTATCGGGTCAAGCCCGATAATGACAGTTTTTAAAGGAGCGTATAAAAATGAAAAAGGTATTATCTGGATTTTTTACAACTGTTTTAACTCTTGTCATGATTTTTTTTGCTTCAAGTTGTATTAGTCTGTCGGAACTGATGGATGCTTCCGGCCCTTCCGATTCTTCCAGGACAGTTTCTTCCGCTCCGGCACCTTCATCAAGTGCAAAAGGCAACGGCACAACAACAGTTTCTGATGACGGAAAGACTACAACGACAGTTTCTGCCGATGGAAAGACTATAACGATAGTTACAGTAGAGGATGTTTACAAAAGAAAAACTGATGAACCCGTTTATACCACATCTTATTCTCCAGGAAACATTGTTTACTCAGACGGAACAATGACAAATTATTACACACTTGATACTTCAAAGACTCCGGTAGC
>JAEEGL013853592.1_pt1 | contig 30158 bp, 29 predicted proteins | sample 9134231 | NCBI WGS metagenome assembly JAEEGL01 (sample SAMN16246548, study PRJNA631951) | gut metagenome | biome: gut microbiome; feature: rumen; material: fiber-attached | host: Bos | place: Iran: Karaj | collected 2018-10 | reverse complement strand
TTGGCGGCCGCGGACTGGAGATAGTAAGAGATGAGGAGCGCCTGGACGGCTACATGAACGCTGCTGTTGGCGTTACTCCTGACAGACCTATCCTTATCGACAGATTTTTACATAATGCGCTTGAATGTGAGGCTGATGCCATAAGTGATGGCAAGCAGGCTTTTGTTCCTGCTGTCATGGAGCATATTGAGCTTGCAGGTATCCACTCAGGAGATTCAGCATGCATAGTTCCTTCTAAGCATATTTCCGAGAAGCATCTTAAGACTATTGAGGAATACACAAGAAAGATTGCTGTTGAGATGAACGTTGTAGGCCTTATGAACATGCAGTATGCAATTGAGGACGATACTGTATATGTTCTTGAAGCTAATCCACGTGCATCAAGAACTGTTCCGCTTGTTTCAAAGGTATGCGGTATAAAGATGGTTCCTCTTGCAACAGATATCATTACAGCGCAGATTACAGGAAGAAAATCTCCTGTAGCAGATCTTATTGCAAACAAGAATACTTCTGAACCTGAGTATTATGGCGTAAAAGAAGCTGTTTTCCCATTTAATATGTTCCCGGAGGTAGACCCTGTCCTTGGACCTGAAATGCGTTCAACCGGAGAGGTCCTTGGTCTTGCAAAGACACCGGGCGAAGCCTTCTTTAAGGCACAGGAAGCAGCCGGAGCTCAGCTTCCTCTTGAAGGTGCTGTTCTTATCTCACTTAACGATGAGGATAAGCCTCAGGCTGCAGCTCTTGCAAAGAGCTATTCAGACAATGGCTTTACAATCTATGCAACAGGAAAGACATATGATCTCATTTCTGAAGCGGGAATTGTGGCTAAGAAGATCATGAAGAACTACGAAGGCGGAAGACCTAACGTTGAGGATGTTATTAAAAACGGCGAAGTGCAGCTTATCATTAACACTCCAATCGGAAGAGGCGCAGAGCATGATGACGGTTATGTAAGAAGAGATGCTATAAAGGCAAGAATTCCGTATGTTACCACCGTGGCTGCAGGAAAGGCTGCTATTGAAGGAATTTCTGAGGTTAAAAAGAATGGAAGCGGCAATGTTCTTTCTCTTCAGGAGTATCATAACTGATCCTTTAATGCCAATCATTGACAGCAACCAGGCTTAATGGCTATAGTTATCATTGATTATTGATTTAAAGATGATATAATAAAATGTGGCTTTTTATGAATATATTAAAAAGGCTGTTATTGGCATAAAGGAGGATGTTTTGGGTAACGTATTTGGAATTGATCTTGGAACAAGTAATATCAAGATTTATAACAGGGATGAGGATTCTCTTACAGTTGAGAAGAATATGATCGCCATAGAGAACAAGACACATGTTTTCGCTTATGGTAATTCGGCTTACGATATGTATGAGAAGGCTCCTGATAAAATAAGGATATCATATCCGCTGAACAGCGGTGTTATTGCTGATATCGAGCATATGGAAACTCTTGTAAAGCTCTTTTTGACAGATCAGATGAAAGGTGCTGTTAAGCCTTGCGAAGTGTATATCGCAGTTCCCAAGGATGTAACAGAGGTTGAAAGAAGAGCTTTCCATGATCTTATTAACGATGCAGGTATCAAGGCAAAGAAGATCATGATGGTTAAGAAACCCCTTGCAGATGGTCTTGGCATGAATGTTGATGTCATGAATTCACAGGGTGTACTTGTAGTCAATGTTGGTTATGATACAACCGAGATCTCAATCCTTTCACTTCGCGGAATTGTTGTTAGTAAGCTTATAAAGGTTGGCGGTAAGAAATTCGATGAGTCTATCAGAAACGTGATCCGTAAGGAATTCGGACTTCTTATCGGTGAGAAGACTTCAGAGAATGTAAAGATGTCTCTTAAGGACCTGGAGAAGGAAGGCAAGGAAGCTGTAGTTTACGGTAGAGATATTGTTACAGGTCTTCCTGTTGAGAGAAAGATTCCTACTGATATACTGAATCTTGCTCTTGTAGAGAACTTTGATTTCATTCTTGATAACATTAAAGCTGCTCTTGAGAAGACACCTCCGGAGCTTGCTGCTGATATCTTTAAGCATGGACTGTACCTTACCGGTGGAGCTTCCCAGGTAACACATCTGGCTCAGAGACTTAGTAATGGTGTCGGACTTAACGTAAATATCGCTGAAAATCCTATAGGAAGCGGAGCCCTTGGTCTTGCCAAGATTATCAAGGAAGATCAGTACAAAGCTCTTGCTTATGGTATTGAAGAGGATAAATAATGAGTCCCATTATCAAAAGAAGAGGAGAGGAATTTGCTTTACCAAGTAAATATCTCCTCTTTATTTTAACAGTTCTTTGTACGGCAATGATAATCGTAACTTTTAATACCAACCTGTTTACGGGGCCTTTGAACTCCTTTGCAGGTATTTTTGTGGTGCCATTTCAAAAGGGAATTACGACTGTTGGAACCTACATGAAAGATACCGCAGAGAGATTATCATCTATTACACAGCTTTTGGAAGAAAATGAAAGACTAAAGAATCAGATAGACGAGCTTACTGTTGCCAATACAACCCTTGAACAGGAAAAATATGAACTGACGGAATTAAGATCTCTCTACCAGCTCGATGATGCCTATGAGAATTATGAGAAGGTTGGAGCAAGGATCATTGGTAAGGATGCAGGCAACTGGTATCATGCCTTTGTTATAGACAAGGGATCTGATGATGGCCTTGCAATAGATATGAATGTTATTGCAAACGGTGCCCTGGTAGGAAGAATCATTGATGTTGGTCCTGACTGGGCTAAAGTTCAGGCAATAATTGCAGATAATGCCTCTGTCAGCGGAATGGTTCTTTCATCCTCTGATAATCTTATTGTTTCCGGTAATCTGGAGCTGTACAACCAAGGCTTTATCAGCTTTTCAAAGCTTGTGGATGATGTAGACAGGGTAAGAATCGGTGATAAGATTGTAACTTCTAATATCAGCGATAAATATCTGCCGGGAATCCTCATCGGATATATTTCAACCATAGATGATGATTCCAACAATCTTACTAAATCCGGAACACTTACACCGGCAGTTGATTTTGAACATATGAATGTGGTTTTGGTAATCCTGGAACAAAAAAAGAATATTAAATGAATATAAGACGATTACTTGCAAATTGCATATTGGTGATACTTTCATTTATTTTGCAGACAACGGTATTTCGAGTACTGGATTTTGGTGGTATTTCCCCAAATCTTCTAATGATCGTTGTGGCATCCATGGGATTTATAAAAGGAGATAAAGCAGGACTTCTTACAGGTTTTTTCAGCGGTCTTTTGGTGGATATTTTCTTTGGCACCTACATTGGCTTTTTTGCCCTTATTTATATGTATATTGGATTCATTGTAGGTAAATTCCATGAGGTATTCTTTTCTCAGAATATCGCTATCCCCATTGTATTCATTACAATTTCGGATTTTTTGTTTGGATTCATATGCTATGTTCTGATGTTCCTTTTCAGGACGAAGTTCAATATCGGATACTACATGATGACGGTTATAATTCCTGAGATGGTCTATACCGCTATTGTTGCTATCTTTTTCTATCCACTGATTCTTATGATCCATAACAGGATCGATGATAGAGAGCAAAGGAGCGCGAAGAAGTTTGTTTAGTGAATTTAAGGAAGGTTTTATAAAGTTCATAACTTCCAGAGCTGTTGTGGTATGCGCTGTTCTTGTTGCTCTTGCAGGAGTAATGATCTACAGATTATTTTTCCTGCAGGTTATTAATGGCGAGTATTATCTGGATTCATTTAAACTTCGTATCAAGAAGGAAAAGAGTATTGCTGCGTCCAGAGGAAATATTTACGACAGAAACGGCAATCTTCTTGCTTATAACGAACTTGCCAACTCTGTTACCATTGAAGACGTTTATAAATCCGGAAGAGGTAAGAACAGGTCTATTAATGAGACGCTGAACAGGCTTATCGATATTATCGAAGAAAACGGTGACAGCGTAGATCAGGATTTCAAAATTATTCTAAATGAAAATAATGCTTTTGAATTCACTGTTGAAGGAAATTCTTTAAATAGATTTCTGGCTGATGTCTATGGCAGATCTTCTGTAAATGACCTTAAATACGAGGAGAAGATCAAGACTGCAGCTGAAGTGGTTGATGATCTATGTAAGAACTTTGGTGTAGGAGATTATGAAGTTGAGGGAGATTCCTCCAGCTTTGTTCCAAGGCTTGGCTATACCAATGACAGAGCTCTTAAGGTTTTAAATATCAGATATAATATGAACTCCAACAGTTATCAGAAGTATATTGATACAACTGTTGCATCGGATGTCAGCGAACAGACGGTAGCAGATGTTATGGAAAACGCCGATACTCTGGAAGGTGTGTCTATTGAAGAAAGTACAGCCCGCAAATACGTTGATTCTGTTTATTTTTCCCAGATACTTGGTTATACAGGTAAGGTTTCTGAGGATGAACTTGCACAGCTTCAACTTACAAACAGCAGCTATGGCATAAACGATACTGTAGGTAAATCCGGCATTGAGCAGGCCATGGAGAGCGTGCTTCAGGGAACAAAAGGCTCTGAGACCGTTTATGTAGATAACACCGGACAGGTCATTGAAACCAGTAATTATGTGGATTCAGTTGCTGGTAATGATGTTTACCTTACAATAGATAAGGATCTGACTGAAGCCTGCTACAACATTATCGAGCAGTCTCTGGCCGGAATCCTTGCTTCAAAGATTCAGAATATTAAATCCTATACATATACAGAGACTTCCAGTTCCAGTAACATCGTAATTCCGATTTATGATGTTTATTTTGCGATCTTTGATAACGGTGTTGTAGATGTTACTCATTTTTCCAAGGCGGATGCAAAGGACAATGAGAAGGCTGTCTATGAACAGTTTTTATCAAAGTATGACTCGGTAATTGCTACGCTTTCAGATGAGCTTTATGAGACAAAGACCAGCTATGATCATCTTTCCAAAGAATATCAGTGGTATATGAGCCATATTGCATCAACTCTGTATAGCACAGGCATTCTTGATTCTTCAAAGGTAAACAGAGAAGATCAGATGTATGTTGCCTGGACCACGGATGAGACAATTTCTCTCACAGAGTATCTTAAATATGCTATTTCCATGAACTGGGTGGATGTTTCTAAATTAAGTCTAGATAATCAGTACGCTGATTCAGAGGAAATTTTTAATCATGTTATAAAGTTTGTTATGAAAAAGCTGGCTGATGATGCTGATTTCAAGACAAGGCTTTATAAGTACCTTCTTTTGGATGGCTATATTTCCGGATCTCAGGTGTGCAACATTTTGCTTGAGCAGGAAGCTGTAAAGCTTGATGACGAGGAGCTCTCCTTATGGGAAAGAGGCGGTGAAAGTGCTTATACTTTCATGCTGAACAGGGTTTCGAACCTTGATATTACTCCGGCTCAGCTTGCTCTTGACCCCTGTACCGGATCCATGGTCATTACAGATGTAAATACCGGAGATGTTCTGGCTCTTGTTTCTTATCCGGGCTATGACAACAATATGATGGCCAACGGCGTAGATGCTCAGTACTACGCTAAACTTAGAAGCGATAATTCAAACCCTCTTTACAATTATGCTACTCAGCAGAAGACTGCTCCGGGTTCCACATTTAAGATGGTATCCTCCACAGCAGGACTTATGGAAGGGGTTATTACTACTGACTCCGTAATTTATTGTGGAGGTATATTTGATAAACTGGATATTCATCCCAGATGTTGGATTTATCCTAGAGCCCATGGGGGACTTAATGTCACCGGAGGTATCAGAAATTCCTGTAACTGTTTCTTTTACGAGGTCGGCTACAGGCTTGGTATTGATGCAAATAACAATTATTCTTCTGATATAGGTCTTGATAAGCTGGCAAGTTATGCGGATCTTTATGGACTTACCGAGAAATCCGGAATTGAGATTGTTGAATCAGAGCCTCAGGTTTCAGATATGGACTCTGTTCGTTCTGCAATCGGACAGGGTACCAATTCATTTACCACAGTTGGACTTGCCAGATACATCACAACTGTTGCCAACAGCGGAACCTGCTATAATCTGACTCTGCTTGATAAGACAACTGACTCCAACGGAAACCTTCTTGATGAATACGGGGCCACTGTCAGAAACACAGTTGATATGCCTCAGAGCTACTGGAATGCAATTCACCTCGGCATGAGGCAGGTTGTGCAGGATAAGAGTTATTATGCAAATCTTGGAGTATCTGTTGCCGGTAAGACCGGTACAGCTCAGGAATCGAAATCCAAGCCCAACCATTCTCTTTTTGTATGCTATGCGCCCTATGAGAAGCCTGAAATTGCAATTGCCACAAGAATCGCAAACGGCTATACCTCCAGTTACGCAGCGCAGATAACAAAAGAGGCTCTGGCATATTACTTTGACCTCAGGGATGAGGATGATATCATTTCTGGAACTGCTCAGACTTTGCAGGATGGAGCTACAAATGCCGATTAAGAAATATAAACTTATTGATTATGATTTTATGCTCGTTTTAATGGTCGTTGGACTTACCATATTCGGTATCATGGCCATTAATTCTGCTGAACCGGGCTCTTCAAGAAAACAGATAGCCGGACTCATTATGGGCGTAGTTCTGATGGTTTTTATTTCACTTCTGGACTACTTGCTTATCATAAAACTCTATATATTGTTTTACATAGGTAACGCAGTTTTGCTTGCTCTTGTATTGTCACCTCTTGGTAGCAGTACTAACGGAGCCCAGAGATGGATTAACCTGTTCGGAATCACTTTTCAGCCCTCTGAAGCGGCTAAAATATTATTGATTTTATTTTATGCGCAGTTTATTATGAAATATAAAGACAGAGTTAAGAGCTTTGGCTTTGTTCTTATATGCCTTGCATTTCTCGTTTTACCACTGGGACTTATAGCAGGACAGCCCGATCTGTCTACTTGTATTATGGTAATGACTATATTTGCCGTAATCATGTTTGTGGCAGGTATTAATATCAAGATTGTCATTGCAGTTCTTTCGGTGGCTATTCCGACTGTTTTATTTGTTATTTATAACGCAGTACAGGGTGAGAGCAGTATTTTGCACGAGTACCAGCAAAGACGTATTCTTGCATGGCTTCATCCCGAGGACTATGCGAATGCAGAAGCGTATCAGACTCTGAATTCTATGATGGCGATAGGTTCAGGTCAGCTGTACGGCAAGGGATACAATACCAATGAGATTAGTTCTGTTTTGAACGGCGGTTTCATTTCTGAATCGCCTACAGACTTTATTTTTACAGTAATTGGTGAGGAGTTCGGCTTTGTGGGGGCATGTATTGTAGTTGTGCTGATCCTTGCTATTTCTGTTGAATGTTTTAACGTTTCCATGAGAGCCAGAGACAAAGCAGGAGAGATCATTGCAGCCGGCGTTGGAGCCTGGATAGGTTTTCAAGGCTTTATAAACATTGGGGTTGCTACCGGAGTTATTCCCAATACCGGTATTCCGCTTCCTTTTGTAAGCTATGGTCTGACTTCGCTTCTTAGTTCCTATATGGGAATTGGCTTTGTGCTTAACGTAAGACTTCAGAGCGAAAAGTATAATTTTGGGAGGGTATAAGTAAGATGAACATCGCACTTATAGCACATGACGCGAAAAAAAAGCTGATGCAGAACTTCTGCATTGCATATAGGGGAATACTTAGCAAGAACGAGCTTTGTGCTACAGGCACTACAGGCAGACTTATTGAGGAAGTTACCAATCTTACTGTTCATAAATATCTTGCAGGACATCTTGGAGGAGCACAGCAGCTTGGAGCTGCCATCGAGCATAATGAGATCGATCTTGTTATTTTCCTTAGAGACCCTCTAACTGTTAAGTCTCATGAGCCAAGCGTAAATGACGTTATGACTCTTTGCGATATGCATAATATCCCGGTTGCAACAAATCTGGCATCCGCGGAACTGCTTATCAAATCACTTGACAGAGGGGATCTTGAGTGGCGTGAAATGTACAAGTAAGCATTTAATTTTATTTATATCGTTTATATTTCTGATTTCAAGTCTGACGGGATGTGCAGGGCTTCCTTATTCTGCCAAATATTCCGTCAGTTCTTTTGGTTCAAATTCCAAAACAAATTATTATTACCCAACATATGCATCCGATCTTTGTGTTGTTAATAGTGAAATTGGTGATGATCTGTCATTTTCAGAGGTTGTAAGTGCAGGTCTGTTTGACCTTGCAAAAAAAGAGACTCTTTTTGCCCAAAATGTTAATGAAAGAATTATGCCTGCCAGTCTGACAAAGGTAATGACTGCTTTTGTGGCCCTTAAATACGGGTCTCTTGAACAGGTTCTTGTGGCGGGGGACGATGTATATGTAAATGAAAGCGGAGCCCAGAAGATTGGCTTAAAGCAAGGGGACAGGATGACTCTGGATCAGGCACTTCATATTCTTCTTATCTACTCTGCAAATGATGTGGCAAATCTTATAGCATCCAATATAGGCGGTTCAATTCCGGATTTTGTTGAGATCATGAATAAAGAGGCCAAGGCAATCGGTGCCACTAATTCTCATTTTGAAAATCCCCATGGACTTACCAGTGATGAGCATTATGTTACTGCCTATGATATGTACCTTATGTTCAATGCTGCAATGCAATTTGATACTTTTAACGAAATTATCAATACAAACGAGTATTCAACTTCATATCTGGATTCTTCAGGATCGGCAAAAGAGGTATCTATTTCCAATACGAACGGTTTCCTTACAGGAAATAAATCATCGCCTTCCGGAGTGACTGTTATTGGCGGAAAAACGGGCACAACAAATGCAGCCGGACACTGCCTAATCCTGCTTGCCAGAGATATATCAGCAAGCCCTTACATTGCAGTTGTGATGCGGGATACAGATACCGGAACCCTTTATGATGACATGACAGAATTGTTGAAGGAAATTGTTAAGTAGGGTTGTCTTTTAAGTCTTTGTAAATTATAATTAATATATTAAAAAAGTCTTACTTGCAGGAGGGTATGCCAATGGTTCAGTTAATTGTTGGGAAAAAGGGAAAAGGAAAGACAAAATGCTTATTAGATAAGGTAAATACTGAGGTTAAGAATGTTTTGGGCAGTATCGCCTTTCTTGATAAGAACACTAAGCACATGTATGAGCTTAACAACAAGATTCGTTTGATCGTCGTTTCAGACTTTATGATTAATAACCCTGATGAGTTTATAGGGTTTGTCAGTGGAATTATTTCCCAAGACCATGATCTCCAGCAGATGTATTTTGATAGTTTCCTTAAGATCTCATGCCTTGAGGGCAAGGATATTACAGAGACAATAGCTAAGCTTGAAAAGATTAGCGAGAAGTTCAATGTTGATTTTGTATTAAGCCTTTCTATGGATGAGGCAGAGGTTCCTGAATCTGTTAAGTCTAAGATTGTTATTTCACTTTGATAATATTTTTATCTGAATAATCTGGATAAGCCGCGGAGAGCCGCGGCTTATCTTATGAAGAGGAAATTTATTTGCCATATGGCTTCAAATAGAAACAAAAAAGTAACTAAATATCCTAAGACCTTAAACAGTATCAACATTGGAATGGTGATCTTTGGCGTAATTGCCATTTATCTTTTGTTTTTTGTAATTACCTACATGCGCAAAGACCACATTGTTGGCTATGAGGTTAAGGAAGGATCTCTTTCTACAAATAACATCTATAATGCTATCTGTATTAGAAATGAGAAGATAGTTAAGAGTGATTCTGCCGGATATGTGAACTATTTTGCCGCAGAGGGTAGCAGAGTTGCAGTTGGGAACCTTGTTTACACCGTTGATGAGTCAGGGGAATTGTTGGAATATCTTAAGTCTCAGGGCTCTGATGAGGTTATGCTTTCTGATGAAGATATGTCTGAGCTTCGTTCTCAGATTGTAGACTTTTCATCTACCTTTGATGAACGGAATTTTTATACTGTTTATGATTTTAAGGTAAGTCTTGATGGTACTGTACAGAAGCTTTCTAATAACAGTATTCTTGACAATATCAAGTCATTAAATGCCAACAGCGCGGCCCTTGCAGCCATTAACTACAAGTATGCCGGGGATACCGGTATTGTAGTATATTCTATTGATGGTTTTGAGGATAGGATTGTTCATGATCTTACAGCAGCCATGTATGAAGAGGGATATTATAACAAGACGCAGCTTATTAACAACAGTCTTGTGAAGGTTGGAGATCCTGTTTATAAACTTTGTACCAGTGAAGAATGGTCTGTTGTAATCCTCGAGAACGATGAGGAACGCGTTAAAGAGCTTACGGAGAGAGGATATGTAAAGGTCAGATTTATCAAAAACCAGGATGAATCCTGGGGAAGAGTAACCAGCTTTACCAATGGAGAGGGGGATACCTTTGTGGTATTTACCTTTACTAATTCAATGCTGACCTTCTGCAGGGACAGGTATCTTAATATCGAGATTATTACTGAGGATGAGAAAGGACTTAAGATTCCTAACTCTGCCATTGTAAATAAGAGCTTTTATCTTATTCCGAAGTCCTATGTTATCAAAAATAATGATAATTCTACCGGTGTTCTTCGTGAAAAATATGATGAACAGGGTAATGAGACCTCGGAGTTTATTGATATTTCTCTATATAGTGAGACAGAAACCGATTATTACGTGGATACAACCTTATTAAGGTCATCTGATACACTTATCAAGCCTGATTCCACAGAGCGTTTTGCTGTTGGAAAACAGGACAGCCTGGTGGGTGTATATAACATCAACAAGGGCTATGCTGATTTCAGGCAGATTCGTGTTTTATATCATAACGATGAGTATTCTATAGTTAAGTCAAATACTACCTACGGACTTTCTGTTTATGATTATATAGTTCTTGATGCATCGGTAATTGATGGCAAAAAAGATACGGAAAATAAGGATGATATCATAACGGATGATATAAATTCGGATTATAGTTCTGATGAGTATTCTGAGGACTATTCCGATGGAAATACAGAAGAGAATTCGGAGGAGGAATCAATAATTCCTGTTGATGATTCCGCTGAACAGATATCTGATGAAAATACTGAGGAAATATCACAAGAAACACCGTAAAATACTTAACAAATATTTGACAGATTATGTAATATTACGTTAATATTATAGGTGGTTTTGTTGGGAAAAAAGTTTTTTGAGGAGCATTTAACTATGAGCGTAATGGATAAGTTTTTAAAAGCTATTCAATTAAATGGGGATGAAGATAGCGGCTACTATGACGACTATGATGACAGCTACAGCAGCTCGTCCAAGATTGAATCTATAAATAATTCAAATCCAATCGCAAAAGAAGATTCCTCATTGGATAATGCTGATGAGAAGGGGAAGAAATCTTCACCTAAGGTAGCACCTGTAAGAAGTAAGAAGGCAGTAAGCTCTAATCCTTCAGGAATGGAAGTATGTGTTATAAAGCCTACCTCTGTTGAAGATGCCAGAGAGATTACAGAAACTCTTCTTGCAAACCGTACAGTAGTACTTAATCTTGAGGGACTTGATGTAGACATTGCTCAGAGAATCATAGATTTCACTTCCGGTTCAACTTTTGCGATTTCAGGAAATCTTCAGAAGATTTCAAGGTATATTTTTATAATTACACCTGCTTCTGTCGATATTTCAGGTGATTTCCAGTCAATGCTTAACGGCGCATTTGGCAGTAGCATTGCAGAGGGACCACAGCAGATAGACTGATAGATAAAATAAAAGGCTGTTGACCAATAGAAAATAGTCAACAGCTTTTTTCTTGTATTAAGAAAGGGAAATGTAATGAGTGATATTTTAACTGTAAATTATGAAAAAAAGCCATGTTATGACATAGTCATCGATAATTCCTTTAATGAACTTGCAAGCAGGGTAAAGGAACTTGGCTTTGAAAATAGGAAGATTGCTATTATAACAGATACTAATGTGAAAGCTCTTTATAGCGAAGAGATAGAGAAAATATTGTCTGAAGTTTCCGATAAGGTTATAGTATATGCAATTCCGGCAGGTGAAGAGAATAAGAACCTTTCTGAAATAGAAAAGATATATCAGGTTCTTATTGAGGAACACTTTGACAGACATGACCTTATTGTTGCCCTTGGCGGTGGTGTAGTCGGAGATATGGCCGGTTATACTGCAGCTACATATTTAAGAGGAATCTCATTCATTCAGATCCCTACAACACTTCTTGCACAGACAGACAGCAGTATCGGCGGAAAGACCGGTGTAGATTTTAACGGATATAAGAATATGGTCGGTGCATTCCATATGCCAAGGCTTGTGTATATCAATATATCAACATTGAATTCACTTGATGAGAGACAATTTGCTTCAGGTTTTGCAGAAGTTATGAAGCATGGTCTGATTAAGGATTCAAATTTCTACACTTTCCTGATTGATAACATCTATGAGATAAATGATAAGGATCCTGAGGTTCTTATGGAAATGATAAGACGCAGCTGTGAGATCAAAAAGGCTGTTGTTGAGAAGGATCCAACAGAAAAAGGAGACAGAGTATTATTAAACTTTGGTCATACTTTAGGCCATGCTATAGAAAAAGCTAAGAATTTCAAGCTTACTCATGGAGAATGTGTTGCACTTGGCTCTATTGCAGCAGCATTTATTTCCTGGAAGAAGGAAATGATCTCCATGGAAGAGTACTACGAGATCAGAGATATGTTTGTTCCTTTTGATCTTCCTATTTCAATCGAAGATCTTGATGCTGATGAAGTAGTAAAACTTGCAAAATCCGATAAGAAGGCTGATCAGGATAAGATTAGATTTATTCTTCTTAAGAGTATCGGAAAAGCAGTGGTTAGCATGGAAGTAACTGACGAAGAGATGAAAAATGCTCTGGATGAGATCATTTATATTGAGAATAACGACTAAAGTTACAGAGGTTTTGTTATGAAAAAGATGTCAAAGAAAAAGAAGATATTTCTTATAGTGGATGCACTTATGATAGCTCTTTTGGTACTGCTGGATCAGTTTACAAAGCATTTAGCTGTGGTTCATCTGATGGACAAGCCTCCATTTAAGATAATTGATGGAGTTTTAGAGCTTAATTTCTTAAAGAACAGCGGCGCAGCCTTTGGTATGCTTCAGAATCAGAAGGTATTCTTTATCCTTGTGGCTGTAATGATACTCATCATAATTGCATATGTGCTTTTCAGACTGCCGGATGAGAAGAAGTACGATATCATGCATGTTCTTCTTGTTCTTATCGCCAGCGGAGCCGCAGGCAATATGATCGACAGAGTAAAACAGGATTATGTTGTTGATTTCATTTACTTTGTGATAATCAATTTTCCAATATTTAATGTGGCAGATATTTATGTTACTGTAGCTACCTTTGTTTTTGTTTTCCTGTTTTTGTTCTATTATCAGGAGAACGATTTCAGCTTCCTCAGCTTTAGACAGCAGAAGAAATTCAGGGAATTTAAATAATGGATCAAATAAATAACGTATTTGATTTTTATGTGACAGATGAATATGAGGGAATAAGGATTGATAAGCTTATAAGTGAGCTCATTGATTCACTTTCCAGAACCTATATAAAAAAGCTTATTGATGATAAAAAGGTCTTTTGCAATGATAAAAACGTAAAGGCCAGTTTTTCTGTTTCAGAAGGGGACCATATTGTCATGGAGATTCCTCCTGTGGAGGTTCCCGAAATAGTTCCCCAGGATATTCCTCTTGATATCCTGTATGAGGACGATGATGTAATTGTGGTCAATAAGCCTAAAGATATGGTGGTTCATCCTGCTGCGGGCCATTACAGAGATACTCTTGTTAACGCCATCATGTTTCACTGCAAGGATAATCTGTCCGGAATCAACGGTGTAATGAGACCGGGGATTGTTCACAGGATCGATAAGGATACCACAGGTTCAGTTATAATATGCAAAAACGATAATGCTCACAGGGAAATTGCTGATCAGTTAAAAGAGCATTCAATTAATAGAGTTTATCATGCCATATGTTATGGAATTTTGAAGGATGACGAGGGAGATATTGATGCTCCAATTGGTCGCAGTGCAAACGACAGAAAGAAAATGGCTGTTGTACCCGGTGGAAAGGAAGCTCAGACACATTATCGCGTTTTAAAGCGTTTTGAGGAGGATGGCTTTACATATATAGAATGCAGGCTAAAAACCGGTAGAACACATCAGATTCGTGTCCATATGGCCCATATAGGGCATCCTCTTTTGGGAGATGAAGTATATGCACCGGGACGTAAGAGTAAATTCAATACCAAAGGTCAATGCCTTCATGCTAAAACCTTAGGTTTCATTCATCCTGTTACAAAAGAATATGTGGAGACCGATGCTCCTTTGCCGGAATATTTTTCCCATTTGCTCAATATACTCAAATAGGTTAAAATACTAGTATAGAAGGTTAAAAATTCTGCATCAAAGGGGTGAGCTTATGAATACTATTATAACTATTGGCCGTCAATTTGGCTCCGGGGGAAGAGAAATTGGAGAAATGGTCGCCAAGAAGTACGATATCAAGTATTATGATAAGGAGCTTCTTTCCAGAGCTGCCAAAGAGAGCGGATTCTGTGAAGAGATGATCCAGAATCATGATGAGCGTCCGACTAATTCTTTTCTCTATAATCTTGTAATGGATACCTATTCATTTGGCTATAATTCTTCCAGCTTTGTAGATATGCCTATAAGCCATAAGGTTTTTCTTGCTCAGTTTGATACTATCAAGAAGATCGCAGAGGAAGGACCTTGTGTTATAGTTGGTCGTTGTGCTGATTATGCATTAAGTGATTTTGATAATGTTCTTAATATCTTTATCCATGCTGATGAGGACTTTAAGATTAAAAGAATTAAAGAGCGCTTTGCCGATATCACTACAGATGAGAAGGCAAGAGAGATGATGAATAAGAAGGATAAACAGCGTCAGAGCTATTATAACTATTATTCTTCCAAGAAATGGGGAAGAGCGGACAGCTATGATCTTTCAATCAACAGCAGTATCCTTGGAATAGAAGGAACTGTTAAGTTCATCACTCAGTATATTGAAGATTTTGAAAATGCAAGAGCAAATAAATGATTTGAAAAAAACTTTCAGAAGGTAATTTCTTTCTGGAAGTTTTCTTTCTTTTTGGGCATAATTTTATAGATTTTTTATTGAGTACCTATTCTTTATCTGCTACGCTGAACACAAGAAGCATGAAGTAGTATGCATTTTTTTAAAGAAAAGGCGTTGTGGATGCTTATTTCTCTATTTTAAGTACTGTGTAACATGTTTTGATGTACGCAGAATGGATTCTGCGTTGATTTTTCAAGGAGGAAAGATATGGCTAGTAACATTAATGGAAACATTAATCAGCTGTTTCGGGGTGCCAATAATGAAACCAGAGCCGGAACAGTAAGCTCAAAGCCAAGAAGTCCTTCAAAGGCTTCAGGTAATGAGAAAAAGGCAGATAGTATTTTTGATAAGTTTGGTCAGAGTGCCAAGGTTGAACTTTCGCCAGAAGCAGAGATGTATGGTAAGGTTGTGGACAAACTTCAGCAGAAATATGAAAATGCCGATGTATTTGTAGCAGGACCAAATGATGATCTTTCTCAGATCGGCGGAGATCTTGAGTACAGTATCATTTTATCCGAGGATGAGATGAAGCTTCTTGCTTCCGATGATCCTAAGGATAAAGAGGCCCAGGAAAAGCTCATGGGACAGATAGACGATGCGATGACAGCTATCAAGGACATGAGTGAAAAGATAGGAAACAGTACCGGTGAAGATGACGAGATTGCTAATTTCGGAATCAAACTGGACAAAAATGGAAAGATGAGTTTCTTTGCTGACATTAATGGGAAATCCTTCACAGACAACACAATGGATGCATTGGTTAAGAGTATAATGTCTGATAAAGCAGCAGGTGCTCAGGAATCCTGAAAAACATATTGATTTTAAAATCTCGGAGTTTACAAGGCTCCGGGATTTTTTTGTGTTTTAGTTTGAGTGAATAATGAAATTTAGATTGATAAATGTATATGATAAATAATTGTCAAATAAAGCGAGACGTTTGTAATATGATTCGTTAAAATTTTCAGCCAATCTATCGTTATCTAATGAAGGGTTGTTTAATATAGCCATTTAACATGATAAAAAACTTAAATAATTAGCAATTATTGATAATTTAATCGAAACATATGCAGAGTTTTATAGAAGAGAATGGATTATTATATGATATGAAATGAAAGAGAAGGGCATTTTGCCTGATTTTTATTGTTGGAGGATTACTTTTATGTTGGACAAATTGATTTACAGTGTGTATATCATACTGCCGGTGGCGCTTTTATGGGGAGCAAAGTACGCCGGAAAGGGCAAGTGGAATGATTCATTATCCCTTGACCAGAGCAAAGCATTACAGGGATTTTTAGCTGTTTGCATCATGTTTCATCACATTGGACAGAAGACATGTGCTTCCTGGCTTACACCAAAGACAAGAATACAGCAGGGACTTGGATTCTTTGTACCTTTAGGATTTATGTTTGTTGCAGTGTTTCTTTTCTTTAATGGTTATGGAGTATATAAGAGTTTTCATACAAAAGATAATTACTTAAAGGGTTTTGTTAAAAAGAGAATTCTTCCTCTGGTATTCATGCTTTATTTAACAACCATCATTTTCTACATCGCAAGACTTATAGTCGGAGAGAAGATGGATCTTCAGCAGACTTTGCTTAATCTTACAAGCATTCATCTCTGCAATCCATATACCTGGTATGTTATAGTATTACCATTTTTCTATTTGGCATTTTACTTTGCTTTTAAGTTCATTAAGAATGACGGCCTGGCAGTTTTGGTTACCTGCGCATTTGTTGTGGCATATATGCTTTTTGGAACTACAATTGATCACAACGACTACTGGATGAGAGGCGAGTGGTGGTATAACTGTGTATTCCTTTTTGCAATCGGTCTTATTTTTGCCAAGTTTGAAGATAAGATTGTAGCATTTTTCAAGCGTTTTTATGTTGTTCTCATGCCACTTTCAGTTCTTGCCGTATATCCGCTTTATCAGTTCTCAAGATTTGTATGTAATGCATTTTCATATTACGGAGAGAACTGGGGAGCACCTGATACAGTATTTAGAAGAAGAGTTTGTCTTGCTTCTGAGACACTGGTTTGTATAGATTTTGTTCTTATGTTTATTCTTCTCGGAATGAAGCTTAAGCTTGGCAATAGATTCCTTAAATTTATGAGCAAGATCACATTGGAGTTCTATTTGATACATGGACTGTTTGTTGAGTTCTTCGCATTTAATTTTGATGGCGGTGTGGTAAATAAATTCAGAATTCATAATCTGATGCTTTATGCTGTGCTTGTATTTGCACTTGGAGTTCCATCAGCGCTTCTTCTTAAGAAAATCAGCTCATTGGTTTTCGGAAAAAAGAAAGCTTTAAAAAGTTCAGAAGCTGATTGCAAAGTTGCAAAAGCATCATAATTAGTTAGCCCTTCCTTTATACACAGCTATGTTTTGCCTTTATTGTTTGGTCAGACAGCTAGGCATAACAATAGCTGTGTATTTTTGTACAATAAAATAACTATTCGCAAAACCTATGTTTAACGAATAGTTACTGTTAGAAATATCTATTTTAGATTGTGTAACAGACCTTTATCAGACTATATTATCATAATTCCTCATCCTCAAGCTCATAGCTGATTTCATCCAGTTCTGCATGGTAAAACTCTGACCAGCTGTACTGATTCATATAATCACCTGTGTATCTGTATTTAGAATCGTTCTTATTTTCCAACCAATCATACAGATCGCATTCGATTTTATCTTTTGCTATGGCAATACTTCCACGTTGCTTTAGGATTATTCCATCAAGTTTGAGTTTATTGAAGGTATTCTGAAGATCCTGTCTTAAATTACACAGATATGAAAGCTTTTTATCCGGATCTCCATCGTCCTCCCATAATGATGCAATGATTTCACCATTTGTGGTTTGGGCGCCTTTATTGTTTATTAAAAGAGCTACGATTTCCTTGGTCCTTTTATATTTGAACTCCACAGGCTCACCGTCGACGAATAGTTCAAAATTCCCAAAGGTCTGGGCAAAGACTCTTTTATATTTTTTACGGATTTCTGGGTATCTTAAAGATCCCATTTCTTTTGTGAATAATTTATCAGACCCCGGCTTCAAAACATAGCCACTGGCGTGTAGCTGCATTGCTTCATAAGCAAATTCTTTATCATCTGAATAATAAATTAGATTTATGTATGGATAAAGCTCTGTTAAATATTTACCCAGATCTATTCCTGATAATTCCGGCATTTTCACATCAAGAAAAGCCACATCAATTTCTTCTTCTCTGGCCTTAGCTAAAGCAGATAAAGAACTATCATAGTAATAACAGGTATGATCAGGATAATTCTTTGATAAAAAGCTTTTAATCTTCTTTAAAGAAGCATTATCATCATCTACAGCTAAAATATTCATTGCGTACCCCCTGTTGGCAAAGAAACACTTTTAAGCTTTTGACTTTTACGCTCGCTGGCTGTCATATGTAAGGGATCAGCTTCACCCACAACAAGTGTCTCCCCATCATTTAATGCAGACTCATGCAGCGGACCGCATTTCATATCTGCAAGTACAAGTGCTGCGAATCTGTCATAGTTATCATCATCGATCACAGGAAAGTGATATTTCATCCTATACCAATGGTCAGGATCATAACTTGCATTTCCGATATAGAGTCTGTCAGCTGTATCAGCTACCTCTTCTACCCCTGCTTTTTCTCCCATTTGGAAATCTGAAATATCATCGCAGAAAAGCATTCCGTAGATTTTTAAGATCTTGTCACGTACTGTTTCATCACTGCCGCTTTTGTTCTTCTTGCCGGTAGTTGTATCCATGACCTGATAATAAAAATCCTGAGCTTCCTCACTGTCTTCGAAATTTATGATTGAATCATAGAATTTTTTAATATCAATATCAGCTAATGATGACATTGCCATTCCTCCATAGGTAGTTAAAAGACAATCGCAGTAATAGAATGATGCCTTGATGTAAAGGTGGATTTTATATCTTCATTTGTTTTTACTAATGATACTTTTACAGGCTCATTGATGCTGTTGCAATCTTCAGGATTTCCCTGCATTTTCCATACTTCTTTTGATGCTTTATCACAAATGGCGGAAATGTCTATATCAATGTCTTTTTCGCCTGCATTTATTACTTTGACAAAAAGGTTGTCAGCGTTTTTCGATGCAGAAATATATACCTTATTTTCTTCCAGAAATACCAGGTTTTCAGAAATTTCCAATTCCACATCGCCTGTAAAGCAGGAATAAAGCTTCTGAACATAGTAACTTGGTGTTCCATAGGAATTTTTTGCATCAAACCAGATCAGATCCGGCTGCCACTGAGTATAGCCAAGTCTTGCAAATAAAGGTGCGTAGGAAGCCATGAGCACAACGTCACAGTTCTTTTCAAGTCCTGTCATGAAGGCTGCTTCTGCTAATGCAGCACCAAAAGAATTTCTTCTTTCAGGAACTTCCTTTGGATTAATATGGCATGCATATTCACCGGCAAATACCTTTTTGTGCTTGTCATATGAATCATACATGTGAACGTTATTGTACATCCATTCATCCGAAACATAATAATGTTCGTCTACTGCATAGCTATAATTTGGATTTTCTTTCATTTTTGGAGAAAAATGATCCCAGGCATCTGTATAATGTTTTGAAGTGACATCAGGGCCTGCACTTCCACAGCACTTGATCTCTGGATACTTTTTATGGATTTCCTTTTCAAAGATATCATAACGGTTAAAGAAATCTATCTTTTCAGTTTCCCACTGTTCATTACCAATTCCGATGAGCTTAAGGTTAAATGGCTCTTTATGGCCCATTTCAGCCCTTATTTTGCCCCATTTGGTATCTGTATTACCATTTGCAAATTCGATAAGATCCAGAGCATCCTGAACGTATTCCCGGAACTCAGGAGAATCTGATAATACATACTGATCAGACTGATATTGGCATGCAAGACCAACATTTAATACAGGCAGGGGCTCACATTCCAGGTATTCGCAGAGAAGGAAATACTCGTAGAATCCAATACCAAGTGTCTGATTGTAATGAGAAAAAGAGCCTACATCCTTTTTATCATCATCATTTCCATGGACAGCCCATCTGTTCCAGTTAGATTTTCTCTCCTCAGAAGGACCAATGGTTTTCTTCCACTGATATCTGTTGGAAAGTTCATTGCCTTCAACAACACATCCACCCGGAAATCTCATAAAGCCGGGCTTCAGCTCTTTTAACAGATCCACAAGATCTTTTCTGAAAAGGCCAAGAACTGCATCCTCAGGATACATTCTGAACTGATCAAAACAGATCGCTTGTGGCTGATCTACTGTGACAACAAAAACACCTTCCTCAATATTTGAATTTGCGATGATTTTTGTCTCATATTTTTTCCATTCACTGCAATCTATAGAAATTACCTCTGAAGAACAAAGTTTTTTTGTTTTATCCCTTGAAGAAATACTGATAATTACATCATTTTTTGAATCGGCTTTTGCATAGAAACTGATATTTGCTGATTTTCCGGACATCAAAAATATTCCATCATAGGCTTTATTACAGAATGAGCTTTGTGCCTTTGATGAATTAACAACAAGATAATGAGGATTTACTTCATTTAAAGGGGTTTCTGTTGAAATTGAGAGTGATAGATCGCTGTCTTCAAAAGCGTTCCAGCCATAGAGATAAGCTTCGTTTTGATGATAGTTTCTTTTGTAGCCACGGCCTTCAACAAATTCAAAACTGCGATTTTCAAGCATTTCAGCGTGAAGTCCACCGTCGAGACCATAGTTTATATCCTCAAAAAAGAGGCCAAACATTCCTTTGTTTATAGTTTTATTCATAATATCTCCTGTGTGACTAATTCATTCTATAAGTTCTTTAATTATTGTATATCTTTTATTATCGAATGCTGAATAAACTAATTTCAAATAGATCACATTGATGTGAAAAAGGATCCAACTACTGATCCTAAGACCATTGCTAAAATCAGTATAAGGGCAAGTATTGCAAGTAATCTGCTGTATTTCTTGAGTTTCATTTTAAATAATCACTTCCTTAAATATATTTTTGTATTTTGAAAATAATATTAGCTGGTATATACATCATAGATTTCGACATGATCATAGATGCATCTCCATGAACTCCAGGCATCTGCAGTAACACATATGTAATGTGTTCCGTCATTGGAAATCTGATAGCTGGCACCACAACAGCCGGATTGTGCAACAAACCCGGTCTTGGCCCCCATAACTTCGCCGTGAGTATCCTTATCTTCTATTCTACGCATAAACCAATTGGAAACGGTTATGCCTTCAGGATGCTCCTCGGTACCTGAGGTAGTATAGGTTCTGGCATTTAGTACCTCGTGACAGAGAGAATTTTCCTCTGCAGCTTTGAGGATCATAGCCATATCAAGCAAAGTGCAATAGTGATCTTCGTTGTATATTCCGATACAATTGGTAAAATGTGCTGTGTCGGAAAGTCCAAGCTCTGCGAGCTTATCATTCATCATATCCACAAAGGCTTCCTGTGAACCAGCAATATATTCTGCAAGACACATGGCTGCATCTCCGCCGGATGGAAGAATTGTTCCAAATAGCATATCCTTTACCGTAACGGTTTCGCCCACACAAAAGCCAACAGCACTACAATCGTGCTTAAAAATAAAGTCACCAATGGCCTGTGTCATATCAAAGGTGTCATCAAGATCAGTAATATGTTCAGCTGCTACCAAAAGAGTAAGGATTTTAGTCATGGATGCAGGATTTATTCTGACGTTGGCATCCTTACTGGCAACTACATTACCGGTGTCGAGATTTACCAAAAGTGCATAATTACTTAATACATTTTCACTTGAAATATAAGTAGATTCATCAGATACGCTGATATCATATCCGGAGAAAAAAGATGCAGCATCTTCAGATGCTTCAAGAAACGGGTTCACTTCCTCTTCTACTATCTCAGGCTCAGTATCAACTACAGCCGTTTCCACTATTTCTACTGCAGGTTCTTCTACGACTTCATTAACAGGAGTTTCTATGGAAGTCATCCTTTTACTGTGTAATTTTACAGCAATAGAAATAATTGAGATTAAGATCAGTAAGAAACAACCCCCTATCATACTAAGATGGAGAATGATCTCTTTTTTTCTTTTCTTTTTATATTCATCAATGGTCAGTCTATGACCATCACGACTTCTATAACTAGCTTTAATATCCAATATATAACACCACCCAACAAAACGAATTAACCACTAAAGTTTACCATCTATCTTTATTGTTCTTCAAGGTGTAAATCTTACAATTTTTGAATGTTCTTTTTGACATTAGAAAAATGCCTTATGCTATAATGAATTCATGCAGAAAAATAATGGAAAAGAAGACAAATATTATATCGAACAGGACAAGCTTAACACCTTAAGAATGCGTGAGGTTCTCGATACATTGCCAAGATTTTGCAGGCAATATTTCAGAGGTATTGAACCAACTACTTCTGCCAGGACAAGGCTTGGTTATGCTTATGATCTACGGACATTTTTTGAATATCTGAAAAATGTTAATCCATCCTTGGAAAACACTGAGATCACTGCTTTTTCTCTTGACCTGCTGGATAAGATTTCCAGAGAAGATATAGAGGAATATCTGGAGTATTTATCTCTGTATGATAAGGAAAATAAAGAGATCACCAATGCTGAGCAGGGCAAAAAGCGAAAGATGTGTGCGCTAAGGTCACTTTATACTTATTTTTATAAATCCGAGCTTATTCAGAATAATGCTCCTGAGCTTGTAAATATGCCTAAGCTTCATGAACATGAGATCATAAGGCTTGAACCAAATGAAGTTGCAACTCTTCTTGACCAGGTAGAGGCCGGGGAAAAACTTACAAAATCTCAGCTAAAATATCATGAGAAAACAAAGCTTCGGGATGTGGCTATTTTAACTCTTCTTCTTGGTACCGGAATACGTGTTTCTGAATGTGTAGGAATTGATATTGACGATATAGATTTTGATTCCAATGGTCTTAGAGTACATAGAAAAGGTGGATATAATACTGTAGTTTATTTCCCTGATGAAGTAAGGGATGCTCTAGTGGATTACCTTGATCAGCGAAAACAGATAATTCCTGTGGAAGGCAATGAAAATGCCTTTTTCCTTTCGCTTCAAAATAAGAGGATTACAGTTAGGGCTGTTGAAAATCTGGTTAAAAAGTATTCCAGAAATGTTACTACTCTTAAGAAAATCACGCCCCATAAGCTTCGGAGTACCTTTGGCACAAATCTTTATAAAGAATCCGGGGATATATATCTTGTAGCAGATGTTCTCGGTCATAAGGATGTTAATACTACCAGAAAACATTATGCTGCCCAGGATGACGAAAATAAAAGAAGAGCTGCAAGAATGGTCACTCTTCGAGAAAATCGTAATAAAAACTAAAAAACAATCCCTGAAGGCTTCCAAGCTTTCAGGGATTTTGTCAATTTAAACAGTCTATTCCGTAGCTTTATAGGTTTTTGCAAAGACATTCTTTTCAATGATAAACATATCATGAATATCATCCTGGCTTACTGCTATATAATCGCCCTTCTGCCCCAGCATATACTTATCGGAATCCCAGTACGGAAAAAGCTTTGTGGTTTTCTGAAGCTTCTTGGCATATATCTTAATATCACTAGTGGACTCACACGCTTTTGTAAGAGGCAAAAGTGGAATTGATCTTCCTGTATCTGCATTTTTGACCGTGGGCACATAGTCAATATTGGGTTTAAATTTCTTGCGGGATCGCTTAAAGCTATATTCAAACTTCTCTCTAGATATAGCATTTACGTTACCGGTTGTATCAATAATAAGAATGGTATTCTTTCTTATCTCAATAATATTGTCACCGTTTATGGTTCTGATGATGGCCATATTACCGACAGGAATATTTGGATAAGCCTCAACAAAACCAAGGGTTATTGGTGTACGTTCATATTTGGACATTTTTGTAATGTCCAGCTCAGTATCTTTAGCTCTGATAATATCGGAATTCTCAAAATAATCTGCCATTCTCTCCCGAATGATATTAGAAATGGAATGATTTGCAGAATCATCGTCTATCTCGACATAATCAGAATACTGCTTCTTAATAAGTTCGTTGTTTAGAATTCCTCCGGCTTTATCAGTATGTCCTCCGCCCGAGCCAATCTTTTTTGCGAGAAATTCGGCCAGTTCATCTGCTCTTGTTTCATTTGAACAGCTTCTGATTGAATACTTTACGCCAAAAGAAAGAACACTATAAACAAGACATACATCAATAGTATCTACGGCAACAATGAAATCACCAATTAATCCTAAGATATTAGGATCACAGGGATCAGTCCTGAGAATTGCATAATGATCGTCAGCATGGTACTCGATGCCAAGCATGGCAACTCCGGCGATCTTTGCTTCCTTAAGGGTAAGATTCATATTCTTAAGCCTTAAGATAAGATCTTTATTATATTGAAGAGCATCAAGCATATCTCTGTCCAGAGGGTGATACATCTCGGAAAAAGCATTTGTATCAGAATAAAGACCATAATATAGCGCTGTGGCTAATTTGTGGTCTACAATATCTTCTTTAGATTCAATGCGTAACAAATTCCAGATAACTGAACAACAGCTGCCCAGATTACTCCTGACTTCATTTAGTTTTGGAAGTTTGCCATATACCTGATGATGGTCAATTACGGCGACTTCTTTGGCAGCAAACTTACGAACATTACCTTCTCCGTATTGACAATCAGTCATTAAAAGAAGGTCCGGTTTTGCCTTTAGGTTGGAAACAAATTCTATGGGAATATTCAGTTCCTTGATAAGATAAACAAGATTGCTCTTACTAATCTTGAAATTACCGGAATAGATAAAACGAACTTTTTTGCCGTGGCTTTGAAAATATCTATATAATGCATATCCGGAACAAATTGCATCTGCATCAGGATTGTCATGGCATTGTATGACTATATTCTTGTAATCAAGCAAAGCTGATAATTTCATGATATACCTCTCCCATATCGATTATTATATAGCAATTGCGGGAAAGATATAGGTACTTTTTATAGAAAAATCAAAATATTTTTTATTTAAATTCTGTTGAATAATAAGGGATAATCAAACTTTCTCCTGAATTAAGATGATCGGCATCTTTGATTCTGTTGATAGTACAAATCTCAAATATATAGCTATTGATATTCTTGTAATGATCTTCCGGGTAATAATCTGAAGCAATATTCATAAGAGTATCGCCGGAATGAACAGTTATGGTTTTGTAATACTTTATATCAGGAGTATAACCATCTGATCTGGCATCACTCAAAATAGATGAAAACATAAATATTGCAAGGAATAAAAGCAATGTAACTAATGTGATAAGAACAGCATATTGTCTTCTCACAATTCGCTGTCTTTTAATTCTGTTACGGCGGATACGATCTTCACTTTTGTTATAATCAACATGACTATTATCAGAAACATTTGCGTACATAACATTTGCCATATCTGCCACCTCTCAATCATTTACGAATATTTGTTCGAGAACAACTGTTCATAGAACATATTATCGAACGTACATGTGTTTGTCAATACTTTTCGAACAAATATTCCGAACAAAATTTCCGAACAAACATTTGCATCGTCTATTTGAGTATGATAAAATAAGTTATCCCAAATCATATTTCGAGGAGGTTTTATATGGAAAAAGGTAATATTTCTAAGAAACAGCAGGAAATTCTTGATTATATTAAAGAGCAGACTCTTTTAAGAGGTTTTCCTCCGGCTGTAAGAGATATTTGTAAGGCGGTTAATCTTAAATCTACATCTTCTGTTCACTCTCATCTTGAAACTTTAGAGAAGAACGGTTATATCAGACGTGATCCTACAAAGCCCAGAGCAATAGAAATCTGTGATGATGGCTTTAATATGGTCAGGACAGAAATCGTTAGTATTCCGGTTATTGGACAGGTTGCCGCAGGTGTTCCTATTCTTGCAGAGGAGAATATTGACTCATATATCCCCATTCCCGCAAGTATGTGTCCTAAAGGATCAGATGCTTTTATTTTGAATGTTAAAGGTGATTCAATGATAAATGCCGGTATTTTCAACGGCGATAAGATTTTTGTTCAGCAGTGCAATACTGCAAAGAATGGTGATCAGGTAGTGGCTTTGATTGATGACTCCGCTACTGTTAAGACATTCTATAAAGAGAAAGGTCATATAAGACTTCAGCCTGAAAATGATAATATGGATCCTATAATTGTTGATGACTGTCAGATTCTTGGTAAGGTTTTTGGAATTCTTAGATTCTATTGATGTGATAATTTGCATTTAGATCATCAATGTGATTATTTGATTGCAATTTATCAAGCAGTATCAAGATGATTTATGATCATTTCATAATTTAATGTAGATATAATAATTTGAAATTTTGTTTATTTTATCAAAAAAGAGCCGGTACATTATGTACTGACTCTTTTTGATTACATTAGTTATTTAATTCATCCTTTTCGATCAGCTTACCATCTCTCCAGATTCTTTCCAGATCATAGAACAATCTGTTTTCATTATCAAAAACATGCACTATGATATCGCCGAAATCCAAAAGAATCCATTTGCCTGACTCATAACCCTCAACATTTTTGGTCATGTGTCCGGCTCTTCCTAAAGCTTCCTGTACGCTGTCAGCCATGGCCTGAACCTGATTGACATTAGATCCCCCGGCAATAATAAAGTAATCAGCAAGAGTAGATATTTCACTGATATCGATTACTCTTACATCATTGCCCTTTCTGTCTTCAAGGGCGTCCACTGCCATTGCGGCCATTTTCTTTGAAACAGTTATATCTGCCATTTTCACCTCGTTTATTTCTGATAAAATTTCTTGTAGTAGTTATAGGCCTTCATTGTTGTATCATCACATTCTTTTCCAATTGTCTTTAAATATATAACTGAATTGTGAAGAATGTGAGCAAGGCATAGATCAATATCAGTAAAAGCTTCCTTTCGGATAATCTCCATATCCTCCAGCTCTTTTCTGTTTGGCTCAATAAAATCAGCGATATATACGATTTTTTCAAGAAGTGACATATCTTCTTTTCCTGTGGTATGCCATCTTATCGCTCCCAGAATTTCAGGATCATCAATCTCATATTTCGTCCTGGCAAGATACATACCTACTTTTGCATGCAAAAGGGAATGATTTCTTCTCTCAATATCTGATATCTCTATTTTATTTTTTTCACAGATCTTGATCTGTTCATCATGGCTCATACACTTCGCACAGTCATGCAGCATTCCTGCAATGAGAGCCTTCTGAACATCCGCGCCATATGTAAATGCCATGCTTGCTGATGTGTACGCTACTCCCAAAGTATGATCAAATCTGTCAGGCTTAAGCTGTTTTTCCAGTTCTTTGCGAAGCTTTTGAGAAATCTCAATTGTCTTCATTTATATAGCCCCTTGATGCAAATATATTCAATGCATTTATCAGGTAACATATATCTGACCGATCTGCCAATTCTTATTCTGTTTCTGATATCTGTGGAAGAAATGTCAATTCTGTTAAAGGTGAGAAGCCTTATGTCTGCACCATAGAGCTTACCAAGTTCTCTTCTCTTCTTATCCAAAGCAGCCAAATTATCTTCTTCTCTTACAGCTGCAAGGATTATACAGGATTTCAAAAGGTCAGCAGCACGATACCAGGTATCAATTCCTATTACAGAATCAGCACCTAGAATCAGATACAACTCGTCACCTGGATACATAAGCTTAAGATTTTCCAAAGTGTCTACTGTATAACAACCGTTTGGATTATCAATCTCAAGCCGAGAGCAGGTAAAATATGGATTGTCATCAATCGCCATTTTACACATCTGATAGCGCTCTTCTGAACCTGATATTTCTGTTCTGTTTTTTAAATGTGCTAAATTATTGGGAATAAAAATCACTCGATCCAACGAAAACTGCTCTCTTGCCGATTCACCTAAAAGTAAATGGGCATTATGAATAGGATCGAAAGTTCCGCCAAGTATACCAATTCTTCTGCATTCCATGATAAAGCCTCCTTTTGGTAAAATTTAGCATCTATCCAGTGTTTTATTTCTTGGAGCTCTTAGGAAGAATAATCTTAGGATCGTCTTTAAAAGGTTTGTATAAAACAAATTTTCTTCCGATTACCTGTACAAGTTCTGAACGGGTTCTTTCAGAAACAGTAATTGCAACTTCTTTAACATCCTCCAGGCAATTCTTAAGTACTGTAACTTTGATCAGCTCGTGGGTGTTAAAGGTTTCTGCAATAGCACTTGTTACTTCAGGACTTACACTTGATTTTCCAATCTGGAAAACAGGCTCTAGATCTGAAGCCAGGCTCTTTAAATAAGCTCTCTGCTTGCTTGTAAGTGTCATAATTTAATCCTCATCATAATTATCGTTTAAATCATCAAAATCATCGTCATCTGATTCATCTTCATCAAATGAACCGGGAACGGTATCTGCATTTCTGTAATATTCAAAAGCAAAGCCATACATTCTGACTGTATCACCTTCCTGAATATGCAGTTTTTCAAGCTCATCCAAAATGCCGTTGTCTGCCATGAATTTCTGGAAGAATGCAAAGCCCTTCTCAGAATCCAGATTGGTGTAACCAAGCATTTTCTCAATCTTAGGTCCTTCAACAACATACTCTTTTGCATCTGAATCATATGTAACTGTATACGCTTCATCAGTAGTTTTAAGCATTGTCTCAGGGAAAAATTCCTGCTCAAATACAATAGGAGTATCCTTCATTTCGGAAAGAGTTCTACTTACATAGTATAACAGTTCCTGAACCCCTTTTCCAGTTAGGGTTGATATGGGGAAAACCTTAACACCGAGTGGTTCGTATTTATCTCTGATTTTTTGGATTATTTCAGCGTTTTCGCCCTCGGGAAGCATGTCAATCTTGTTGGCAGCTATTACCTGAGGTTTCTTGGATATATCGGCATTGTAATTTGATAATTCTTTATTGATAGCTTCTATATCTTCTAATGGATTTCTGCCTTCTGTTGAAGCAGCATCGACAACATGAATCATAACACGTGTTCTTTCAATGTGTCTAAGGAATTCGTGTCCAAGGCCTGCTCCTTCAGAAGCGCCCTCAATAAGTCCGGGGATATCTGCAACAACAAAACCCTTTGCATCACTAAGATCCACAACACCAAGCATAGGTTTAAGAGTTGTGAAATGATAGTTGGCAATCTTGGGCTTAGCATTTGATACTTTGGAAAGGAATGTAGACTTGCCGACATTGGGGAAACCAACAAGGCCCACATCGGCAATAACCTTAAGTTCAAGAAGAACTTCCAGTTCCAAAGCCGGCTGACCGGGCTGAGCATATTTTGGAGCCTGCATAGTGGAAGTAGCATAATGCATGTTACCGTTACCACCGCGACCACCTTTTAAAATAACAGCCTCTTTGTTATCTCGGCTCATATCTGCTATAACTTTGCCGCTTACTGCTTCTTTTATAACGGTTCCTTCAGGAACCTTGATAATGAGATCTGCGCCATTTCTTCCATGGCATCTTCTCTTATTTCCATCCTGACCATTTTCGGCTTTGTACTTTCCGCCGTAATGAAAATCTGAAAGAGTATTGATACCCTCATCTACCTTGAAGATGATATCTCCGCCCTTTCCTCCGTCGCCCCCATCAGGGCCGCCATTATTTACAAATTTTTCTCTTCTGAAAGAAACGTGACCGTCGCCACCTTTTCCGCTCATTATAAAGATTCTGGCTTTATCAACGAATACAGGCATAATGCCTCCTTAAAAATAAAAAAACAAAAGTTTTAAAAAGGGCTTCAAACAATATGTTTGAAGCCCGATTAAGCAAATAATTACTTGTTCTCAACAGGATGAACGCTTGCCTGCTTTTTATCTCTGCCCTTGCGCTCAAATCTAAGAACACCATCAACAAGTGCATATAATGTGTCATCGCTACCGATTCCAACATTAACACCAGGATGAATGTGTGTTCCACGCTGTCTGTATAAAATATTACCGGCCTTTACGAATTGTCCGTCAGCTCTTTTTGCTCCGAGT
>JAEEGL011470807.1_pt1 | contig 30158 bp, 24 predicted proteins | sample 9134231 | NCBI WGS metagenome assembly JAEEGL01 (sample SAMN16246548, study PRJNA631951) | gut metagenome | biome: gut microbiome; feature: rumen; material: fiber-attached | host: Bos | place: Iran: Karaj | collected 2018-10 | reverse complement strand
GTTGAGAACTCGCTCGGTTAGTGGCGTGAAGTCGATGGGATACAAATCTTCGCGGTTGACCATAATCTGGACGCGTGGCGAGCTGTTGGGTTCCTCGTTATAGATGATGTAACGTGCCAAATGAAGCAGTTGCAGGGCGTTGTAGGTCTCCAAAACGGGCAGTTTATAGATTTTGCAAAACTCGAATAGCGGGAATGAAAACGTGTGGTTGAGTCCACTGCCGATGCCGACTTGGAAATAGTTGCAGACACTCTGATAAACCCGATTGACGAACGCTTCGGGCGGAAACGAATGCCTCACGCGTGCCAGCAATTTCTCCCTATCCTTTGGCGAATAGAGTAAGATGGCTTGTGCAGGTTGCCCATCGCGTCCTGCTCGTCCTGCTTCTTGGTAGTATGCCTCGATGTTGTCGGGTATGTCGTAATGGATGACGGCACGCACATCGGCTTTATCAATGCCCATCCCGAAGGCGTTAGTGCAAACCATCACTTGGATGCTGTTGGGTTGCGGGAACCGTTTCCAGCGTTCCTGCTTGTCGTTGCGGACGTTGGCACGCAGTCCAGCATGGTAGTAGTCGGCGTTGATACCCTGCTGTTGAAGCCATTCTGCAAGGGTTTGACTGTTGTTGCGACTGCGGACATACACAATCACCGACCCGCGTTCTTGTCGGAGGTGTTGCAAAATAAATTGGGATTTGTTGTCCGAATCCACTACGGAATAGTGCAGGTTGGCTCGCCTGATGGAACTTTGGAAGATGTTGGGCGTTGCGAATTGCAGTTTTTCTTGTATGTCGTTGGCAACGTATCGGGTTGCGGTGGCTGTGAGAGCCAAGATAGGAACGTCAGGGAATAGCTTGCGAATCTGTGCGATGTTGAGGTATGAGGGTCGGAAATCGTAGCCCCACTGCGAGATACAGTGTGCCTCGTCCACCGTAATCAAGCCAACGGGTAGGCTCTGGAGTTGCCTTTGGAACTCCTCGCTCTCCAACCGTTCGGGCGACACGTACAAGAAATGGTACAAGTCAGAATAGCGGCAGTTTTTGATGATTCGTTGCTGTTCATCGTAACTTTGCCCCGTGTAAATCGCTGCGGCTTGAATATCCTTTTGGCGTAAGTTATTCACTTGGTCCTTCATCAAAGCTATTAGTGGCGTGATGACCAAGCAAAGACGTTTGGCAGGGTTCTGTTGTGCCAAAACGAGGGTAGGTACTTGAAAACAGACGGTCTTTCCGCCTCCTGTGGGTAAAATCGCTAAGGTATCTTTTCCGTCTAAAATCGATTGGATAATTTCTTGCTGTTGCGGGCGGAAAGAAGTGTGCTGGAAGTAGGTTTGTAGAACCTCAATGGGGGTCATTGTGCAATATCTTTCAGGGCTTTTTGTAGGCGTGCGAGGGTTTGTTCTTTGCCCAACAGTGCCGTTATTTCCCAGATATGTGGTCCACGAGCACTACCGACCAACGCAATGCGGAACGAGTTCATCACTTGCCCCATCGGGTAGCTTTTTTGAGCAATCCAATCCATCACGGTTTGGTTCAACACATCGCTCTCCCACGTGCTTTGTTGCAAAATTTCTAACAGTTCAACCATCATCTGGTGGCTACCTTCTTTCCAATGCTTTTTCAAGCTCTTGGCATCGTATTCAGTGGGCGGAACGAAGAAGAAGTCGGTTTGCTCCCACAAATCAGCCACAAACGTACAGCGACTCTTGGTCAACGCGATGGCTTGCAGGATTTGTTCTTTGGTCAACGAGATTTTCTCCACCTTCGTCTCAAGTATCGGACGGAAAAGTTGGTACAACTCTTCATCGCTTTTTTCGTTCAGATAATGGTGATTAAACCAGCGAATCTTTTCGTAGTCAAATTTGGCTCCTGACTTGCTGACACGCTCTAACGAAAAGGCTTGAATCAACTCTTCTTTGGAAAAAATCTCCTGCTCATCGCTCGGATGCCACCCCAAAAGGGCTAAGAAGTTGATGATTGCCTCGGGGAAATAACCTTGTTCGCGGTAGCCCGAAGAGACCGTATTATCAATGGGGTTATGAAATTCAAGCGGGAAAACAGGGAAGCCCAATCGGTCGCCGTCGCGTTTGCTTAGTTTGCCGTTGCCTTCGGGTTTGAGCAACAAGGGCAGGTGAGCAAATTGTGGACTCTCCCAGCCAAAAGCACGATAAAGCATCACATGCAAAGGCACACTGGGAAGCCATTCTTCGCCCCGAATAACGTGTGTAATCTCCATCAGATGGTCATCCACCAAATGAGCCAAATGGTACGTGGGGAGGTCGTCGGCTGACTTGTACAGCACCTTATCGTCCATGATGGAGGAATTAAAGACGACTTCGCCCCGAATGATGTCCTGCACACGTATCTCTTCGTTGGGTATCACTTTGAAACGCACCACATATTTTTCGCCATTGCTTATCTTCTGTTGCACCGCTTCAGCAGACAGCGTGAGCGAGTTATTCATACTATCGCGGGTGCTGGCATCGTACTGAAAATTAGGTATCTCTTTCCGTTTGGCTTCCAATTCTTCGGGCGTATCAAAGGCATAGTAAGCGTTGCCACTGTTGATGAGTTGCTTGACATACTTGCGATAGATGTCTCGCCGCAGTGTCTGACGGTAGGGACCCAACGGACCCTTGCCTTCGGGTGCCTCAAAACAGATACCCTCGTCAATCTCAATGCCCAACCAGTGCAAGGATTCGGTTATGTATTGTTCGGCTCCGGGAACGTAGCGGGTGGAGTCGGTGTCTTCAATGCGTAAAAGCATCTTTCCACCATGTTTTCTGGCAAACAAAAAGTTATATAGTGCTGTACGCACCCCACCAATATGTAACGCCCCTGTGGGAGAAGGAGCAAAGCGAACACGAACCGTCTTTTTCATTATTTAATTTGGAATTTTTGCACTTGTCCATTTTGGCGAAGGATATACACCACGCCCATTTTCACGTCTTTGCGACTGATACAATTACCCATCACATCAAAGATAGTGGCATTTGGATCCTCGGCTAAAATATCATCAATATCCAATTTTAGATGCTCTTTTCCTCCCTTAAAATCAAAGGTAATAACGCCGTTTTCTTCAATAATGTTTGTTATCGAATAATCCGAAAAAGGATTGAAAGCAGTGGCTCCAGCAGGGAATAATTCAGTCTCTTTAGTGTCCTTTGGATTGGTATTCTGGTCGGCTTCCATCAAATCAACACGCATGTCATCGGGATTATCGTTTACCTCGTTATTAGACCACATAGCGGCATCAAACTTCACTTTTGTGATCATCAATCCATGCCCTTCTAAGTGTTTATCCCAGTTTTTTTTCTGTCGATTCTCTACGAGATAAAAAGTAGTTGGCGAAGGATTTAAGCCATCCATATTATGGTCTTCTTCCTCAAAAATCAAGCCTGCAGCACGCGAATCAATATCGTTCAAACTCACTTTTTTCTCGCCTTTAAGCACGGTCGGTTTGAGCCAACCCATAAACCAGCGTTCGTAAGCAGAATAGTTCGGTGGCGTGTTGCCATAATTGTTATAAGAACCATAATCCATTATATCCCACGAGCCTAGTGTTTTATTGTTTTCACTATCTTTTGTGTTGTACAAATCAGGCAACCCTAACACGTGCGAAAACTCGTGGCAAAGCACTCCTATACCATCGCGTATGTTTAAAAAATTCAATTCCGCTGAACAAGCATAACCATCCAATATCACCTCTTTACTTTTCCCCACTTTATACGTTCCTAAGTTTTCTTGAACGGACCATGCGTGGGGCCAAATACAATCTTCACTACCACCATCAGCCTCGCTACGTCCTGCATAGATGACGTAAACAATATCTACTTTGTTATCGTTGTCGTTATCGTAAAGCCCAAAATCTACATTGAAATCTTTTTGTGCTATCAAACAGGCATCTTTGACCAACAGAGGCACATTTTTGTCGTCTCCTTTCTGATTATCGCCACCGTAATACTCCAAATTTTCGTTCATCGTTATGGGACCCACCACATCAAATTGTGGCACGTATTTTCCGTTTGATTGATGGCGAAAATACTCTTTGGCAGAGCCTTCAGCCTTTACGGTAAAAGTGATGGTTCCATCGGATATTTTTTTCTCATACGAATAATTACTGCCGTTGAGCATATTATTGTATGCTTCTTTCGTGTTTTCTGCGTTAAATTTCACGTCCGCAAACTGTACCAACAAAACGGCTACGCGTGGTGCTAAGTTGCGAGTGAGTGTTGTAGTACGGGAAGGAGCCTTTTTGGCTGCAAGGCGTTTGGTTTGAATTTGCTTGAATTTTTTGGTTGGTATTACTTTGTAAAAACCTTCGTTATCTTTGGATACATATTTGCCTTTTTCATCTACGAAATAATGAAAATGCTCATCACCACACAACTGTAAGGTAATTGTGGTGCCATCAGGTTGTTCGTGAACGACTTTTCGTCGCAGTGCAGGAACCGCCATGATAGATGAATAAGTAGTCAAAAAAATAACACCAATCAAAAAGAATCTCTTCATATTGCAATCAGTACTCCTAAAAACCGATATTTTTGCAAAGGTAATTTATTTTTGGAAAAAGAAAAAATATAATCACAAGCGGATGCGTGATTTTTGTGGTTTCATACTAATTTACAGCAATTTAAATATAAAAAAAACTTGGAGCGAAAGCATCACCCCAAGTCCAAAATCATTATGTGTACGGTTTTATTTTGCTAATTTTCCTTCTGTGAAAGAGCATGAAACAGGTACTGGTTGTCCCAAAAACTGAACTGTCACATTGAAATTAAGTGTAAGGACTTCATTTTCCACAGTACCCTCAAGTTTTCCATCACCATCAAGAGAAGCTTCTCCCAATGTTATTTTTTTTACATCTGCTTTAAGTGCATATTTGTTTTCTGTTTTACTTACAGCGATACCTTCAATGGCTACACCTCCTTGAATTAACTCTGCTAAATCCTCATTTTGTGAACTCAAACTCAGTTTCACTACATTATCGCCCGTTTTTGCCAACTCTACGGTTCCTTCTGCAGAAACTTCTTTCCCCAAAAATGCTGTTTTAACTGTACCCGTATATTTCCCAGCGATTTCTTGAGCAACAGCGTCGCCGTCTTTATCATCGCAAGATACCAAGCACAATGCTACCAAAGCACTTAAAAACAAAAATTTAATTTTTTCCATTTCTTCAAAAATTTAAAATTTAACAAAGGCGAAAGTACGCGAAATTTTACATTTGAACAACAATTATTTAAAATTGCCAGAAAAAAGAAGCAAAAAACGTTGATAATCAAACAGTTAGAAATTCCTACGAAAAAGAAACATATCCCACTATGCCCGCAAAAATCAGCAATAAAATTGGGTTAGAAAGAATCGTTACGGCACGAACGAGCCACGGATGGCTATCTTTGGAGACGTAAAACGGTGCTTGAGCCAACAAAAAACAACCCAACGCAATGCCAAACGTAATCGTACTAAAAAACACTTCGCTGTTGGCAAACGACAAAATAATCGTGCCAATCAACCCAATCACCAACGCTCGCAACATCCAAAGGATGTTTTTGTAGTACGGATTGTTGCTGTATTTTTGGCTCAATTTGTCGTAAATATAACAAACGGTGAACATAATTATCAAACTCGGTAACACCAACGCAAACGTAGCAACCGCACTACCAAAGACGCTCTGCGAGGCTGTGTAGCCGACATACGTGGCGATGTTTATCCCAACGGGTCCGGGCGTCATCTGACTGATTGCCACCATATCGATAAACTCGCTTTGGGTCGTCCAACCGTGTGTCATCACATCGTGTTCCACCAACGTGAGCATCGCCATTCCACCACCAAAACCCATCAAACCGATGCGAAAAAAGACGTAAAATAATTCCCAATAAATCATAGTCGTATGCGAGTTATAAATAATGTGATGATGATTGAGCCGAAAATAATCCAAATGGGCGACAGTCCTCCGAACCAAATCAAAGCGAGGGCAGCAAAGGGAATCAAAGCCGAAGCCCACGTGAGTTTGGCACGTTTAATCATATTAAAAACCGTACTTGCGATGATGGCCACCACGGCAGGTCGGATACCCTTAAAGATGGCTTCCAAAGCGGGTAGATTACGGTAACGATTGAACAAAGTTGCCAAGAGCAAAATAATCACAAAAGACGGCAACACGGCTCCCAAAACGCTTGCCATCGCTCCCCAAAACCGATTCACACGCCAACCCACCAACACGGCGATATTGACGGCAATAATGCCTGGTGCGGCTTGCGAAAGAGCAATCATATCGGCAAAGACCTCTTGTGTAAGCCATTGTCGCTTGGTTACAATCTCTCGCTCAATCAACGGAATCATCGCATACCCCCCACCGATAGTGAAGCAACCGATGCGAAAAAAGGTGGCGAAGAGTTGAAAAATCATTTATTTTCGTTGATATGTTGGATGATGGAGCGTGCAACGGTGTCGATGGCTTTGGCGTTGTGTCCACCCTGTGGCACGATGATGTCGGCGTACCGTTTGCAAGGTTCAATGAACTGCTGGTGCATTGGTTTGAGCACCTCTTGGTAGCGTTTGATTACATCTTCCACAGTCCGATTACGTTCTACGATGTCGCGATAAATGACCCGAATCAGACGGTCGTCGGCATCGGCATCCACAAAAATTTTGAGGTTCATACTCTCGCGGATTTCAGGGTCGTACAAAGCCATGATACCCTCTACCAAGATGATGGGTTTGGGCGTGATGGTGATGGTTTCCTTTTGGCGAGACGAAGTGATGTAATCATACACGGGCTGTTCGATGGTTTTTCCGTTCTGCAAATCCGACAACTGTTGCCGTAACAAAGCCCAATCGAAGGCATTTGGATGGTCGTAATTCACTTTTTGTCGCTCTTCAATAGGGACATCGTTCCCATCGTTATAATACGAATCTTGTGGCATCAGAGCCACTTTGCTCTTAGGAAGGCGTTCGAGTAATTTTTTTACAACGGTGGTTTTTCCCGAACCTGTACCACCTGCAATACCGATAATGAACATATAAATAATTTTGCTTACGAAATTACACAAATTATGTAAATTTGCAAAGAATTATATTTGTGTGAAAAATTATGCAATGGATTTTTAGACCAAAGTTGTTTCAGTGCCTCAAGACCTACGATAAACAGACGCTGAGCAAGGATATTATGGCAGGTGTGATTGTGGGTATCGTGGCTATTCCGCTGGCGATTGCGTTTGGAATTGCTTCGGGTGTTGGACCGATTGAGGGCTTAATCACGGCTTGTGTAGCGGGTTTATTCGTGTCGGCTTTTGGTGGCAGTAGGGTGCAGATTGGTGGACCGACGGGGGCTTTTATTGTGATTGTGTTTGGCGTCATTCAGCAGCACGGTTTGGCAGGTTTGATGGTGGCAACGATTATTGCAGGCGTGATTTTGATTTTGATGGGCGTTTTGCAGTTGGGTAGTATCATTAAATTTGTACCATATCCGATTATTTTAGGTTTTACAGCGGGTATTGCCATTGTGCTTTTTTCCACGCAAGTAAACGATTTTTTTGGGTTGGGATTGACCGACGTTCCGTCCAATTTTATTGATAAATGGATTTGTTACTTCACGAACATAACGCATGTGGATTGGTACACGTTTGGGGTGGCGATGTTCAGTTTGCTCGTCATCATTTTCTTCCCAAAAATCAATAAACAGATTCCGCCTTCGTTGGTGGCGATTATTTTGTCCACGTTGCTCGTGTGGGTTTTGAAAAACTATGCAGGAGTGGCTTCTATTGCGACTATTGGCGACCTCTACACCTTACCTGAGGGGTTACCCAAGCCTACCTTACCCACGATTAACTTGGCGGAAAACCAAACCTATATGGAATGGCTTCAGAACTTGTTCCCTTCAGCTTTTACGATAGCTATTTTGGGAGCGATAGAGTCGCTTTTGTCGGCGATGGTGGCGGATGGTGTGATTGGTGACCAGCACGACTCCAATACCGAGTTGATAGCACAAGGCTTGGCAAACGTGGTAACGCCTTTCGTGGGGGGTATTCCTGCTACGGGAGCCATTGCGCGAACGATGACCAATATCAATAACGGTGGACGAACGCCTGTGGCAGGCATTATCCATGCGGTGGTGTTGCTGTTGGTTATTCTGTTTTTGGGTGACTTGGTGGCACTGATTCCGATGCCTTGTTTAGCGGCTGTGCTGTTGATGGTGGCGTATAATATGAGCGGTTGGCGAAGCATTGTGGGGCAACTAAAAAATAAGCAGTTAGACTCGCTTGTGATGCTTCTGACGCTCGTTTTGACGGTTGTCTTTGACCTCACGGTTGCCATAGAAATTGGTATGTTGTTGGCGTTGGTGCTTTTTGTGCGACGTACCAGTCAAGCCACTTCGATTCGTATGTTCACCAAAGAAATTGACCCCAACGACGACACGGATATGGCTTTGCACGAGGAGAAATTGACGATTCCGAAGGGTGTGGAGGTGTATGAGATTGACGGTCCGTACTTCTTTGGGATTGCGAACAAGTTTGATGATATGGTTAAATGGGTAGGAAAACCACCAACGGTGCGGGTCATTCGTATGCGGAAAGTGCCTTTTATGGACGCAACGGGTGTGCATAACTTGGAGACCTTTTGCCAACGGTCGCAAAAAGACGGGACGATTATCATCCTTTCGGGTGTGATTGAATCGGTGCGTGAAGTGTTGCAACAAGCGGGTTTTGAAGCCTTGCTTGGCAAAGAAAATATCTGTCCTAATATCCACGTGGCACTGCAAAGAGCCAACGAAATAGTCAGCGAGTAGTGTTTTTGTTTTACCAACCCCATATTCTTTCCGACTTATGTTTGGACGTGTCCGAATCGCAACATTGCGTGCGGGTTTTGCGGTATAAGCAAGGCGACACAATCCTCATCACGGACGGCAAAGGCACCACGTACACGGCAAAAATCACGAATGCCAATCCCAAAAAGTGCGAGGTAGAGATAATCGGCACGGAACAGCAATCCAAGTTGCATGATTTTCATTTGCATCTCGCCGTGGCACCACCCAAGAACACGGAACGAATGGAGTGGTTGGTTGAAAAATGCACGGAGATTGGTGTGGATGAGATAACTCCGATGGTCTGTCGGTACTCGGAACGAACGACTTTGCGGTTGGATAGGTTGCACAAAATCATCCTTTCGGCAACCACCCAAAGCCTCAATCCGTACGTGCCAACCCTCAACGAGATGGCTTCTTTTGAGGACTTGATGGCAAATGCTACCGAGAGTTATAAGTTCATTGCCCACTGCTACAAAGATGACAAAACGGAACTCAAAGAAGCCCTCCTCAACCTCCAAAAAACGAACGGGCAAGCCTTAGATTCGGTGTTGGTGCTGATTGGACCCGAAGGCGATTTTAGCGAACAAGAGGTGGAAAATGCGTTGCAACGAGGGTTTGTGCCGATTGGTTTAGGGAAGAGTCGATTGCGTTTAGAAACGGCTGCAGTAGTGGCTTGTAACACGGTGATTTTATTGAATGATGGAAAAAATGATTGAAATAGACAAACAACTTTTGTTGGCGATAAACGGCTGGCACAGCGAGTCAATGGACAATTTTATGTGGCTTTGTTCGCAGAAATGGACTTGGATTCCGCTCTATGTGTTGCTCGTGGGCAGTTTGGTGTATCTGTTTTACGTGCAAAAGAAGGATTGGAAGGCACTTTTAGCGGTTCTGGTGGGCTTTGCTTTGACCGTCGCACTATCCGATATGATTTCGACCCAACTGTTCAAGAACACCATTTGCCGTTTGCGTCCCACGCACGACCCGACCATCGCTTCGTTGGTGCATATTGTGCATGATTATCGCGGTGGTTTGTACGGCTTTGTGAGTAGCCACGCTGCCAACACGATTAGCATTGCGTTGCTGTTTTGGTTGGTGTGGTTGCGAGGAACGAAAGAAAAACGAACGAGCCAGAATTGGACGTTTGTAACGGTTGGTTGGGCGATTTTATTGGTGGGATATGTGCTTCTAAATTGTTACAGTAGAATGTACTTGGGAGTGCATTTTCCAGGGGATATATTGGGAGGTTTGTTGGTTGGAGCGATGGCTGCTACAGGGGTTTATTACTGTCTTGTTTATTGGGAGAAGAAGTGGAATCATTGACGAAGATTCTGCCTAAATTATGATGATAACCGTGCGGATGCGTATCCACCTTTTTGTTCATAAAAATCTCGTATTGTTGGGCAGTCAAAACTTGTTTGAGTTCCTCGTTGATTTTGGTCATCCGCTCAATCATTTGGGCACGCGTGGCTTCTTGGAACGACAAACGAGCATAATGAAGGTGGATTTGATACACACGACTCAGTTGCGTAGAATCCAAATTCACTTCACGGTCTAACATAATAGTTTGTTTCATGGCGATTTCTTCGGCGTTACGTTGGAAATTTTGCCCCAAAGCAAACCCGCAATGGCAGACAAATAAAATGATATATAAACCGAATTTGTGCATGTATGCAGATAGTATGGCAAAAAATATACCAAATGAGTTATGAATGCTGAATACTTTATAGCAAAACGTCTTTATTTTTCGCAACAAGCGGACAAGAACGTGGTCAAACCCGCTATAAAAGTGGCTTTGATGGGCATTGCTATTGGAACGGCTGTGATGATTATTACGGTGTGCGTGGTGTTGGGATTTAAACAACAGATTGTAAATCAAATAGTTGGATTCGGTGGGCACATCCAAGTGGTCAATTTTGACAATAATTCCACCTACGAAAGCAAGCCCATTTTTTTCACCGAGTCGCAACTGACCGACTTACGAGCCATTGAACACGTGCAGGAAGTGATGCCGTTCATTACTAAACCCTGTATGCTCAAAACGGAGAATGATTTTCAAGCCGTGATTATCAAAGGGATTGATTTGTCGCAAGCCCAACAATCGCGTAAATGGAACTATTTTGCCTCGCATTTGCGTTACGGACGGCTTCCGCAAACCGACAAGGAAATCATCATCTCCCAAACGATTGCCACGAGGCTGCAACTGAGCGTGGATAGTGCGGTTTTGTGCTATTTTATCAACCAAGACAACATCCGCGTGCGGAAATGGAGCATCGTGGGCGTGTACCAAACGGGCTTTGAAGAGTTTGATAGTCAGTTTATTTTGGGCGACATAACGGCGTTGCGGCAGTTGAATGGCTGGGAAGAGCGGCAAGTAGCGGGCGTGGAGATAAGTATAGACGATTTTGACCACCTGCAAGTCGTGGCAGACGAAGTGTTTTTGGAGGTTGGCAATCAATTCGATGAAGCCAATAATGGCTACTACGTGCAGTCGCTCATAGATTTAAATGCTCAGATTTTTGCGTGGTTGGATTTGTTGGATATGAACGTGTGGGTGATTATTATTTTGATGCTTTGTGTCTCGTGTTTTAATATCATTTCGGCACTTATTATATTGATTCTCAATAGTATAAATTTTATTGCTACGCTCAAAGCATTGGGTGCAACGAACCGTTTTTTGCGGAAAGTGTTTTTGATAGAATCCGTTTTTTTGATAGGCAAAGGAATGCTTTATGGCAACCTCATTGGCTTTGCGATTGCGTTTTTGCAGTATCGTTTTCATCTCATTCCGTTGGACGCTTCGGTGTATTACATTGATTTTGTACCCATTATGTTCCCTTGGTTGGGGTTGCTGTTGCTGAATGTGTTTATTGTGTTGATTTCTGTTTTGGTGCTGTGGTTACCTTCGTTTATCGTCTCGCACGTGTCGCCTGCGAAGGTGTTGCGATTTGAGTAAGGTTGCCAAAAACTTGTTGGAGTCAAAATAATTTTGTACCTTTGCAAGTGGAAGAAAGTTTTGTAAAGTGGGAAAAAATGAAAAAGCAGATAAAATTGTTGATATTCTTGGTATTATGTTGTAGTAATTTGTGTTTTCACTGCGGGAATGACGGATATGATGATATACGTATTTGCGTTATGAATGCGACATCAGACACTATCAACGTAATGCTTAATATGGAAGAAGGGTGGAAGGCAAAAATAGATACCATGTTACCCTCATCAACAGAAATACACTATTACTCAGATTTTTGGCGGCAAAGCAATGGAATAAATACCTTTCACGATATTGTAGCAAATGACCTACGAAATAAGCATTTTGTCGTAACGTCCCTTTCGGGCGATACATTGGCTAATTGGAACGATAATTCAAAGATTTTTACCGACACACGCTATTGGACCAAAGAAACGAGCATTTTCGGAAAAAATATGAAATACTCTTGTACCCTAACCATCACTGATGAAGCCCTAAAAATCAAGTGAGTTTGGCTTTGTCGAAAACTTTAGGCTACCCTCAACAAAATTCCGATTTAGCAAAAAAACTGTCTTGAACTATGCTTAGTTCACTTCCTTCAATCGTTCGGCATTTTCAGCCACTTGCAACGCATCAATAACGCCTTGAATATCGCCGTCCATAAAAGCGGGCAGATTATACACTGTGTAGCCGATACGATGGTCGGTTATTCGGCCTTGCGGATAGTTGTAGGTGCGGATTTTTGCGGAACGGTCGCCCGTTGAAACCATCGTTTTGCGGCGTGAAGCGATGTCGTCAATATATTTTTGATGTTCTTTGTCGTAGATGTACGTCCGCAGGCGTGCCAAAGCCCGTTCTTTGTTCTTGGGTTGGTCGCGGGTCTCGGTGCATTCAATCAGGATTTCATCCACTTGGTTGGTGTTGGGATTTTTCCAATTATACCGCAACCGCACGCCCGATTCAACTTTGTTGACGTTCTGTCCACCAGCACCACCACTTCGGAACGTTTCCCAGACGATTTCACCTTCGTTGATATGCACCTCAAACTCATCTGCTTCTGGCAGTACAGCCACTGTGGCAGCGGATGTGTGGATACGACCTTGCGTCTCAGTTTGCGGAACTCGTTGCACCCGATGCACACCACTTTCGTACTTCAAAGTGCCATACACATTTTGCCCCGTGACGTTAAAAATAATTTCTTTGTAACCACCGACTGTTCCTTCCGAAAAAGACGAAATGCTGTATTTAAATCCGTGTAAATCAAAGTATTTCGTGTACATCCGAAACAAGTCGCCTGCAAAAATCGCTGCTTCATCGCCACCCGTACCACCGCGAATCTCCATCACCACATTTTTTTCATCTTCGGGGTCGTTCGGGAGCAGTTGTAGCCGAACCTCTTGTTCCAATTCGGGCAGTTGTTTTTCGTAATTTTCCATCTCCTCGCGTGCCATCGCTTTGAGGTCAGGGTCGGTTTCGTTGTAAAAAATCTCTTTTGCTTGCTCGTAGTTATTTACGGCTGTTTTGTACTGGTTGCACGAGGTCAAAACCCGCTCCAAATCGCGATATTCTTTGTTCAACTTGACATACCGAGCCTGGTCGCCAATCACAGATGGGTCGGTAATTTGCAACGAAACTTCGTGGAACTTATGCTCTAAACCTTCTATTTGCTTCAATAAATCCATTTTTTACCATTTTGCGACCGTGTCGTTAAAAATACTTTCGGTGATTTCTTGTATCATCGTGGAACACAACTCGTCCTGCACGTCTTCCAACATACGCGTGGCGTCGAACATCTGATAGGCCGAATAGTCCTTTTCAAAGCTCTCTTCGGGGGCGATATTGTTGGTGTAGATGACGTGAACGGTGAGCGTCAGTTTGGTTTCCGAGGCGTACGAGTCGGCTGCCACAGCCATGTTCGTGATGCTATATCCTTTGATATATCCCTCTAATTCCAAATTTCCACCTGCTCGAAGCAGTTGTAGCCGTGTTTGGCGTTGAAAAATATCCCGCAATCCTTCCGAAAAATTATTGCTCAAAGACGGATTAACCAACGGTGCGTTGTTCGGGAAATCGGCGATAGAAACGCTACTAATCTTGGTGTAATCGATACTTGTGCCACTAAATTTGTACGAAATCGCACACGAAGACAAGTAAAAAATCGCTGCTATGTAAACTATTTTTTTACAATCCATATTCTTTTATGCGTCTATATAGAGTTCTTTCTGCCATTTTGAGTTCCTGTGCTGCGGCTTTGCGATTGCCGTTATGTTTTTGCAAAACCCGAAATAAATGTTCTTTTTCCAAGTCTTGCATTGATTGCGTTTTTTCTTCCTCTTTCACCTCTTCCGCTTCCTCGTAAAAATCTTTTTTAGACTCGTTTTCGGGCGTTTGAATGGGTTGAATCGGTGCCGAAATGATACTATATTCGGAATTGGAGGGCTGTTGTTGCAACAAATTGTCTATCTGCATACGCATCAACGACATATCTTTTTTCATCTCCACCAGAATCTTGTACAAAAACTCGGGGTCATTGAGAAAATCGGCTTTTTTAGACGGTGAAGAGAGTGCTATCAATGCGTTGCTTTGGTTCCCCATATCAGGCAAGTATTTTTTGAGGGTTGTGGCATCAATGTTATGATTGGTTTCCAAAACAGACAGTTGCTCCGTTACGTTTTTCAACTGCCGAACATTGCCGTACCAGTAGTAGTTTTGCAACAATGCGAGGGCCTCATCGGTCAGATGAATCGGGGGCATTTGGTACTTGGTGGCAAAGTCTTGGGCAAACTTGCGGAACAAAAACGGAATATCTTCTTTTCGCTCTCGCAAAGGTGGCACTTTGATTTCCACCGTGTTGAGGCGATAATACAAATCCTCCCGAAACTTACCTTTGGCGATGGCATCCCGCATATTCAGATTGGTGGCAGCCACCACACGTACATCGGTTTTTTGCACCTGCGAAGAGCCCATTTTGATAAACTCGCCCGTTTCCAACACACGCAACAGACGCACCTGCGTAGAGAGCGGCAATTCGCCCACTTCGTCCAAAAACAATGTACCCCCGTTGGCGATTTCAAAATACCCTTTTCGTTCGGCTTTGGCATCAGTAAAAGCACCTTTCTCGTGTCCAAATAACTCGCTGTCAATCGTTCCTTCGGGAATTGCACCGCAGTTCACCGCAAAATAATTCCCGTGTTTGCGAACCGAATAAGCGTGGATAATTCGCGGGAAATGTTCTTTACCCACGCCACTTTCGCCCGTGATTAAGACACTCAAATCGGTTTGTGCCACCTGCACGGCAATCCGTATGTCGTGCAAGATGGAAGGCACATTGCCGATGATGCCAAACCGTTGTTTGATACTATTTATATCAATTTCCGCCATTTATTTATTGTGCCACATATTGGCGATAACTACTCTCGTAACGATCGAATAATTCGGTTTGTTGATAGCGTTGGAATTGACCCATGCAGAATGACAACAACGAAGCGTATTCACGCATCTCACCCGTTAGCGACTCACGTTCTTTCTTTTTCAACGAGGTGCCCCAACGGAGGAACTCTACGCTCATGTTTGCCAACTCATCCATAATCGCATTGGCTTTTTGCGTTTCGCCCATAGCGTAATACAGACCTCCCATTGATGCCGAAGAGGACTCGTAAGGAATGTTGTATTTAGGCAACACTTCTTCGCAATAATCCAACACTTTGATGGCACTATCTTTTTTATTTTCTCGCAATAAAGCCTCTGCCAAACGGATGAACATACTGCGGTGAGTATAACACATATTCAAAAGCGTTTCGTCAATGTACAAATCAGGTTGGCTCATGTTGCCGTACTTGAAGTTGTTCATCATATTGTCATACATCACCTCTGTATTGATACGTGGACGGCCGTCAGCACTGCGAACAGGAGTCAGATGATACGTCAAACCAGTTATCTCAAAATAGGGTTCTAAGCCTAAGAAGATAGACGTACTGCCACTCACCGAGAAATAAATTGGACGCTCCCAATTACTGCCTGAAATAATGTCCATCGTCATCATTTCCGAACGAGTGTAACGCTCTGAACTACGCAACATCATAGGTGTGCTGTCGGGTGCATAAACGAACAGTTGATTGGTAGGAATATAACTCATACCCTCCATTTTGGTGCGAGGATCATCCGAGAGTAAGAATTGGAATGCTTTGTCAACACTCAATGGCGTTTTGATTTTATTTCTCGCATAAACCCATTCATTTGTACCAGGCATATAATCTTTAGGTTGCCAACTGATAGGCAATCCTTCCGACTCGTAGTAAGGACGCTTCATTTGGCCGATGTACCAGTCGGTTTGCAGATACGAGAGGTTGCAATCTCGCACGTCCGTACGGATACCTTCGACCTCTTGGCAGTACCACAAGGGGAACGTGTCGTTGTCGCCATAAGTGAACAAAATACCGTTTTTCTCGCACGAATTGAGGTAATTGGAACCAAAATCCCTACACGAATAACGTCCAGAGCGGTCGTGGTCGTCCCATGTTTGCGAAACCATCTGCAAAGGAACGCCTAAGCCAATCAACGCAATAACACCAGCTACAACAGGTTTGAATTTATCGTTTTTCATGAGGTTGGTTGCACCGTCTATCAAAGCCATTACGCCCAATCCAATCCAGATACAGAAGGCATAGAACGAACCCGCATACGCATAATCACGTTCACGCGGCTGATAAGGCGTTTGGTTGAGGTACAAAACGATTGCCAAGCCCGTCAAGAAGAACAGCAAGAACGTGATAGCAAACGAATGCCAACCCACTTGCTTATCACCCAATTTCTTATTGCATTGCCAAACGATACCAATCAAACCGAGTATCAACGGCAACATATAGAACACATTACGTCCTTTATTTTCCTTCAAAACAGTCGGCAATTTATCTTGGTCGCCCAACATAGACTTGTCAATAAACGAAATACCCGTTATCCAATTGCCGTGATGGATTTCGCCGTGTCCTTGAATGTTATTTTGGCGACCCGAAAAGTTCCACATAAAATATCGCCAATACATAAAGTTGACTTGATAACGGAAGAAAAAGCGTAAGTTTTCGCCAAAAGTAGGGCAATACTCGGCACGTTTTTCGCCACAATAATCGTAGCGAATGCGTTTTCCTTTGATGTCTGCCCAACGCTTATAACCTTCTATATGGCTTCCTTGCTGCGAATGCAAACGTGGGAAGAACATCATAAACTCGGAGCGGAATTTGTAGGAAGTCTTATGCCCTGTAACAACATACTCATCTTTTTCGCCCTCATGTGTCTTCACTTTGGGTGCATATTGAGCGGCTCCTTCATCCATCACAGGGATGCAACGGTTACCACGAATATCCAATGCCACAGGTGCGTTATACACGGGACCATACAGCAAAGGTGTGTCGCCGTATTGTTCGCGGTTCAAGTAGTATTTAAGAGCAAAAACGTTGTCGGGAGAGTTCTGGTCCATAGGTGGGTCAGCGTTGGAACGAATCACCACGACTGCATAAGACGAATAGCCAATCACAATCACCGTTACAATTGACATAATCGTATTGAGGAGCGAAGTGGGGACTTTTTCCTTATAATAAAACAGAATCGCTGTCAAAAGCAAAATAAGGATAATACCAACAATCGCACTTTCTTTCAAAAACGGCACCCCTGCCAATGAAATCCCAAGTATAAAAGATACGTTACGACGGGTGATATTTTGGTTTTTGTATGTCTCGTAAATGCCCCAAGCCAAACAGCCAAATAACAGAATCAAATAAATCGCTAAACCTGTATTGAAAGGCAAACCGAACGTATTCGTAAACAACAATTCAAACCAACCTGCAATGGTCGGAATGCCCGGAATAATGCCGAACAAAATTCCCGCTAAAATACCTACCGAAGCCAAAAATGAAAGAATAAATCCTTTCCACGAAAACTCGAAACGGCGGAAATAGTACACCAATACAATCGCTGGAATCGTCAGCAAGTTCAACAGGTGGACGCCAATCGACAACCCCATCAAATACGCAATCAGCACAAGCCATTTATCAGAGCCTTCCTTGTCGGCATTTTCGTACCATTTGAGAATCAGCCAAAAGACGACTGCCGTGAAGAACGATGACGAACCATACACTTCACCTTCCACAGCCGAAAACCAAAACGTATCAGACCACGTGTAAGCCAAAGCCCCCACTACGCCTGCAGCCAAAATGGCGATGCCGTTCGTGGTGGTTATTTCCTTGACCAACTGGCGAGCCAAAGCCGTGATTGTCCAGAATAAAAACAGGATGGTAAACGCCGATGCCAATGCCGACAAAGCGTTTGCATACATCGCCATGTGGGCTTGGTCGGGTGCCAACATCGTGAAAAAACGTCCCATTAACATAAAAAAAGGTGCTCCAGGAGGATGCCCTACGTCTAATTTGCTCGCACTGGCAATAAATTCACCACAATCCCAAAAGGATGCTGTCGGTTCCATAGTAAGCAGATACGTGGCAGCCGCTATGGCAAAAACAACCCAACCGCACACCGTGTCCAATAGTTTGAAATGCTTCATATTGTTTGAAAATATCTATAATTTTGAATTAAACTTCGTAAAAACGGCAAAAACCGTGCAAATTTACTTTTTTTTTTCTATTCTACAAATTGTTAAAAAAAAACTATCTTCGCCGAATGCAAATAAAAATCGCCGTAATAGGATTAGGATATGTCGGAATGCCTCTTGCAAAAGCAATGAGCAAGCGGTATGACGTTATGGGGTATGATATAAATGCGAATCGCATTGCAGAATTGCAAAAAGAGAAGTCGGCGGTTGTTTTGACGACAAACAAAGCAGATTTGAAAACGGCAAACCGATTTTTTGTAACCGTCCCGACGCCCATTGATAGCACCAATAAGCCCGATTTATCCTCGTTATTTGCGGCGTGCCAAACGGTGGGAGAAGCATTGAAAAAAGGCGACATTGTTGTTTTTGAGTCGTCCGTTTATCCAGGCTGTACGCAACAAGATTGTGTCCCTATCCTCGAAAAAGTGAGTGGGCTGAAAAGCAATGTGGACTTCTTTTATGGCTACTCACCCGAGCGGATTAACCCTGGCGATGCACAACATACTATACACAACACCGAAAAAATCGTAGCGGGTTCGACAGAGCAAACGGCACGAGAAATACAGCAACTCTACGCTTCCGTTTTAGACGCTCCTGTGCATGTGGCAACGAGTATCGAAGTGGCAGAATTGGCTAAAATAGTGGAAAATGCACAACGCGACATCAACATTTCTTTTATCAACGAAATTGCTCTGATTTGCGATAGATTGGGCATTGACACCAACGAAGTGATTGATATGGCATCCACAAAATGGAATTTCATGCCGTACAGACCCGGCTTGGTGGGAGGACATTGTATCTCGGTTGACCCGTATTATTTGCTGTATAAATCGGAATTGTTGGGCTACCATCCGCAGGTGATTTTGAGTGGGCGAAACGTTAATAACTCCATTGCCAAGTTCATAGCCGACAAGACGATGAAACTGATGGTTGCCCGTAACAAAAACCTCAAAGAAGCCAACGTGTTGCTTTTGGGTGTTACGTTTAAGGAAAATTTTGAAGATGTACGCAATACCAAAGTGGTGGATATTGCCAATGAGTTGGAAGATTTTGGCTGTTGCGTGGATTTGTACGACCCGATTGCCGACGAAAATAAATTTAAATCGTTGTATAACAGAGATTTACTGCACAAAATTGATAGCCAAAAACAATACGATGCTATCATTGTTTGTGTGGCACACGAAATTTTTAAAACGTTCGATTTTACGTCCTATCACAACAATGGAACGGTTATTTTTGATGTGAAAGGATGCGTAAAGCGAGCATTGGTAGATGCAAGATTATAAGTAAAAAGATATGAAAGGAATTGTTTTAGCAGGTGGAAGTGGCACACGCCTTTACCCCATTACCAAGGGCGTTAGTAAACAAATGTTGCCCATTTATGATAAGCCGATGGTGTATTATCCGTTGAGTGTGTTGATGTTGGCGAACATACGCGACATTCTGCTCATTTCAACGCCACAGGATTTGCCTGGTTTTAAGCGTTTGTTGGGGGACGGAAGCGATTACGGGATTCGTTTGTCGTATGCAGAGCAACCTTCGCCAGACGGTCTTGCACAGGCGTTTTTGATTGGGGAAGAGTTCATTGGCGATGACGATGTTTGTATGGTTTTGGGCGATAATATCTTTCACGGAGCCGGTTTTTCGGGCTTGTTGCAACAGGCTGTGGAGAACGTTACCAACGAACGAAAGGCGACCGTGTTTGGCTACTGGGTGAACGACCCCGAACGCTATGGCGTGGCAGAATTTGACAAAAATGGCAACTGTCTGAGCATTGAAGAGAAACCTGCACAACCCAAGTCGAATTATGCCGTTGTCGGACTTTATTTCTACCCGAACAAGGTGGTGGAAATTACCAAGCATATCAAACCTTCGGCACGGGGCGAGTTGGAAATAACGACCGTCAATCAAGAGTTTTTGCAACAAGATGAACTCAAAGTCGTAACGCTTGGCAGAGGTTTTGCGTGGTTGGATACAGGTACGCACGACTCGCTTTCGGAGGCTTCTACGTTCGTTGAGGTAATTGAAAAACGACAGGGACTGAAAATTGCTTGTTTGGAAGGAATCGCCTACCGAAAAGGTTGGATTGATGAGGCGAAAATGCGAGAAATTGCCCAACCGATGATTAAAAATCAATACGGACAGTACCTTCTCAAAGTGGTTGACGAATTAAAACGGAAATAAAATGGAAGTAATCAAAACCAAGATAGAAGGGGTTGTAATCCTTGAACCGAAGTTGTTTAAGGACGAGCGAGGCTATTTTTTTGAGAGTTTTTCGCAACGAGAATTTGAGCAAAAAGTAGCTCCGATTCGCTTTGTGCAGGATAACGAAAGCAAGTCATCGTATGGTGTTTTGCGGGGTTTGCACTTCCAAAATCCACCTTTTGCACAGTCCAAATTGGTGCGTGTGGTGGTAGGCGAAGTGTTGGACGTGGCAGTGGATATTCGCAAAAATAGTCCGACTTTTGGGCAGTATGTGTCGTGTCTTTTGACGGCTGAAAATCATCGCCAATTCTTCCTTCCGCAAGGTATGGCACACGGTTTTGTGGTGTTGAGCCAGACGGCAATTTTTCAGTACAAATGCGATAATTTTTACAATCCACAAAGCGAAGGAGCGATTGCGTGGAATGACCCACAACTGAACATTGATTGGCAAATTGACCCGAAAAACGTCATTTTGTCCGAAAAAGATAAAAAACATCCGCTATTAAGTGAACTAAAATCAGAATTTTGATATGAAAATAACAGTCGTTGGAACAGGATACGTTGGACTTTCGATTTCGGTTTTGTTAGCCCAGCATAACGAGGTGTTGGCAGTAGATATTGTGCCCGAAAAAGTGGATATGATCAATCGGCGACAATCACCCTTGCAAGATGACTATATCATGAAGTATTTGGCAGAAAAACCGCTTCATTTGGTGGCGACACTTGATGCCAAAACAGCCTACGAGCAAGCCGACTTTATCGTCATTGCGACTCCCACGAACTACGACAGTAAAAAGGATAGTTTTGACACTTCGGCAGTTGATGAAACGGTGGAGCAGATTTTGCAAGTCAATCCCAATGCGACTATTGTCATCAAATCCACGATTCCCGTTGGGCATACTCTGTTTTTGCAACAAAAATATAACGTGAAAAACATCTTGTTTGCACCCGAATTTTTGCGAGAATCGAAGGCTTTGTACGATAATTTGTACCCGACCCGAATCATTGTGGGCGTGGATAAACAAAATGCCGAGTCGTTGGAAAAAGCCCAGCAATTCGCTTCGCTGCTGCAACAAGTGGCGATTAAGGAGAATATCCCCACGCTTTTTATGGGCTTTTCGGAAGCAGAGGCTGTGAAACTGTTTGCCAATACGTACCTCGCTTTGCGGGTTAGTTTCTTCAACGAGTTGGATACGTATGCCGAGATGAAGGGCTTAAATACAAAGTCTATCATCGAAGGCGTCTGTTTAGATGAGCGAATCGGGACTCACTACAACAACCCGTCCTTTGGTTACGGCGGTTATTGCTTGCCCAAAGACACGAAACAGTTGCTTTCCAACTACAAGGACGTGCCCGAAAACTTGATTCAAGCCATCGTCGATTCGAACCGCACTCGCAAGGATTTTATTGCTGACCAAGTGCTCAAAAAAGCGGGCTATTACGACTATTTTGCACGAGGCGATTACGATGCCAATGTCGAAAGAACGTGTATCATAGGCATTTATCGGCTTACGATGAAAACTCATTCGGATAATTTTAGGCAGTCGTCTATTCAAGGTATTATGAAACGCATCCGTGCCAAAGGGGCAACGCTCATCATTTACGAGCCGACTTTGCCCAACGGAAGCACCTTTTTTGGCTCAAAAATTGTGAACGATTTGGAGCAATTCAAAGCACAATCGCAAACCATTATTGCTAATCGCTACGAGCCAGATTTGGATGATGTGAAGCAAAAAGTTTACACACGAGATTTGTTTAATCGCGATTAAAAGCCTCTCGGTGGGGGTTCGCAACTAAAAAATTAACGATAATTAAAAAACAGAAATATGTTCAAAGTCGGTTTTGATATAGGTAGTACAACGATAAAAGGAGTTGTTTTAGATGAAAGAGATGAACTAATCTACCTTTTTTATCATCGCCATCTATCCAATGTTGCCAACGCGATAGATTTTGCCCTTGATGAGTTACAATCCATTGTTGGCAAGGAAAAAATAGGCATTGCCATCACGGGCTCGGTTGGTTTGGGTATGGCAGAAGGGCATGACATCAAGTTTGTTCAAGAGGTGATTGCTGCTGTTGAGTACGTGAAGCAGAAGCATAGTGGCGTGAGTACATTGATTGACATTGGGGGGGAAGATGCAAAAATCGTTTATTTGGAAAATGGCAACGTGAAGGATTTGCGGATGAACGGCAACTGTGCTGGGGGTACGGGGGCTTTCATTGACCAGATGGCACTTTGCTTGGGTGTGCAGGTGGACGAGTTGAACGACTTGGCACAGAAGGCACAGCGAGTGTATCCGATTGCGTCTCGTTGTGGCGTTTTTTCCAAAACCGACATTCAAAACCTCATTGCTCGCAACGTGAGTAAAGAGGATATTGCGGCTTCTATTTTCCGTGCTGTGGCGGTGCAAACGGCTTCGGCACTCAGTCATGGGATGGAAGTGAAACCGAAGGTGCTGATGTGTGGAGGTCCGTTGTGTTTTATTCCCGCTTTGCGAAAGGCGATTGCGGACTATTTTGGGTTAAAGATGCAAACCGACGTTGTGCAAGAAAGTCGTGCAAATGTGATTCCGGCTTACGGAACGGCTTTGTTGGCGGATACAGAGCATTTGTTTACGTTGGAGTCGTTGCAAAAATTGTTGCATGAACCCATCAAAAAAGCCGTAGATGCAGATAAACATCAAACGTGGATTGATTTACCGCCCATTTTCACCTCCAACGAGGAGTATTTGGCTTGGAAAGCCGAAAAAAATCAACAGCAAGTGTCGCTTGTGCCTTTGGAGTCTGTGTTGCCGAATGAGAAGGTGTATTTGGGCATCGATAGCGGTTCTACGACCACGAAAATAGTGCTGATGAATGAGCGGGAGGAAATCATTTACACCTACTACGTCCACAACGAAGGCGACCCGATTGTGGCGGTGCAACGGGGTTTGGCAGAGTTGGAAAAGCAATGCAAAGAGAAAAATGTCGATTTGCACATCACGGCAGGCTGTTCAACGGGCTATGGCGAAGACTTGATTCGGATGGCATTTTCGTTGGATTATAGCATGATTGAAACGATGGCACACTACATGGCAGCACGGCGAATGTCTCCCAAAGTGAGTTTTATTTTGGACATCGGTGGGCAGGACATGAAAGCCATCTACGTCAATCACGGCGTGCTTACGCGTATGGAAATCAACGAAGCGTGTTCGAGTGGTTGCGGCTCGTTCATCGAAAATTTTGCTCAAACGCTGGATTTGCCCATCGAACAATTTGTGGCGATGGCTTGCGAAAGTGAACGCCCGAGCGATTTAGGGACGCGTTGTACGGTTTTTATGAACTCCAAAGTGAAGCAAGTGCTGCGTGAAGGGGCTACGGCGAGCGACATTGCAGCAGGATTGGCGTATTCGGTGGTGAAGAATTGCTTATTTAAAGTGTTGAAGATCAAAAACTATGAGGAACTTGGCGACAATATCGTCTTGCAAGGTGGTACCATGCGGAATGATGCGGTGGTGAAAGCCTTTGAAAACCTCACGGGCAAGAAGGTTTATTGCAATAATATCCCCGAATTGATGGGTGCTTACGGCTGTGCGTTGTATGCCAAACATCAATCCAAAGACCAAACTGTCAGCAAAAATCTTTCCGATTATACCCAAATCACCCAAGCAGAATGTAGCACACTCACCTGCCACGGTTGCGTCAATCAATGTCAAATCACGTGCTATAAATTCCCGTCGGGCAGCCGCTACTATTCGGGCAACAAATGCGAACGGATTTTTAACAACGGCAAATCGACGCAGTACAAGGGCGTGAATATGAGTGCGGTGAAGTATAGTATGCTGTTTGATAGGGCAAAACAGGACGAAAACGCTCCGAAAAATCCCAATAGTATCACCATCGGAATCCCGCGTGTGCTGAATATGTACGAGGAATTTCCGTTTTGGCATACGCTCTTTACGGCGTGCGGGCTGAATGTGATTTTGAGTGAAACGTCCACCTATTCAAAATACGAACAAGGCGTCCATACAGTGATGTCTGACAATATCTGCTTCCCTGCCAAGTTGGTGCATAGCCACATTTACGAATTAGATGCGAACGAGCAAGTGGATAGGATATTTTTCCCGCGTGTGATGTACGAGCGTGCGGAGGATAAAGGTGCCACTTCCTCGTTGAATTGTCCGATTGTGATTGGCTATCCTGATGTCGTCAAAAGTTCGATTCAAACCACCAAGCCGATTGATTCGCCCGTTATCTCGTTTGTAAATAAAGATTTGTTAATCAAGCAGTTAGAGGCATATTTGCAAAAATTTAACATTGCGAAAAAAACAGTTGCCCGTGCCGTACAGTTGGCTTTGGACGAGCAAGAAAAATTCGGCAAAGAACTACGCCAAAAGAATCAAGAAGTGTTTGAAAAAACGCAGAAAGAAGGCAGATTATGTCTTTTGTTGGCAGGACGACCCTACCACACAGACCCGCTCGTACAGCATAAATTGTCGGAAATGATGGTGAGTTTGGGCGTTGATGTGATTACAGAAGAAATTGTGCGAAATGCCGACATCAAGGAGCGTGAATCGTTTATTTTGAAGCAATGGACCTATGTGAATCGTATCTTGAATGCGGCTCAGTGGGTGGCTCAACAGAATAATTTGGTGCATATCGTCCAAACGACCAGCTTTGGGTGCGGTCCCGATGCGTTTTTGTTGGACGAGGTACGAGCGGTTGTCAATTTGCACAACAAAGCACTGACGCTACTCAAAGTAGACGATATAAACAATGTGGGTTCGATGAAATTGCGGGTGCGTTCGCTTATAGATTCTCTCCAATTGGGCATCCAAGAGGATAATCAACCTCAAGCCAAACCCTTCGTTAAACCTGCTCGATTTGAAAAAGGCGATAACGAACGCCGCACGATTCTCGCACCTTTCTTCACCGAGTATCTGTCGCCTTTGATGGCTTCGGCGTTTGAGTATGCAGGGTATAAGTTGGAGCAGTTGCCCATGGGCGATGCCGAGCAGAACGAGTTGGGACTTCGGTATGCGAACAATGAGGTTTGCTATCCTGCTACGTTGATTGTGGGAGGCTTTATCAAGGCATTGCAGTCGGGCAAGTATGACTTAGACAAAACGGCGATTAGCATCACGCAGTTGGGCAAGTGTCGTGCAACCAATTATACGGCTTTGATTCGGCGTGCAGTGGTGGAAGCAGGGTTTAGCCAAGTGCCTGTGATTGGTATCGGTGGCGATGACAATGCGGATAATCCGGGCTTCCATTTCAACTATATGAAAGTGGCTCCGATTGTGATGGTTAGTACGTTTTTCACGGATTGGTTGTCTGTTTTTTACCATGCCATTGCGGTGCGAGAGAAAGAAAAAGGTGCTGCCAGACGTTTGCGGGAAGATGTTCATCAAAGAGCGAATCCGTTCGTGAAAAAAGGCGACACGAAAGGGCTGATTCGTTTGTTGGGACAAGCAGCAGACGAGTTTAATCAAATCCCTATTTACACCGACAAAACCTATCCCAAAGTGGGTATCACGGGCGAGATTTTCCTCAAATTCAATCCGTACAGCCATAAATATGTGCCCGATTGGTTGATGGCTCATGGCGTGGAAGTGATTCCGTCTGCGGTGCATAACTTCTTCTTGCGTTCGTTTGTGAATTTTGAGTATAATCGGAAGAAAAACCTCATCAAGCCAAAGTTGCCTTCGGTAGCCATTCAACTGTTGTGGAAATACATCCATCATCAAAAAGTAGAATGCGAAAAAGTGGCTTCGCGGTTCCGTTTCTACCAACCTTTTGACGACATTTTCACCTTGGCTTCGTATGGCGAGCAGGTTGTTTCGCTCTCGGCACAGTTTGGTGAGGGTTGGCTTTTGCCTGCTGAAGTGATTGGTTTTATCAAGCAAGGCTGTAATAATGTGGTTTCGATGCAACCGTTCGGCTGTATTGCGAATCATATCGTGGCACGAGGTATTGAGAAAAAACTCAAGACGCTTTATCCACAATTGAATATGCTTTCGTTGGACTTTGACGGTGGTGTAAGTGAGACCAATATAGCCAATCGATTGCTGTTGTTCTTGGGGAATATGGTGTAAGAATTTAAAATTATTATCATGGCAAAAATACTTGTTAATGAAACGGAAATTACAGTCTTAGAAATAAACGAGAAAGACTACATCTCACTGACCGACATGGTGAAAGGTGTTGAAAATGGTCTTTCTTTGATAGAAAAATGGTTGCGTAATAAAAATACGATTGAGTTCCTTGGAATATGGGAAGAAATGTACAACCCAAATTTTAATTCCCCCGAATTCGAGGGAATTAAAAATGCAGCTGGCTTGAATCGCTTTATTTTATCCGTAAAGCAATGGATTGAAAAAACAAATGCAATTGGGATTATTGCGAAAGCAGGGCGTTATGGTGGAACATACGCACACAAGGATTTGGCTTTTGAATTTGCGTCTTGGGTGTCTCCTCAATTCAAACTTTATTTATTGAGAGAGTTCCAACGCTTAAAAGAAGCAGAACAAAAACAACTTGGTTGGTCAGCAAAACGTGAACTTTCAAAAATTAACTACCATATTCATACCGATGCTATCAAACAAAATTTAATTCCTGCAGAAATTTCGCCTCTTCAAACAAACATTATTTATGCTAACGAAGCCGATGTGTTGAATGTTGCTTTATTTGGGATGACTGCTAAAAAATGGCGTGAAATACACCCCGACTTAAAAGGGAATATACGTGATTATGCATCTATTAACCAACTTATTTGTTTGTCGAATATGGAAAACCTTAATGCTGTGTTTATTAACAATGGTTTACCACAATCAGAACGGCTGAAAGAACTGAATCGCATTGCTATTCAGCAAATGTTAGTGCTGGAAGATGTGGAAAATAAGAAGTTGTTGAAATAAAAATACTATAATTTTGAGATTAATCCACATATCAAAAAATTATTTACTTTGTATTTATTTTTTTGTTACCTTTGCGTATCGTAATTAAAAATTAAAAAATCTAATACTATGTCAAAAGTTACAGTTGTTGGTGCAGGGAACGTGGGTGCTACCTGTGCAAATGTGTTGGCAGTGAAGGATATTGCCAGCGAAGTGGTTTTAATCGATATTAAAGAAGGCGTTGCTGAAGGAAAGGCAATGGATATTATGCAGACGGCACAATTGCTCCGCTTTGATACGGTGGTAAGAGGCGTTACAAATGACTACTCGCAAACCGCTAATTCGGACGTTGTGGCTATCACGAGTGGTATTCCTCGCAAACCCGGTATGACGCGTGAAGAGTTGATTGGCACAAACGCTAAAATCGTGAAAAGTGTTGTGGAACAAGTACTTAAATACTCTCCAAACGCTATCCTCATCGTGGTAAGTAACCCCATGGATACCTTGGCTTACTTGACCTACAAAGTGGCTGGCATTGCGAAAAACCGCGTGATTGGTATGGGTGGTGCGTTGGATAGTAGCCGTTTCAAATACTTCTTGTCACAAAAACTCAAAGTGAACGCAAACGAAGTGGAAGGTTTTGTGATTGGTGGACACGGCGACACGACCATGATTCCAGTGGCACGTTTTGCAACCTACAAAGGAATGCCTGTTTCGGAGTGCTTGTCCAAAGAAGAGATTGACGAGGTGGTTAAATCGACGATGGTTGGTGGTGCAACCCTTACGGGTTTGTTAGGCACGAGTGCTTGGATGGCTCCAGGTGCAAGTATCGCATCCTTGGTAGACGCTATCATCAATGACCAACGTAAGTTGATTCCTTGCTCGGCTTACTTGGAAGGCGAATATGGTTACAAGGATATTATGATTGGTGTGCCTTGTATCATCGGCAAAAATGGTATCGAAAAAATCGTTGAGTTGCCATTGAAGGCTGACGAAAAAGCCGCTTTGGATGCAAGTAAAGAAGCCGTTGCAAAAACAACCGCTGTCTTGAAAGAAATTGGTGCTCTTTAATTACCAAAATCAAAGGGATTTCTGTATGCAAAGGTATAGAAGTCCCTTTTTTATACCCTTTTTTGAACTATGAAAAAACATCTCTCTCTTTATTTTCTGCTTTTTTTGTTGATGGCTTGTAGTAATCCGTTGCGAAATTATTCGTGGGAAGACGACTTGAATTACCGCTTGCAAGTTGATTTTTCGTGGACTCAACAGCAAGTGAAGGAGTATATCCAAAAGTATATTCCAGACGTTACGGACGAACAAATTGATGCTTGGACGCAAGCGGGCGTGTTGGAATCGATGATGCTGAACGGGGAGAGAATGTATTTTAATCGCACGGCAGCCAATCTGTTTCGGGTTGACTCAACCGCCAAAGCCATCAAAAAAGCCCAACAGCCCCAACCAACGACTATGGAAGCCATTGATTCGGTGCTTTTGGAAAATATCCAAGCCGTTTACAAGCATGCCGACTCGGTTGCCGTTACGAAGCGTTTTCGGGTGAAATACACACTCACCGTGCGGTCTGATGCCGTTCCACAAGGCGAAATTATTCGGTGCTGGTTGCCGTATCCGCAAGATATTGCACCGCGTCAAACCAACATAAAGTTGCTCCACACAAGCCACAAACCTGTTTTGTCAGCCGATGTGTGTCCGTCCAAAAAGATGGCAGGTAAGTTGACCAAAAACGACCACGCCACGCTTTATATGCAGGCCATCGCCGAGAAAGGCAAACCAACGATTTTTAGTGAAGAGTTTGAATACACGGCTCGTGGAGCTTATAATACATTGAATATCAATAAAATAAAACCTTACGACACAAGTTCTGCCACTTACCAACTTTACACCCAAGAGCGTGAAGCCCATATCATTTTTACACCTCGTTTGCGGGCTTTGGCAGACTCGCTCACACAGGGTCTGACTCACCCGTTGGAGCAAGCCCAAGCCATCTACACGTGGGTTGACAAGATCTTCCCGTGGGCTGGTGCGAGGGAGTATTCAACCTTGGCGAACATTCCCGAGTATGTCTTAGAAAGTGGGCATGGCGATTGTGGACAGGTCGCTTTGCTGTTCATCACGCTTTGTCGGATTGTGGGTATTCCTGCCCACTTCCAGAGCGGTTTTTGGGTGCAGCCGAACGATGAAGGGATGCACGATTGGGCAGAAATTTACTTCGAAGGAGTGGGGTGGGTGCCTGTTGACCAATCCTACGGGCCTACGCGATTTAATGAGAGTTCGCCACTGTTGACGCCGTATTTGCAGGAGATGTCGGGGAATTATTTTTATTTGGGCGGAATGGATAACTTCCGACTGATTGTCAACCAAGATTTTGGGCAAGAATTGTATCCTTCCAAACTGTATCCACGTAGCGAAACGGTTGATTTTCAGCGTGGTGAAGTGGAATGGCGAAACGGAAACATCTATTTCCCCGACTGGGATTATGACATACAAGTAACCGAAATAGAATGAATAAATACCTTTTAATCGCTCTTTTGTTGCTGCACGCCATCGTGTTTTACGGGGTGGACACACTCGCTATGAAAGAGGATTATTTGGACGCAGATTATGCAACTATTTTGCAGGATATTTTTGAGCAAGTAAGCGAAGACAACTCCAATGTTACGTTTGAAGAAATCGAGGAAACGTTG
>JAEEGL010940924.1_pt1 | contig 30158 bp, 28 predicted proteins | sample 9134231 | NCBI WGS metagenome assembly JAEEGL01 (sample SAMN16246548, study PRJNA631951) | gut metagenome | biome: gut microbiome; feature: rumen; material: fiber-attached | host: Bos | place: Iran: Karaj | collected 2018-10 | reverse complement strand
ACATAATCCTGATTTATTTTTCTTTTCTTTCCAATATCTGTTCTGGAAAAACAAGTAAGCACTGTTAATTCTCCTGCATGACTTTCCTTCGCAGCTGCCCGCAGGCACCGTCGATATCCCGTCCCATTTCCCTTCTTATAGTAACATTAATTCCATTTTTTTCAAGTTTATTTTGGAAAGCCCTTATCTTACGTTCCTTCGAAGGTTCATAATCACGCTCTTTTATGGGGTTGACCGGAATGAGATTGATATGGGCGTGAAGCGGGCCTGCCAGCGTGGAAAGCCTGTCCGCCTCTTCCTCTGAATCGTTCACATCGGAAACAAGACTGTACTCGAAGGTTATCCGTCTTCCTGTCGTGTCAAAATAGTATCTGCAGGCATCCATAAGCTCCGCTATAGTGTATCTGTTTGCTACGGGCATCAGCTGCCTTCTCTTTTCGTCCGTTGTCGCGTGAAGTGAAAGTGCCAGGGTTATCTGAAGCCTTTTATCCGCAAGAAGCTTCATTTTATCCACGATACCGCAGGTTGAGACTGTGATGTTTCTCTGACTGATATTAAGTCCTTTTTCGTTTGACAGCATGCCGATAAACTTTACGAGATTATCGAAATTATCCATCGGTTCTCCGCTTCCCATAACGACGACATTCGATACTCTCTCCCCGGTATCTTTTTGTATCTCGTATATCTGTCCGAGCATTTCCCCGGGAGTGAGATTTCTCACCAGTCCGTCGATCGTTGAAGCACAGAATGAACAGCCCATCCTGCATCCTACCTGCGATGAGATGCATACGGAATTTCCGTGCTTATAGCGCATGAAAACACTCTCTATCATGTTTCCGTCGCTTAATCCGAAAAGATACTTTCTCGTACCGTCAATCTTCGACTCCTGCATTCTCTTTATCTCAAAGCTTCCGAACTCATACTGTTCCGTAAGCTTTTTTCTGAGACTTAAGCTGACATTTGTCATCTCATCGATCTTTGTTATGCACTTTTTATGGAGCCATTCATAAATCTGGGCGGCCCTGAATTTCTTCTCTCCCATCGAGAGAATTGCCGCCTCAAGCTCCGGGTAATCAAGCGATCTTAAATCCATTTTCGGTTCCTGTTATCTCAGATTCTCTCAAGCACAGCATAGAAAAAACCATCACATTTATCCCTGTGGGGCAAAAGCTGTACCGTTTTTCCGCACTGTCTGAAGGGAAGCTCACTGCAGATCTTTTCCACCTGCTTTTCATTTTCATCGGGATTGATCGTACATGTGCTGTAAAGAAGCCTTCCGCCCTTTTTCACATAACCTGCGCAGGCGGAAATGATATTCCATTGAAGGCTCGTCAGCTCTTTTAAGCCATCCGGAGAAGCATTATACTTTATATCGCGTTTTTTTCCAAGTATCCCCAGTCCGCTGCACGGTACATCAAGGATAAGGACGTCTGCCTTTCCTGCGTATTCTTCATCGCTGACCGAAGCGTCAAATACTCTTGCCGTCAGGTTCTGTACTCCCATACGCCCGGCATTTTCAAGGATCCTGTCCACCTTGCTTTCCGAAATATCGCAGGATACAATTCTGCCGGTCTTTCCGGCCAATTCCGCTGCCAGAATGCTCTTTCCTCCGGGAGATGCACATGCATCATATACAAGATCACCCTCACTGATACCTGCGGATGTCACAGCGATAACAGAGCTTACATCCTGAACTGTGAAAAGCCCTTCATTATATCCGGGTAAATTACCGACGCCGTCAATTCCGAAAGCAAGATAAACATTATCAAACCTGTCGTCCTTTGTGAGCCTTGCGCCGGTCTTTTCGATTCCGTTCACTGCCTTTTCAATTTCATCAGCTGACAGATCGGATCTGAATCTTAAGGTTACGGGATGTATTTCAAGAAGCCCGGAAAGAAGTCTTTCCGTTTCCTCCGCTCCGTAAATATCCGTCCATTTTCTGCATATCCACTCAGGTACCGAATATCTGACCGAAAGGTATTTTATGCAGTTCTTTTCCCGGTCGGGCCATATAAGCTCATCTTTATTTCTTGATACATTCCGAAGATTTGCGTTTACAAAGCCAGAAAGCTTTGAAAAGCCTCTTTTTTTCGACAGCTTTACCGCCTCGTTTATAGCAGCGCTGTCCGGGACACTGTCCATATAAATTACCTGATAAACGCCCATTCTCAAGAGATTGCGGATGATGGGCTTCATCTTTTTAACAGGCAGGCTGCTGAATCTCTCAATATGGTAGTCAAGCTCCGTCCTTCTCTCGACACAGCCCTCAAATAAACGCTTGATAAAAGCCTTATCGCGAGGCTCGAGGTAATCATATTTATCAAGGATATCTTTTATAAGTTTATTGGAAAAACAAAGCTCCTTCTCAAAAGTAAGGAGCCCGTCCAATACAATCTCTCTGATATTTTCCATACTACTGTCCCAAGATCGCTCCTTCTTTCAGAGCGGCTCCGTTTAAAAAGTCCCTGACGGTCATTTTCTTTTTACCCTCGGGCTGAAGCTCCGTCACGGTAAGGAAGCCTTCACCAGCGGCAACCGTAAAGCTGTCACGTGTGATCTCCACCACTTCACCAACGGTTACTTTTTTCCCCATGAGCTCCTTTATCTTTTCTTCATTTCTGACCGGCTTTGCACTCCATATCTTAAGCTGTTTTCCGCCCAAAAACGTATAAGCGCTGGGCCAGGGATTAAAGGCTCTTATCAGCCGGAAGATCTCATCCGCGGACCCAGAGAAATCGATCTTCCCCATCTCCTTTTTGATGAGCTTTGCATAACAGCTTTGAGAATCGTCCTGTTTTTCCCTTTTAAGCTCACCCTTTTCAAGAAGCGTCAGTGCCTCTACTATCGCTTTTTTACCTATCTCGGTAAGCCTGTCGTGGAGAGTCTCGAAGGTATCATCCTCGCTGATAGGCGTTTCGATCTTATACAGCATATCCCCGGTATCTATCCCCGCATCCATCTGCATAATCGTAACTCCGGTCTTTTCCTCGCCTTCGAGAATAACCCGCTGTATCGGCGAAGCACCTCTGTATTTGGGAAGAAGAGATGCATGGATATTTACACAGCCAAACTTTGGCATATCGAGAATTTCCTGAGAAATAATCTGCCCGAAGGCCGCAACTACGAATATATCCGCAGGATATTCCGAAAGCTTTGCAACCGACTCCGGTGTTTTTATCTTAAGGGGCTGGAACACTTCAATATTGTTATCGACCGCAACCTGCTTAACAGGTGAAGGGATAAGCTTATCGCTTCTTCCCTTAGGTCTGTCGGGCTGAGTGACAACAAGAAGCAGCTCATGCCCCGCATCAATAAGAGCTTTAAGCGCACCTGCCGCAAAGTCAGGTGTCCCCATAAAGACTATCTTCATCAGTCCTCTTCCTCCTCAGGATCAGCACTCTTTACATCGTAGACCTCGCCCTCAACCATCTCGGTATAAAGGTGTCCCTCGAGATGATCGCACTCATGGCAGATTGCCCTTGCCAGAAGGTCCTCACCCTCAAGGGTGATCTCGTTCATCTCCACATCATAGGCAACACATTTAACTTTTTTAGGTCTTGTGACCGTACCTGCCTTTCCGGGATAGCTGAGGCATCCTTCGGATCCCGTCTGTTCACCCTCGGTCTCAACGATCCTGGGATTGATAAGAATATGTGGATCTTCTCCCGTTGTATCGATAACCACTATTCTCTTAAGGATACCCACCTGAGGAGCGGCAAGTCCGACTCCGTTTGCGGCATACATAGTATCGAGCATGTCGCCGATGAGTTCTCTTATACGGGGCGTTACTTCCTTGACTTCCTTGCATTTTTCATTCAGGACGGGATCCCCGAATTCACGAATATTTCTGATAGCCATTACAATCTCCTTACAGTACATTTATGGGATCAAAATCAAACTGGATATATTCACGCGAAGGCGTCTGCGTACGAAGATATTCCTCCAGCAGATCCTTGATCCTAACAAGTATATCATATTCCTTCGATTTTATGTATAAGACAAATCGATAGAGGTCTTTAACCTTGCCTATTGATGCGGCCGCAGGCCCGAGAACAGGCGATTTCTCCGAGACCGATCTCGCTTTCTCAGCAATACGCTCCGCTACCTTAAAAGCTGCATTTTCATCAGGTCCGAAGATCTGTACGGCAAGCATATGCGCCGTGGGAGGATATCCCAGCATGCTGCGGTAGGAAATCTCCTCCTCATAAAAGCCCTTGTAGTCCTGATCCTGTGCAAATCTTATCGCATAGTGATCGGGCTGATAGGTCTGTATAACAGCCTCACCTGCTATTTCTCCCCTTCCCGCTCTTCCGACCGCCTGAGTCAATAACTGAAATGTACGCTCCGCCGCATGATAATCCGCGCTTCCCAGTGACATATCCGCAGCGATAATTCCGACCAAGGTAACCTTTGGGAAATCATGACCTTTTACGATCATCTGAGTACCCACCAGTATCTGAGCTTCTTCATTAGAGAAAGCGGAAAGTATCTTTTCATAAGAATCCTTATCCCTGGTCGTATCAGCGTCCATGCGGAGTACCTTAACACCCGGAAACTCTTTGATAAGCATTTCTTCTATCTGCTGGGTTCCGGCTTTAAAACCGGCAATGTATTTCGATCCGCATTTCGGACATAGAGAAGGCTTTGGGGTGCTATATCCGCAGTAATGGCAGATGAGCTTTCCTCCCCTGTGCTCTGAGAGCGAAACATCACAGTGAGGACATTTTATCACCTCGCCGCAGGCCCTGCATGAAATAAAACCCGAAAGTCCCCTTCTGTTAAGAAAGAGCATGCTCTGCTCTCCTTTATCTATCCTGTCTTTCAGAAGGCTTTTAAGTTTTCTCGAAAAAATCTGTCTGTTTCCGCTCTTTAATTCCTCCCGAAGATCCACTGTTGAAACATTGGGAAGTGTTCCTCCGGTAAGACGTTTTGTGAGCTCAAACAATCTGTACTCCCCGCTGCTTGCTTTATAAAAGCTCTCCAGCGAGGGCGTGGCCGATCCTAATACAAGAGCGGCACCTGACATTTCGGAAAGCTTTTCGGCAACCATTCTCGCATGATACTTCGGCGTCTGTTCGGACTTGTAACTGGTCTCATGTTCCTCGTCCATAACGATAATGCCAAGGTCCTGAAACGGCATAAACAGCGCAGATCTGGGACCTATAACTATATCTATCTCTCCGTTCTTAGCCCTCATGCACTGGTCATATTTCTCACCCGGACTGAGAGTGGAATTCATGACGCTCACGCGGCTTCCGAATCTTCTGTAAAATCTCACCAGCGTCTGATATGTAAGAGCAATCTCAGGTATCAGGAAAATTGCCTGTTTTCCACGGGCCACAACGCTTTCAATGAGCGCCATATACACTTCTGTTTTACCGCTTCCCGTTATCCCGTGGATCAGATATTTCCCGGGACAGCCTTTTTCAAGGTCCCTGTTTATCTCATCTGCAATAAACTGCTGTTCATCGCTGAGCTGTCTGCGTATATCCTCACTGCCCTCTAAGTGAACCGGATTTCTGTACTGAGTAACCGAATTGACCCGAAGCGCCCCGGCTTTTGCCAGAGAGCTGATCGTGGATCCGCTTACGCCGAGCTTTCCCGTTATCCACTCGTAAGGAATAGTCTCCTGCTCCAGCAGAGCGTCAAGGAGCTTAGCCTTCGCATTCTGATGCTTTCTGAGCGCCTCGCCTTTCAAGCTGATAAGAGCGTCTCTGTCAAGGAGTCTTTCCACTTCCCTGAAAACCAACTTTTTTACGGCAGCTTTAGAGGGGAGCACTACCTTAAGTGCCTGGTTTAAAGTACCTCCAAAATTGCTTTTGATATACGCGGCCAATTCAAGCTGTTTTTCCTCTATAGTAACCGCATCCTTTGCAATTCCGGCGATATCCTTTACCTTGTCCGGATCATAGTCCGTGTTTTCCGAAAGTGAAAGTACATATGCTTTTTTTATTTTATTTCCCGCTCCGAAGGGGACCATGACTCTCATCCCCGCCTCGATTTTGCCGAGCAGTCCATCCGGAATGTGATAGCTGAACGGCCTGTCCAGCTTATCCAGGGAAATATCAACTATTACATCTGCATATCTGTATTCCATGTCAAGAATCCGTTTAAGGCTTAAGCCCCCTGCATTTCCTCAAGTATCTCCTTGATGAGAACTCTCTCATCCATCGGATACTTCACTCCCTTTATCTCCTGATAGTCCTCATGTCCCTTTCCGGCAAGGACTATGATATCCCCTCTTCTGCCGTTTTCGATGGCATAGCGGATAGCTTCTTTTCTGTCCGGTATCGTAATATATTCTCCGTCGGTTTTTGAGATACCCGTCTTAATGTCTTCAATAATATCGAGTGGTTCTTCAAATCTCGGATTGTCCGAAGTGATGATCGTAAGGTCGGCAAGCCGTCCGCTGACCTCTCCCATCTCAAATCTTCTGGACTTTGCCCTGTTTCCTCCGCAGCCGAACAGACATACAAGCCTGCCGGGATCGTACTCGCGAAGTGTGGCAAGAATGCTCTCGAGCGCCATCGCATTATGAGCATAATCTATGAGAAGGGTGAATTCATCCGATACTTTCACCTTCTCGATTCTTCCTTTGACCTGGGTTTTTGCCAGAGCTTCGAGTACATCTTCCTCCAAGATCTCAAAATGCCTGCATATAGCTATCGCGCAGAGCGCATTATATACGCTGAACCTTCCCGGCGTGGGAATCTTAACCTCAAGCTCCATAAGACCTTCCGTCCTGAAGCTTACTCCCAAATGACCGGGCTCTTTATCAAGTACAAGATCCTTTGCTACAAGATCGCAGCCATCGCCCATGCCGTAGCTCTCAAGACTGCAGGTATGATCCCTTGTAACCTCGCTGAAATTCGGATCATCTCCGTTAGCGATGCCGACTCTGCACTGCTTGAAAAGTCTTGACTTGCATTCGCGATATTCCTCAAAGCTCGCATGTTCGCCGGGTGCGATATGATCCTCCGATAGGTTCGTGAAAATGCCGTAGTCAAAAACAAAGCCCTGAGATCTGTGCTGCATCAGCGCCTGGCTTGATACCTCCATTACAACAGTATCAAGACCGGCATCCACCATTTTCGCAAAGGTTTCCTGGAGAATGTAGGACTCCGGCGTAGTATTTTTCGAGGGTATATGTTCGTCTCCGATTATGGTCTCGATTGTTCCGATAAGACCGCACTTTCTTCCGGCATGCTCAAGTATCGATCTGACAAGGTAATTTGTGGTAGTCTTCCCCTTTGTCCCCGTAATTCCTATTGTCTTAAGCTTTTCTGCAGGATTTCCAAACCATGCTGCCGACATAAATGCAAGTGCATAACGCGAATCCTCTGAAATGTAACAGACGCAGTCGCTCTCGCTTACTCCGTCCGGTCTGTGCTCACAGACTAATGCCACCGCACCTGACTTTACAGCATCCGCCGCCGCATCATGTCCGTCAAAATTCGCTCCCTTGATACAGACAAACACGCAGCCCAGAGTAACCTTTCTCGAATCATAGCAGAGCGAAGTAATATCCGGATCCCCTTCCCCAAAAAGTCTCTTCGCTCCGGTTTTTTCCATTAAAATAGATAATTTCATATATTTTCTCCTCAGTGAAATAATTACCGCTGCGCAGCCTCGCGATAAAAAGAAGCAGTTACCCTTCAAAGTAACTGCCTCGTTATCTTAACCAAGTATCCTCTTCTTTTCGAAGAAATCATCGATAGCCTGAACAAAAGATTCGGACGACATCGATTTTAACAGATATCCCTCCGGCTTAAGTCCCATAACATCCATGATCGTATTCCTGTCATTCTTTCCTGTAAGGAAAATAACGGGAACACCGGAGAAGTCCTGCTCCGTGCGAACTATCTCCAAAACCTGCTTTCCGTTGATCACCGGCATTTCATAATCAAGAAGAACCAGATCCGGCTTGTCAAGACTGAGATACTTAACTGCCATCGCTCCGGAATTCGCAAGAATAACCTGGTACTTGTCACCGAGAAGATTCTTAACATTTCGAAGCATTACTCCGGAATCATCAACAACAAGGATCTTCTTTTTCTCAGTATTTTCCTGTGCTTCAATGAACGAATCAATATGTGCCGCGATCTCTTTAACGTCAAAAGGTCTGAAAATCTCTTCTTGAATAGCTTCCGCAGTAATAATATTGCGAATGCCTTCAATGTCTATCGGATATCCCAGAAGAAAGATCGGAATGTCCTTCTCGATAGCCATATCTCTGAGATATACCAGTGCCTGCGATTTCTCCGCCATAGTGGATTCAACAATTATCATGATGATAGCCGCTGCTTCCTGCATGTGGGAAATGGTCTTGAGCTCCGGTTCAAGTTCTATAATGTTGTAACCATAATTTTTTATGTAATCAAGCAGGGAGGATGTAAGATATTTCTTTCCTTCCCTGATAACAAGTATATTAGCCATATATACCCTCGGGCAATTAAGAAGTAAGCGCACCACGGCGCCCGCGATCATACTCGTTTCAAAGAACTTCCATATTTAGATAATTTTACCTTTTATGGCATTTAATGTCAATATACCAGTCTTAAACCCGGGCAGGCTAATTCATCTCCTTGATATCGCTGAAATTCCAGGAGCGGATATTCAATTCGAGTATCGGAGAACCGCAATATGAGCACTTTTTCGCCCCGAGCATCTTCAGAGGTGCCCCGCAGTTCGGACAGTTGATACCCATTCCCGCCTGATAATTATTTTCACCTGCATCGCGGTCCTGAACGTATACATAATCGATATTGTACTTCGTCTGATACTTCACTTCATCGGTTCCGGAGATGATCTTTCCCTCTTCGTCCTTAATGTAGTGTTTATATTCAACTGCAGTCTGGAAGGTAATTATGCAGCGTCCCTTTGACTTATTGTACTGATTGATCTCCGTGCGATGAATCTTTATGTTCTCAATATACTCTTTTCGATTGAAATTGCGAAGCTCACGGATATGATTCTCAAGCTTCGTGCGAAGCTCATCATAGCCTTCGCTCAAGACCTCGGGATCCTGCTGCGATATGGCATTTAAGTATGATACAAGAACCGCTTCAGCCCTCGCCTTTGCCTCATCATAATCAAAATCCGAGAAATCCCTTATTATTGCAGGTAGGATAATGCTTGTCACGCCCGAGACGGACTTAGGCGGCTGCTCAAGAAAATCAGCCTTTGTCACGCCGGCATCCTTAACCGCTCTGGTAAGTTCTGCAACATCGGATATAGTGGAGGCTATGTCCCTTGTTGCTCCGGCTATTTTCCGGATTATCCTGACGACCACAAGGACAGCCACCAAGCCAATTATTACCATTATAACGACCGGCACTGCACCAAAAATCTGTCCCATAAATGTATCTGCTCCTCTTATTTATTAGAAGTTGAAGCTCTGCGGATTCCTGCTCATCTCATTTCCAAGTGAGTTTAAAATACTCATTCCGCCTGAACTCATAGCAGCCACTCCGATCACTGCCACCCAGATAATACAGAAAGTAACCGCTACAGCGATTGAAATGATTCCGACTATAAGTCCTGCCTTTGCAAGCTTTTTCCCGATATGGATCTTGTTGGTAGTTAAGGTAGCCTGCTCCATGACCTTTCTGTGAAGGATATTCGTTGCGATGGCAAATCCGATTCCGAAACCTCCCCAGATAAATCCGAAGATCAGACCGTAAAACGGGATCCATGAAAGGAATGCGGCAAGAACAGACCATACAAGTGAATTTATTCCAAGTACAAGTCCTGCGATCTCTTTACCGGGACATCTCGTTACATTCTGCACATTCGTGTTATATGTCTGCTGCCCGTATGTCGTCTGCTGCCCGTATACTGTCTGCTGATTATACGCCGATTTTTCCTGGCCGTTTGACGACTGTCCCGTCCCCTGAACCGGTGTAGGGTTTACATTTGCATAAATATTGTTATTATCCATAATCTTCTCCTCCTAAATATGTAATCACAATTGTCGACAGTTTCTATATCCTATCGGATAAAACAATTATGACACTGTTACATTGTACCATAAATACACAAAAACGCGAAATAAACATTTTTAATCCGCGTTTTTACTGCCTATGCTCTCAAAGCTTCTATGGGTGTCAGATGGGCAGCTTTTTTTGCCGGATACCATCCGAAGAATATCCCGATGCCTGCGGAAACCACTGACACCACTATGATGATAACTATATTGAACTCGGGAACAAATGCTATATTGGCAAGTTTCTTCACAAGCAGGCTGACCAGGATTGAAAACAGGTATCCCATAATAATACCTATCACTCCGCCTGTAAGCGATATCAGCCCGGATTCTATCAAAAACTGCCAGAGTATCGATCCAGTCCTGGCCCCGAGTGATTTTCTGATACCTATCTCGCGGGTTCTCTCGGTGACTGAAACAAGCATAATATTCATAACTCCGACTCCGCCGACAAAAAGTGAAATCCCGGCCACCAGCATTACAAATGCAGTCACTCCTCCGATAATGGTCTTAAATTCCGACACTCCCGAATTAAGCTCATAGGTCCTTATCTTATTTTCCCCTCTCTCATCCATTGCAGCTTCAATGAATTTCCTTGCTTTAACCGACATCTCCACTGCATGATCGGGACTGTCGACAAAGACTATGGCATCAAACATCGGATCCAATTCAAATCCGAAAATATCAATAAGAAGGGTGCTGGGTATATCTATCGACAGACTGCCACCGCCGTACAGCAGTAATCCCTCTATAACGGAAGGCGCTTTTCTGACTCCCACCACCTTCAGCGACAATTCCCTGCCGTAAGCCACAATATTCAGTGTCTTTCCTGTGGCGTCCTGCGTTCCGAAGAGAGCCTCTGCACCATTTGTATCCATAACACAGACATATCTGCCCTGTCTCCACTCGGTTTCGTTAAAATATCTGCCGTATATTATGTCCCCGGAACCCTTTTTTTCAAGCTGAGGTCTCCCACAGTTGATCGTCAGATTTTCTTCCTTCTTTAAGCCCTGGGCAGTACCCCTGAAACCAAGTATCTCAGAGTATCCCGTGATACTGTCATATTTCTTGACAAGGTTATCCATTACCGATGCCGGGATTTCCTTTCCATCCGAAACATATATCTCAAAATATGAGCCGGCGATCCCGCTCAAAGATCCTGTTATCCAATTGGTAACACCGTTACCTATGGAGAGTACGGCTACGACGGATGACACTCCTATGATGATTCCAAGCATGGTGAGAAAAGCGCGGACTTTGTTAGAGCGCACATTAAAAAAAGCCATTTTCCAATAATCAAAAAACAGTCCCACTTTTCTACTCCTGTCTGAGCGCATCAATAGGATTAAGCTGCGCCGCCTTCCGAGCCGGGTATATCCCGAAAAACATTCCTATTCCCGCAGAAAAAACAACTATTCCCAAAACGATCCATACATTGATCGAAGCAACTACTCTTATCTTCAACAGATTACTCATTATCAGGCAGATGAGCTCACCGCCCAAATATCCGAACAGCATTCCCAGGACTCCGCCTACCAGCGTAAGCATAGCCGATTCGGAAAGGAACTGGATCATGATCGAAGAAGTTCTCGCCCCCAGTGCTTTTCTGATACCGATCTCCCGCGTCCTCTCCGTCACGGAAACAAGCATGATGTTCATTACTCCCACTCCGCCGACAACCAGAGATATCGCGGCCACAAAAGAGATGAATATCGTAATATAATTTAGTATCTGCATTATCTTGTCCATATAGGACGTAAACGAGATATATGATATCTTATGCTGACCTCTTATATTTTTTCTGGCCTCCATAAGTGTGATCAGTTTCTTAATTGAGCCCTCAGCATTTGTCATTGAATCCGTAGCAAAAAGAAGCTGGGTAAATCTTGGATCATCCCGTCCCGTCATATCCAGATATGCCGTATATGGCATATCGAATTCCACCTCGTCTTCGTAATAGAGCATTTCCGCAAGCTGGGAACCCGACTTGCCTTTTACCCCGACAACCGTAAGATCCTTTGTCGTTCCGTAGCATTCAAAAGAAAAAGTCTGTCCAAGGACGTCCGTATGCCCGAAAAGATTCTTTGCTCCGTTTTCCGTAAGCACACATACCGGCGCGGCGGCATCATACTCCTCCTGAGTAAAGTATCTTCCTTTTTGAATCGTAGCGGTTCCGCTCACAAAATAATCCGGAGTCACGGCATAATAGTAGGCTGTTTTCTCCCCTTTTTTTGAACTTGCTACGGCATATCCGCTTTCCTCCATAGAAAGAGATTTCATATGATCTATCTTATCCCAGGCCGATGCGATATCCTCAAGCGTAAACATCGCTTCCGTAAAAATCTCTCCCGTAAGCTGTCCCGCCATGATATAGGTCTGTCCTCCGAATGCACCGTTCAGCTGGTTTGAGATGGAGTTCTTCACTCCGTTTCCTACGGACACGATCATAATTACCGAACCTATTCCTATGATGATGCCGAACATTGTGAGAATTGACCGCATCTTATTGTCACGGATGCACTTTAATGAAATTCTGATATACTCTAAAAACTGTCCCATAGGGTTTTACTCTTCTACAACTTCCGGAAGATCATCAGTAAGCGAATTCTGCTGTGAGCCGGCAGCCTGCTGGCCTATAAGCGACATCGACTCGGGTGAAACAAGTGTCGGCATTCCCGGAGTGATCGTTCCCGTGTAGGTTGTTACCACCATATCTGTCTCTTCTATGCCCGAAATGATCTCAATATCAAAATCCGAGCTGTTGCCGGTCTCAACATATTTCTTTGAAACCACAAGCGTTGTCGGACTGACTACAAATACGAAATCTCCCTGATCGTCAACATTGACAGACTCTACCGGTACCTTCATGCAGTCATCGATCTGCGCCGTAGTTATAGTACATTTCGCATCCAGTCCGAGATACATATTGTCGTCGGGATCATCGATCGAAACCATAACCTGAACCTGTGAACCGTTGCCGGTCGCACTTACCATATGATTTATCGAAACAACTTTTCCGTTGTATGTATTACCCAATGTCTTGATCACGGCCGGCTGCCCGATTTTCAGATGTTCAAGATCATTCTTGCTGACTCCTATCAAGACATGGAGATCATCAAGACTGGAGAAGGTGATAAGCGGTGCGCCGCTTGTAGTGGTATCTGCCTCTGTAAAACCGGCAGCCATAATAACACCGTCAAAGGGCGCTACAAGACCGTTTTCAAAATCGGCAAGCTGATCGTAACGCATCTGTGCCTGCATGGTCTGAAGCTCGCCGTTTACCGTAAGATTATCCTTTTCGTATTCATTGGACACAGTGTTCTCATAACTCTTCATTTCAGACTCTGCAGTCTGCTTCTCGGCCTTATACTCCGCCAGAAGCGCAGTCTGTTCATTGAGATACTTTTGGTTTACATAAGTTACGGCAGATGAGGAAAGCTGGCTGAGTTCATTGGAAAGATCGTTGATCTCCTGCTGCTTTTTATACACATAGTCATTGTATTCCTTAAGCCAGTTCTTTTCCTCTTCGGTCGGATCGTATCCAATTCCGCTTAATTCGGCTAATCTGTCCTTGTTTGAGTACTGATAATCGCTCAATGTCTTCTGGTAGGCCGCTATTGTAGCCTGAAGCTCAGCGGATTTAAGGGCATTTGCATCAGTGATCTCTTTTGTCAGCTCATCAACGACCGCCTGCTGTTCATCGACCAGCTTTTTATATTTCCAGTATCTTCCCCTGGCGTTTTCATATTTATCTTCCGCGGTGTCAAGATTCTGCAGTGAACCCATATAGCTGTTGTCAGCGGAATCTTTGCTGAGCTGTGCGATAAGCAGTTCGTTTTCAAAGGATTCCTTATTGAATTCGAGTATTTTGTCGCCCTTCTTAACAAGACTGCCTACGGGCTGTATCTTGTCGATCAGCAAAGAAGCGGGGGCATAATAATGGATAGTCTTTTCGCTTTCTATCTGTCCGCTGACAGTTATTTCGCAGGTAAGCGATCCTCTTTCGGGATATGTCAGGGAAACTGTTGAGCTCATCGTATTCTTCATCAGATTTCTCGCGACAATAACTATTATAACTATCAGCAGGATTATGCTTCCGACTATACTGAGCGTAACTATAAGAGCCGTTTTCTTCTTTTTCTTTTTCTTTTTTATCTCCAGCTTTTCCTGCCCCGTAAGCTCACGCTTATCTTCACTTAAATCCTTATTCTTCCCAGCCATGCTGTTCCTCCGTTCTATCCTCTGCAGTCACTTGGTTTTCCTGAGCCGCTTTCAATTCTTCTCTGATCTGCTGCTCGGATTCACCGGTGTTTCTTTCATCCTTGTAGATCTTGCCATCCATTATGTGTACGATCCTTTCAGCCTTTGAAGCTATGGTCGGATCATGGGTTATAAGAATAATTGTCCTTCCCTCTTCATGAAGATTTTTCAATATTCCCAAAATCTCCTCACTGGAATGTGAATCCAGGTTTCCCGTCGGCTCATCCGCAAGAATTATCGGCGGCGCCTGGGCTATCGCACGTGCGATCGCAACTCTCTGCTGCTGTCCGCCCGACATCTCCGAAGGCTTATGAGTCATTCTATTCTCAAGCCCAACCTTCTTTAAGGCTTCCTTAGCAAGTTCAAGCCTTTTGGCCCTGGGAACTCCACGGTATATCAGGGGCAGCTCCACATTCCCCAGAGCTGTCAGGGACGGTATCAGGTTAAACCCCTGAAAGATGAAGCCTATCTCTTTATTCCTGATATCCGACAGTTCATCGTCAAGCATCTCGGCAACATCCTTCCCGTGAAGATGGTAGGAACCCGATGTCGGAACATCAAGGCAGCCCAGCATATTCATAAGAGTCGATTTTCCCGATCCCGACTGTCCTATTATCGCGACAAATTCTTTTTCTCCGATGGTAAGTGAAATGTGATCCAGCGCCCTGACTTCATTCTCGCCGGGATTGTATATCTTACACATATCACTTATCTCAATAAGCTCTGACATTATTTCTTCCTCTGTGATGTCAATAAAACTGATGACGTAATACCATTCATTATAATAATATATGATTCTTTCCGCAACAAAAGACAAACCTTAATTTAACCTTAAAATTAGTCATAGGAATTATAAATCCCATTCTCACAAAACGCTATCATATAGAAAAGTCTGCATACTTTTCTCTAACAAAAAAAGACGCTCCGCATGCGAAACGTCTTTCTTATTCCATCGTATTCATTTAATTAACCCTCTTTTTTACAGTTTCTCTTTTAAGCTTATTTTATCTGCTGCTTCCGTCACTCCTCTTTCCTCTTTCCGTCACCCTGCCGAATACCTGTCAGCAAAGCACCGTAGCCCGGGTCCGATGGCTTAACGGATATTTCTCTTTGTGATAAATATATCGACAGGATGCGGAAAAACTTAATAGCTTTATCAAAAATAAAACTGTAGTCCAAACTATTCTAATACCCGGCTTTATGATGAAACAATTTGAATCCTCCAAGTACATTTTGAATTAACGAAAAATGTCTATCTTCTGTCCAAATCGGTATGCTATTCTTAATCGCTATAGTTGCTATTATTGCATCTGAGAGCGGAACCGTAAGCCCACTCTTTCGCATTTTATATAGATTATTTCCCAATAACTGCCAGTCATTCTCATAAAAATATAGTTCATCAAATGCCTCAAGCATAGAAACAATATTTGAAAAATCCTTATCAGATACCGAGCCATGCAACAGTTCTGCTTTTATAACGCCACATATAACAATCTCTTCCTTATCGAAAGTATCTATTATTTCTTTTGTCGGATTATTCCAAAAATCAATAAATATATTTGTGTCTGCCAAAATCATTAAATAATACTCCTTCTCCTCAATTCATTTACTGCATTGGCATCCACACTTATCTTTCCTGCTGATTGCATGAAACGACTCTTTTTTTCTTCCCTAGACATCATAGTATCGGAATGTGTTACAGAATTTTCCGTCACCGATACTGTTTGCATATTGTCAATTATATCAATAAGCACTCGAATACTATCATCAGTCATCTGATCTATTCTTTTATATGCTTCCTGTCGGAGTGTCATAAGCCATTCCTCCTTCCTATCACATGACTGAATAATAGCATATTTTACTTCCATTTTCTACCTTTAACCCCCTATAAAATGATAATACGATTCATTACTCTGCCAATGAGTATGAAACAAAAATAGCAAAGCACACTTCCACTTTCAAGCATGCTTTGCCATTCTTTATTAATTGTTTATACACTGCGGACACTGAAAACAGTTCCAAGCGGACACTTTTACCATGGTAATAACGATCTCAATACTCCTTTAGTCACCTCAGTAGCTATAGCTGTTCCTGCTTTCACTGCATCATTTGTTAACGCGATCTTTGCGGCATCTCCTTACGATAAGTACTGTTTCTCCTTTTGTATCCTTGCGAAAAAATATCTATTTATATTCACATTGAAACATTATAAGTAAGAATAAAGAATTGATTTTATGCTTTTCCCTTCATTCCTATCCCATATCTCACACATCGTCATCGCCGGCATATTTAATACACTTGAATACCCCATGTAGCTACCAATAACATAAATATCTTTATCAATCAGATCATCATATTTTTCTCTATCATTGAATATCCAATCAAGAATAATTAGCCACTGCTTATCATCGTCATTTTTTACTATTCCCCAATAAGCACCTGTCTCTGATTCAAAAACGCTATTAAGTTTTCCTGAAATCCAGATCAAGTCACCATCGTGACCATTCTCACTTGCGGGAGAATTATACTTATCAAATTCTCCAAACTCATACCCATTAAAGAAGTCAGAAGGCGGTTCTATAGTTTTACTAATAAGTTTTCCGGATATCGTATCAAAGACACATTTTGCTCCTTGAATAGTCACTTCACCTTTTGCCATCAAGCCTGTTTTGTAATCATAATAATATGTATTGCCTGCCTGTTCCGGATATAAAACAGCCAGATCTCCGCTTATGGTTACCCATCCTTTTAACATTTTTCCATTATTATCATATCTTACCCATTTACCGGTTTTATTCCTTATGCACTCAAGTACATACTCCTGTAAACCTTCATCAGATGAATAGCTATTTCTAACCTTTTCCTCATCATCCCATTTATCCTCATCCTGATATATATATGGCATAAAGACTTCTTTGCCGACGGCTTTTGCTCCATCTGCATTTACATCAAGCCAGTACCATCCATCAGAATCCGGATCATATATTTCTCGTCCTCTTAGGGTTCCTTCATAGTAAAAGCATTTTGAGTCATTTTCTGTTCCCTGTCTTGTATCATTCTCGTACCAATATGACTTATTATCTATCCTAAACCATCCAAACTCCGGCCAATCCTTAATTATTTTAAACTCGACTCGGAGCGTTCCTGAATAATTGCCTTTTCCATGTGCTAATACATACGCTTTTCCGGGATTAACGTTGTCAATGTATTCTATAGTGTAATCAGTATCTTCGATCAACCCAGCCAGACTAAGCGAAGGCTTTTTTTCTAACCCATCATACTCAAACTTATTTTTCTCCAACGTATATCCCCAATTTGAAATGTTACGTGGAACAACTTTGAATTCCTTAATTATTGTACCCTCGTAGTTTCCTTCGCCTGTTATTATAGCTCTTCCAGTACCTATTTTATCGCATCCTTCAAATGAATAGGAAAAATCTGTTCCTTCAACTAATCCATCTATATACACCTTAATTGTTGAGTTTGACAGTACCTGATACTCACTTAATGATAACGTTGCGTTTTTATTCGAAATATCTCCCTTTAAAATATTGAAATCAAATGTCCGTGAATTAGTATAATTGCCCATTCCTTCTACAACAACATATGCTGTACCGGGATTAACATTATTTGAATATGTAGCCTTAAAATCTGTCCCTTCCAAAAGAGATCCGGTAGCAGGATTAAATATTTTTACTTCAGGGCACTTTCTTGAATTATCATATGTGGTTTCTGAATATGACAGTTCTCCATTCAGCCTTGAAATATCCATTCTATTGATAGAAAACTCCTTGCTAATTGTTCCACAATAAGAACCAATACCTTCTATTGTTATTGTTCCTTTACCAACATTAATATTATTTGAATAAGAAACCGCATAGTCCGTTCCTTCTGTTAATCCATTAATTGATATGGCTGGTTTCTTTTCTGTTCCGTCATATTCAACAGATGAGTATTCCATATCCATCTCAAGACTTAAGCGTTTTGATATATCTTTTTCCTCACTATAGCGCATATATAACGCATATTTAGTATCGAGAAAATTTACTGTTGATGAAACGGAGTTTTCATAGTGTTGAATTTTTAAATAATAGGTACCGGGATAAACTCTTACTGTTTCAGATGTCGAAACCCCATTACGAGGTAAGTTCTTATGTGTCAAACATCTTCCAGATTCGCCATAAAATTCTGCATTCCAATAATTATAATCGCCACTGCTCTCTATACTATTAAAGGAAAAATTGAATGATCCTTCTTGCAGGATAACTACTTTATACCAGTTTGGAGAATTAACATTTAAGAGGTTATCAGTAAATGTTTCATTTAAGCTGATTTCCAATGCTTCTTCTTTTGTGTGATAAAATTTATCATAATTGAGTAATGATACTCTGTATCCAGTAGTATAGCTTCCTGGATTAAACTTAATATAATATGTTCCCTTAGGAAGATACACCTTATTACTTGTCATAGTTTTTTTAACATTATATGAATGCTCCGATACTTCAATTGGAGTACCATTTTCACGATATATGATGCTTGAAGCTATATTGTAAGCATTATAATAACTTATACTGTAATTAGAAATCTTAGCCGCTACATAACAATCTTTTTCTACAACAAAGCGTATCAGTTTATCTGTATTTCCATATATATCATCTTCTAATTCTACAGAATTACTTTTTTCTTCAGCTGTAAGCATCTCCAATGCAAAACAATCTGCTTTATTATACAGAGACAAAAATAATAAAGAAAAGCAACACAAGAGAATAGCTCTCAAAATCGATTCTTTAATATGCTTCATTTGAATTACCTCCTTACCTACATCAAAATTAAACAAGCGTATTTTTATGTCATTTTTTCTCTATCACCTCATTAAATCAATAATCATAAATCTTCCTGAATACTTGTAATTCTCAACCGTCTAAAAATATAGTGATTATATTTTAGAGTTTATTTCTCTAAAAGCTAATGCCATACTCTTTTTTATGAAATACTGAAACCTATGGAAAATAAAATCGACTACAAAAAACGAATACGGGATTTACGAGAAGACAACGACCTTACCCAGTCTGCAGTAGCTGAAATTCTCGGAGTCTGTCAACGCACTTATGCCGATTATGAATTAGGGAAAACAAGGATTCCTGTCGATTCTCTTATTGTGCTTGCTAAGATGTACAACGTTAGTATGGATTATATTTGTGGACTCACTTCGGTAAAACGCTGAATAGCCGTTCTCTTGAATTGAAACACATTTTATTATTTCTAAACGTTTTTGACATGATCCTTTTCTCCTGTGATTATTATTTGTTGTGTCGCAAAAAAATAATGAACTGTTTTATATCCCCATAAACGATTACAATAGCATTCAAAATTATTACTATTGAAACAATAACAGAACTAACTCCCCAAATTATGCAGTGTCTAAAATATGAAATAATAGATTTTCCTCTTTCACTCGACCGTTGCAAACCTTGCCTCGATTCTGTTTATTTTACCTACAAATCCTAATCTAAGATGAAATAATTACTCTAAAGCTATTCCCAGTTTTGCATATATACGTGTCATAACCTCTATATAATACGCAAGATCAGCAGGGCTAAAATCTTCTGATTCTTGTTCCAGTTCTTCCACCTTTTCAAGAAATTCTGCATATTTATCCAAACATTCTAAATATTTATCGAGAATATCAAAATAATCTCCGTCCCCGGAATTATATGCTTCCATAACTTCAACATAATAATCTGCAAAGCTTTCCAATGAGTCCAGTGTACTTTTAAGAGATGGCGATACAGACGATGAAGAATACGATGAAGAGAATGAAGAATTACCTGAACCAGTTCCACTTGTCCTGCTAGTTACTGTAATACTGTCAATAATTTCATCAAAATAATTCAAATAGGAATTATTTCTGTCTGCTTCTTCATTAAACATTATCATCACTACGCTTCTTGTAGAGTTGTTGTAAATACAGAAGCATTTATGGAATAGCATTATATTACTTACATCAGCAGTACCTCCATTGACTGTGAACTCCCACTCCAAACAATCGACACCTGAAACTCGAACAACATGACTGGATACATCTCGAGTTCCTTCTGAAAATGCATCAGCCATCGAAAAATAAAAATCATTTACGCTATCAAAGCTGTCCAAAACATTTGCCTGATTTATATAACCTATCACAAGTCCTACATCATCAGCCGGATCATATGAATAACATATAGTAAATCCCGGAATACTACTGTTTTCTGCTTTACCGAATTCTCCGGGAACAACAAAACTGATTCCGCCAATTTCCTTCTTTTCATCATCCACGGTCTTTTCGATAGGAACATCCCAGTAATTAGCCTCTTTTTTGTTTGCTAAACCATTTTTTGCGGTAGGTCCAACAAAAACAGAAACAACACCTATAATTCCCGCAATGGCTGCTATCGGTATCGCTGCTATAGCAAATCCTTTTAGTCTGAATTTTTTTACTAAGGCGACTATTGATATAGCGATAGAAACAACCGCTACGATTACATTTACCCACCACGGATCTAAAAACCAGTCAACAATTGCTATAACAAGTGCAAGAATTCCAAAGACCATCGTCCACATCGGAATGCTATGATTATTTACATTCGCATCATTACATACCATATCAGATGAATTTGTCGAATCACTTAATATGCTGGTGGGTGTGGCCGGTTCATCACCAACTATACTTGTGTTCTCCACCGTAGATTTATCCTGCACAGGCTGATTATTTCCAAAAACAATCTTTTCGCCACAATAATTGCAGAAAATAAAACTTCTTTCAGTATCCGCCGGAACATTACCGCCACATTTTGGACATAGTATATTTATCTTCATATAATTCGACTCCTTCTTTTATCGAAAAACATAATCACTTCTTACCGTTTATTCTGTTTTCAAACATAATGAGCATCACGCCCCCAAAGAATAAGATACATGCGTGAAGAATAACTGTTATACCAAACAGCGAAGCTTTGGCGTAAAAAAAGATAATGCCAAGCACAGTACAAATTATAGCGAAAAGAAAAAGCAGTACCGCCGGAAAAATTGTCTTTGCCTTCTGATTCAATTCACAGTTTATTCCTGCACGGACATTATCCCTAAACTTGTTTAACATAACCTGAAGTATAATCCAAAATACAATAGGCAATAATGTAACAAAAAAAACTATCATTCCTAGATTAGTTACAAAAGACTGCATATTTTTAGCTCCGAAATCCGTCCCAAAAATAAACTCAAGTACTCCTTGTACATAATCTCCCGCCCAGCTGGAAATAACCGACCATGCCACCATCGCAATAAATGAAGCAAATACAGTAATGCCGGATAATACAATATGGATTACACTGAAAACTTTTCCAACCGTAAGTCCTGCCGTCTTTGCCCCGGTCTTTCCCCATTTAGCTGTACCATAGGTTACCCAGCTCTCTACGGTTGCAGCAATCGCAGGAATACTCAATATAAGCATTACCCAGAAAATATCATAATAAAATCCTATGGTATAAATCAGACACAGTAATACAGCCTGTGATATAGCCATAGCAAAAGCTATCGGTGATGATACAAATTCTGCCACTCTCTGATGGTAGATCGCCGTATTGTTCTGTATTTGCATCGGCTGCTGATACTGAACCTGCACTTGCGGTTGAGAGGAATTGTCCCCACCGAAGCTTACTTTTTCTCCACAATTATTACAAAAACTGAAGCCTTTTTCCGTCTCCATTGTCATTTCACTGCCACATTTGGGGCATTGCATTTTAATGATCATATTTGATTTCTCCTTTATTACGTGTCCTAAACATCTGTCAAAACATAGATAGTATAAAATTCATCATATTTGCAGAGAGTCCGAAGACTCCCTGCATTTACAAAGTATAAAAATGAGCTGATGGACTTATTCCACCACAAGATAAATATAACACCCCCAATAAATGAATATTGCCCCCTTTACGGTGGGAAAATACAGTGTCTTAATTATAATTTTAGAGTTTATAACTCTAAATGTCAATATAATGTCCTACTCTAAAAATTCTTCGGAGCGACTTGTACTCATAAAAAAACAGACGATTATCTATATTTGATAACCGTCCGTAATTATTTAAATATAATGCTTTATTCCTGCATTCCCGTGCTTCTGAGAGGAATCATTCCGTAACTCTGCAGGCTTTCATTAACTTCTATGATCCCGCCGGGCCTTGTATTGATACAAGTGATTATCAAAGCATCCCGTTCCACTCGGGGATAGAGCTCCGGCATTCCGTACAACTTTAACGCGTGCTGTGTTTCATTAAAATTCAGCTCCGCGGCATAGAAAAGCCTTAGCATTACATCTCTCTGCCTGGTCTTTTTCTCTCCCGAAAGAAGCTTATATCCATACTTTTCCGGTATGTCTGCTCTGACAAAAACTTCTTTAAGCTGAAGTTTCTTATCGGCAATAAGATTTTTGAAAAATACTTCAAACTGCTTTTCGTTTGTAATTATTTCCTCTTTATTCTCCGATAGATAACTGTCAAAATCAGCTATGGTTGTTTTCCCCAAAATATGATTCAATTCATCGGTATTCTTCTTCATATAAGCCTTTTCCTCTATTTTTTTAGCAGTTTAAACCTTCAACCAAAGTATTACTTTTATGCTATAAATCATAAACAAATTCGATATCGTCAAAGACGACAGTTACCACTGCGGAAAAAATATTAACATGAAATGCTTCCATTTTTTGCCACCATAAAGGGGGAAACTGAGTTTTATATAAGCATTTATGAATACGCTTTCTCTTCTTTGCACTGACTACTAAGATGTATTATACTCTATAACGAAAGGCAAGGGTGAAAGCATGAGCATCAATTCTTCTATGATAATGTCATTTTACAAAGAAATCGTTGATTATAATAAAGAGGGATCAATCAAATATGTTCAGAATATACAGAATCAAAAGCTCTATCTAAAGAAGAAGCTTTCCACATACGATTATTCCATCTATGAAGAACTTATGAATTCACCGGTTCCGGGTATTCCTCGAATAATGGCTGTTCAAGAAGAAGACAACCATCTTTACATCATTGAAGAGTATGTTTCCGGCTTTACGATTGAAGAAACTCTCGTTTCAAACGGAGCTATGCCTGAAAAACTTGCATTATACTACATCAGAAAACTGTGTGAGGTCCTTGAACGCCTTCACGAGCATAAACCTCCTATTATCCACCGTGACATAAAACCCGAAAATGTAATGATAACATCCTCAGAAAACATCGTTCTGCTTGATCTTAACGTTGCAAAATTTGAAAATCGGGAAAAAGCAGCTGACACAAATCTTCTCGGGACTGCCGGATATGCCGCTCCCGAGCAATATGGTTTCGCTTCTTCCGATGTAAGAACCGATATATTTGGTGTCGGTATGTTGCTCAAAACAATGCTTACTTATAAAAACGATAAGGAAGTTCAATTTTCTAAAAAAGTGGACTCCCTAATAAATAAATGCACACAGTTAAATCCGGATGACAGATATTCAAACATCTCCTCCGTACTGAAAGCGTTAAGGAGGCTATGACATGCTATAAGAAGAGTTTTTCACATAATCATTTATAGTATTGAAGCTGTCCATTCTCAAAATATGCAACATGCTCCGTACCATCCGTCGCGGTATATACACCTGAGCCGGTCAGGGCATCCGTAAAAGTTCCTGTAAAGAAATCTCCGGAATCATAATATACAATTCCTTTTCCACAAGGTTCTCCGTTTCTAAACTCTCCGGTATAGTGGTAGTCAGTTCCGAATATCCGGATAGTTCCGTACTTCTCATAATCATTTTCATAATCGCCTTCAAAGTACTGCATAGCCCATAGTGTTTTGCCATCCCCATCCATCTTCCCATCTTTCCAGTGACCAAAATATACCCAGTTAAAAGTCTGATCATAAAGATTATATGCTTCTAAAGCTTCCTGATAAATTACATATTTAGAGCTGTCATCTTTTTCCAAAAAAGATACAAAAATCCCCCAGCCTTCAGGTTTTCCATCAACAACAGTTCCCAAATAATGACCGCTTACCGGAAAGTCGCTGTCTTCAAAAACCGAAATTTCTATATCTTCCACTTCTGTTGCATTCCCGGGATTATTACCTGCCATAGCATATTTCATTCTCTCAGCTTTATAATATGTCATGAACTCATCGAATTTCTCAGAATAATCCTCCGAAAAAACCGCTTTTTCCTCAGCCATAGTAATTGATGAATCATTATTCACATTTGCTTGGTCCTGATCAATACTTATTGGATTTGATTCTATATAATCATGATTAATTTGTTCCGTTTTTTCCGCTTGTCTTTTTGAAACCGCTATTAAAACTCCTATAACAGTAGTAACAGTCACTATGCTTCCCAAAGAAATCAAGAGCAGTCTCTGAATCCGCTTTTTCTTTTTTCCTTTATCGGAAATAATGGACTTCATAGACTGCTCATAAGGAATAGCCTTAGGGGCGATCATATTGTTTTCAACATCAGGTCTGTTCATTGCAAATCCCCGTCAATATTGCTCCTTCATTCCAGAGTCAGTTCATCCCCCGGAGCTAAAATGATCCTGTTCTCCACATCAAAGCTCTCAGCGACAGTTTGATCAAACCCGTTATTTCCGTTTGCGGGGATCATATGATAAGGGATACTGTGCTTTGCTCCCACAAGCTTTGCGCATTCGATCGCCTCGTTCATATCCATATTGTAGACGCCGTCGCAGCAGAAGAAGGCGTAATCAAGCTCTCTTTCGGCAAAGTTTTCCATGTCCTTTGTCTTTGATGTATCTCCGGAAAGATACAGCGTAATTCCGTTTGAAAATGTCAGGATATATCCTACACAGTTTTTTACATCATGATTCTTGTTGTACCCGGCCTCAACCGCCTCCACCTTAACATATCCCAGATCAAAGGTCTGATGTGTACCATTCTTAATAGCCTCTGCCTGAGTAATAGTCACACATTCCGGATTCTTTGTCTCAATTAGATCCGTCTGTGTATGATCATAGTGACCGTGTGTGATCAGGATAAGGTCGGCGGGAAGTTCATATCCGCTGCCCATAAAAGGATCGACATATATTATCTTTTCCTCTGCGGTAGTGATCCTAATACTTGCGTGTCCCTGATACAAAAGTGTTGCTGCTTCCATCGTCTCATCCTCGCTTTCTTCCGAAACTTTCTGATCTGTGTCGCCCTCATCTTCCGTAATGCTTTCGCTTTCAATGCTCATATCCTGCTGTCCGGCATCTGCTACAGGTATCTCTTCCGCTTGCCCACCACCTTCTTCAGTACCGGCGACGTCTTCTGCTTCCATTTCCTGTCTCTTACTATCAGTTTCTGATATCACATCCTGACGCTCTCCGCCATCATTTTCATGTATGCTCCCAGTCTCTTCTCTTCCGCATGCGCTGAAAAATAGTAGCATAAAAACGAATATAGAAATTTTTAAAAGCTTTACAACTCTATCCATTTTTCCTCACTGCCCGCTTACTAGTATAACGTTCGCAAAATAACTGGACTAATGCCAGTTATTTAAGAAACGTTATACTAGATACATTATCAAAAGAGCAATCCCAAAAACCAGGATCATGCCGCCGCCTATTATAGCTACGATCTTCGCGATCTGCCTTGCCTTCTTCCTGGCATCTTCAATCGACATTTTTTCGATGCCCATAACTTTATAAAGAAGAATGGATTGTCTCGGATCCTTCTCTATCGCAAGTATTCCGGCAGCCAGCAAAAGTGCGGCTCCGAATATCATCATAAAGATCATAGCTTCCATAAACTATCCTCTTGGCTAAAACGAAAGGTCAACGTTTGGAAAAAGCCTTCCCGAGCGCCCGTTCTATCAGCTTAATAAGCAGTGCCGATGCCAGCCCGAGCACAAATACAACCAATACATATAGGGCATTCTGTTTGATATAATAAAGCGGTTTTACCTTTCCGTCGAACGCATATGAAAACATCTCGGAAAAAAGGCCGTGGATCAGATAGAACTCCAAAGTGATCGTCCCCATCAGGCTTAAAAACTTGTTGCCAAACCGTATCTTCATGCCAAGAAGGAATACGTAAAACACCACAGAAAGTTCAAAGGCTTCTTCCGAGATAAGACATATAATGCGCCTCGGGATCTTATCCGGTGCTCCCCAGTTTTCACCGTAATACGAAAAAGTACCGGCAGTAAAGATCCTAAGGGCATTGAATAAGGCTATAGCAATAATTCCGAATATCACATACTTAATATAATTTCTTCTTAAGTGGGCGACTATTTTTTCTTCATTCATCGCAAATATAATGCCGATTGAAAACGGAAGAACCGAATTGTACCACCATTCACCGCGCATCCACCAGTCATTGTGATCGATGTAAATCCCAAGCGCCTGGTAGCAAAGAGTAAAAACCAAAACCGCAGCCAGCGCCGCTTTCTCGTTTTTGCAAAACCTGAAAGCCAGGAAAAAACAGAGATAGAAAAACGGGATCACCAGCACATACCAGCCGTTGGGATTTCCAAGCTTAAGCCCCGTAAGGTACCATAGCAGCTTCTTTCCGTGAAGGTTTTCGCCAAGAAGAAATCTCACAAGGATAAAAACAAGCGAAACTCCATATCCCAAAAGAACTATCGGAAGTATTCTCTTTTTCAGAAATCCGGGACTCAGATAGTTTTCTTTTGTCTTAAAACTCTTATAGAGCCCGTAGCCCGCACAGAAAGTGAAAAAAGAAACAAGCACGAATCCTATGGGAACGAACATGTCAAGCCCGGCATGATAATACTTTTTGTCAATCCAGGACGCACTTGTCTTCTGTCCGCAATGGTGCAGCATGATGCAGATCGCAACAAATCCCTGCATTGCCTTCATCTGTTTCAGCGAAAAAGCTTCATCATTCCACTTATCGTGTCCATAAAAATGTGCACCAAAAAACAGAGCAAATATAAGCAACGGATATACCGCAAAGATCATCAGAATCGTTTCTCCTGTTTTTGTTTTTTAATGGATCAGACCATCATCTCATAAATCTTTGTACAGTCATCCGTATTCAATGTAACAAATCCCGAAATGCTTCCGTTTCTTCCGTCGCCATAGCAAAGTGCCTCTACGAGCTTAGGTATATCTTCCTTCTTAGCCCCAAGCTCTGCAAATGTAAGAGGCATTCCTATCGAGCTCAGGAAATTCTCAAGAGCCGAAATCCCGGCAAGCGCGGTTACCTCAGGGTGATCAAAATCCATCTGACATCCCCATACTCTCACAGCAAGTTTAGCGAATCTCATAACATCATGCTTATAAACATATTTAAACACTGCCGGCATTGTGACTGCCAGACCTGCTCCGTGTGCACAGTCATATAATGCAGAAAGCTCATGCTCAATGTTATGGCTGTTCCAGTCCTGACTTCTTCCGACACCTACCGCATTATTATGAGCCATCATGCCTGCCCACATAATGTTTGCCCTCGCTTCATAATTATCGGGATCAGCAATCACCCTCGGGCCCTCGTGGATCATAGTCAGGAGCAAGCCTTCAATAAGCCTGTCTGTAACCTCAACCTCCTTGGTATTGGTCAGATATCTCTCGTGTAAATGAGCCATTATATCCGTAATGCCCGCAGCAGTCTGATATGCGGGAAGAGTCTGGGTAAGAGCCGGATTCAGAATACTGAATTTCGGTCTGATGGCATCTCCGCTCGCACCTCTCTTAAACATACCCTCTTCCTTGGTGATAACGGAATCGGGACTGCCTTCACTTCCCGCTGCAGCTATGGTCAGGATAGTTCCTATAGGAAGTGCTTTTTCAATTCTCTTTCCCATATAGAAATCCCAGAAATCTCCATCGTAAAGGACTCCGGCCGCAATAGCTTTAGAGGAATCTATGGTACTTCCTCCGCCGACAGCAAGAACAAAATCAACTTTCTCGTTTTTACAAAGCTCTATTCCTTCATAAACAAGACCGCTTCTGGGATTTGGTTTAACTCCTCCGAGTTCAACGAAACCCAAACCGGCACTTTCAAGAGACTTCTTTACTCTGTCAAGAAGTCCGCTTCTTACGACACTTCCACCGCCGTAATGAATAAGGACTTTACTTCCTCCGAAGCGCTTCACAAGCTCTCCGGCCTGCCCTTCAGTGTCCTTTCCAAATGAAAAATAAGTCGGTGAGTAAAAGGTAAAATTGTTCATCTTCGCTGCCTCCTTTTATTATCAATCCTTCTGTTTCCGTTAACTGATTAATGATCCATTTTTTTCATACATACATAAAAATTTAGAAATCCACCAGCAAAAATACTACTCCAAGAATAATAAAAATAAAGCCTCCAAGGAATCCAAATATACCGGGCAGGAAAACAATATCCCGGACATAACAGTATCCACCAAATATGATAAGCCATACTCCGAATATTCTTCTACCGGCTGATTTCACAAAAGTCCGAAAAAATATCCTGGCTATCCCGAATACAATAAGGCTGACTCCTATGGGGCCAAAGAAATCATCATCACAGTACTGCAGATTTAAGGAACTTCCCACAAACATCCATACAATACAGAGAAGACCGATAAGGATAATGATGATCGAGCGTATATTGTATTTTCGAATATCCTCCATATAATCCCTCATTTATCAGAGCACTGCTATCTGTGAAATATCGATCTTTTTTAACTCTTCCCTGGGTATTGCTATGTTTACCTGTTCAGATCCGTTTCCTACCGTAAGGAATGCATAATCCTTATTTACGATCTTAGATACCTCTGCGTCAGACATAAAAGCAACTTCCTCGAGCTTTTTAAGCTTGCTCTGCACAAGGAATCTACGCGCTTTAGCAACGTCCATTTCCTGATTCGAATTTATAAGTGCTTTTAGCGCAGTTTTTCCGGTCTTAGCGGCAGGCTTTTTTGCTGCCTCTTTAGTTTCTTCTGCGGCAATAGCTTCTTTTTTAGGCATCTTCTTTTCCTCCGGTTTAATATTTATCGTTCCCTCACCCAAAATGTCATTAAGATCCAGCTGTCTGCTCTCGCTTACGGCTAATTCCTTTATCTCAGAATTTTCTGCAATCTCTGTTTTAATGCTGCTCTCTTTACCGCTTACTTTCCTGCTGGACTTAAATAATTTTTCATCTCTCGGATCTTCTATTCCGTTTAGCTTCCTTATAAGCCGCACAAGACCGTATCCTATAACCCAGAACTCACCGCCTGCATCTTTTGAGAGCATCGCACCGCAGCTCACGGAAGCCTTAAGTACTTCCGTATGCTCTATATTAAGGATCTCCGCGACCGATTTAAGCTTAAATTCCGAAACGGAATCTGCTGCCAATGACTTCATTACCTTTGTTTTTAAGGTTTTGGCATAATCCTTGTCGCTCTCCTTAATGCCCTCTACGGCTTCCACAACTTTTATTGCTTCCGGCGGATATCCTGTTTTTTTGCTGATTTCTTCTATAACACTGTTCTGCATAATAAATTCCTCTGGGTTTATTTTATCATAGAATAATTATTACCGCATAGAAAAAAGCTTCTTCTGTATAAAAAAAGGAGTCCATAAGGACTCCCTGTAATCATTTCGGATCATTAAGCCATCAGCTTGGCAACAACTTCATTGATAACTTTTCCGTCTGCTTTTCCTTTAAGCTCACCCATTACAGCCTTCATGATCTGGCCTTTGTTTTTGGTTGCGATAACATCCGCAAATTTCTCTTTAATAACTGCCTCAACTTCCTCTGCCGAGAGCATCTTCGGTGCATATTCCTCAAACACCTTGAGTCTTGCTTCATACTCAGCTTTAAGTTCAGGACGTGAATCGGGGCAAGTCTCAATCTGCTCCTTAACAGCCTTTATTTCTTTAAGGATCGCCTGATCAGTCATTTCATCAGGTATATCGTCGCGGCATCCTGCATCGATAGCCATCTT